>OGWM01000162.1_pt1 | contig 10645 bp, 17 predicted proteins | sample 1576041 | NCBI WGS metagenome assembly OGWM01 (sample SAMN07581538, study PRJEB24739) | freshwater metagenome | place: Singapore | collected 2015-01
GTTTCCCAGTCACGATAATAGGTGTGATACGAATCCTGGTCACGGTATAGGTGTAAAATCATGCGGCCCTATCGAATTGAGTAGCGCAGCTATTAATAAATTTAAGAATCTAGGCCTATGTACACGAGGTAATTCAGTTGTAAGCCCGAAAGGTGCATCAATTTGCGTTACACCGTCAACATCAACAACAAGCACACCACCATAGTAACAAAATAAACAATATGCCAGTTGAAGCTAAATCAAAAACAGCAATTATAGTAGTCGGTACCAATGCCGGTAACGAATCGGCATCTACTACACAAAATAACATTTACCAGTTAGCGGAAAGCTTAATAGCTCATTCTTACAAACAGATTGTATTTGTTCCGGCTAATCCACAAGTAAATGGAGGAAGACAAACAAAAATAGTAGAAAATGCATATAAAGCCTTTAGTACTCGATATAGCGAAGGAGTATATATACGCCCTGAAACATTAAGCTGGCTCGGTGGTGATAAAGATCACCTAACAAAATCTAGTGTACAAAGTATTTATGACAAGTACCCAGGGTCACTTGTCATAGGTGACAGTAACGCTAATCGATTTCAGGAATACGGTATAGCACCGAAACCGCTTGTTTTTGGCTATGATAGTCAAACATCGGGAACTGTATATAAAAATATCGAGAAATTAAGATTAGCGCCCGATCAATTACCGCTCCCAGCCGATGATGCTGTTGATCTGGCAGCAAAGAACGATACAACCGGTAGCGCTAACGACACACAAAATAATAACGATAATGCAGCATTAGATCCTAATAACGGTGAAGTGTTAGCAGACGGCGAAGGTAACGATATATCTCAAGCTGCATCCGAAACAACTTCAGGTGATAGCGGTAATGAAAATACAGGTGATAACGGTGATGGTACTGCGCAAGCACCGACAGGTGGTTCTGGTATTCATACAATCTCGGAAGTAGAGTGATGGAAGTATTGGTTGCCTTAAAAGGCCCAGGTGTAATATTAGATATATATAAACAAACATATCTAAATGGTTTCCCAGAAGCTTTTAAATCGATTTTTGGAATTTCTTGGAGCGAGGCGACACCTGTTATCGCATCAATTATTGCTGATCAATTTCAGGGAACACTTTAATTACTAAGATAGACTTGTAGCATGGTGAACATCGGCAATATGTATGGCCCAGATTTTACATTTCTTGGAATCCCACGTTGCGATTTAGATAAACCGGAATCTTATAAAGGCGCAGATGTAATTATTGTTGGTGCACCAATTGATAGCGGAACTTCATACCGCAGTGGTGCAAAGATGGGACCACAAGCAATTCGTATGGGGGATTACTTACCTCATGATGCTGAGCGTCCACATCTTTCAATGCGAATTGATCCTTTACAAAAGTTAAAGATTTTTGATGCCGGTGATTTATTAATGCCAGGCGGAGATTTAGTTTCATCATTAAAGGTATTAGAGGCAGCAACTGAGAAGATTTCAAAAGCTGGTGCAATCGCTGTTGTGTTAGGTGGCGATCACTCAATCGCATCTGCTGATGTAACGGGAATTGCTAATCATCTAGGTAGGGGCAAAGTATCAATGATTCACTTTGATGCACATGCTGATACCGGTGAAGATCAATTTGGTGCATTAATCGGACATGGCACACCAATGCGCAGATTAATTGAATCAGGATCTGTTCGTGGGGATCGCTTTTTGCAATTAGGACTACGTGGTTACTGGCCAGATGATGCCACTTTAAAGTGGATGGCTGGCAAGGGAATGATGATTGGGCGATGGTTTGGAACTTATTTATTGCCCAGCCTCGATATTGATCAGCGCTTGAAATTAATTGTCGCAATTCAGGGCTTGAGCTTTCTTGTCTTTTGGGCATCAGATATCGCCTTAGTATCGTTCATCGCGCTCTTTTTCGTTGGTTTCGGTACTTCAATGCAATTTGCTTTATCAACACTGCGATTATTGCGCTTTGGTGCCAATAAGCCCGACCTTGCAATCGGAAAAGCAAGTTGGGGTGCAGGGATTGCAATCGCTTTATCTCCATTTTTCCTGGGTTTTCTGGCCGATAAGTTCGGCATCGTCAACGCATTTCTGATGGTTCCTGCGATAGTTATCTGCGCATTTGTTATTGTGGTGCTTCTACCAAGCGACCACGAAGTGGAGAAACGATGAATTACAAGACGCGAAGAATCGTGACTCTCGCGATCCTTTTTAGCCTAGTCTTTTTTGTCCTCGTAAGCGGGCTCTAGAACATCTGCAACTGCGACGCTCGCAGGCGGCGCACCTCTATCGTGAAACTGCGAATAGGTAACCAGGGCCGCAAGTAAAGATATCGATCCACAGATCCCAATTGTTTCGCGCGTTCCGATCACCTGTGTCATCCAGCCAATCAACGGCGACACTATTGGCGTTCCACCTAAGAAGACAGTTAAGTAAATACCCATAACTCGGCCACGAATCTGAGAATCAGTTCGCATCTGGACCATGGTGTTTGCACCGATAAAGGTAAGAAGTGCTACGCAGCCAATAAATGGCAAGAAAATTGCATAGATCAAATACGTCGGTGCAAATGATCCAGCTACGAGCAAGGCGCTAAAAATCATAGATCCGATCATCACAAATCGAGGACCACGCTTTTTTTCAAGGCGAGCGGAAATGATCGCTCCAGAAAGTGAACCGATGGCCAGGATGCTGCCAAGCGCGCCATATTCCGCAGCGCTCTTATCAAAGACTTGAGTAGCCATCATCGTGTTGAAGATGTTGAAGTTCAGGCCAAAGCTTGTGGCGAAGAAGACCGTGATCATTACCGACAAAATGTCTGGACGAGCTGCAACATAACGGAGCGCTTCGCGAACTTTTGTGGAAGAAGATTTACGTTCTTCGCGGAAAAGATCTGCTTCTCGAATATTTAATAGCGCCACAATCACAATCAAGTACGAGATTCCGTTGAGAATAAATGAAACCCCGGTGCCATAAGCCGCAATCAATAACCCCGAAAGCCCTGGTCCGATAAGGCGACCCGTATTGAAATTTGCCGAGTTAAGACCTACGGCGTTGGGAAGATCATCTTTTCCAACAACTTCTACGTTAAAACTCTGGCGGACTGGCGCATCAATCGCATTACCCATGCCCAGCATGAATGCGAAGAACATGACATGCCAAATCTTGATGTTCTCCGTCAGTACGAGCGTGCCAACGGAGAGCGCTGAGAGACCACCGGTGAGATTGGTGAACATCAATACTTTTCGCTTATTTAGTTTGTCGGCGATTTTTCCACCCGAGATACTAAAGAAGAGAGTTGGTAGAAACTGCAACGCAGTGACAACACCGAGATAAGAACCACTATTTGTGAGTTCGAGGATTAGCCACGCTTGTGCAACACCTTGGGCCCACGTCCCGATGTTAGAGATGAAATTCGCTGAGAAGAGTATTCGGAAGTTGCGATGCTTAAATGATCGCAAAGTTCCCACATGGCGAGTCTAGTATGCTTGCCATTATGCGCAGCGCGGTACCAATCATCATCGCAGGAATTGTCGTGTGGACTGTCGCACTTGTGATTGCAATCATCGTTAATGCGCTCGCAAAAATTATTTTGACCTGCTTGCTTGGAATAACGCTCGGATTCCTCGGAATCCGTTACACAAAGCGCAGAGCGCAACGAGAAGGTAAGTAACTACCCTTCGATTTCCTGTGCGATTCCTCGCAGAACCTTAGCTACGCGCGCAGCTTCAGCTTCGCTTGGATAACGTCCTTGGCGAAGTCCATTTCCAACGCGATCAAGCATCTTGATGGATTCCTCGATAATGACTGCGAGATCATCAGCTCCAGCTTTTGAATTGGCAAGTGATGGCGGTGCATCAATGATGCGTACTGAGAGCGCTTGTGGACCTTTGCGACCTTCAGCAACACCGAACTCCAACTTAGTGCCAGGCTTCACGGTAGTGACGCCAGATGGAAGTGCAGAGGCAGCGAGATAAACATCTTCGCCTTCATCAGATGAGGATGTTGTCGGTGATGGCGGGTTGTGTGACGGGTACGAGTGCTTTGCCTTCTTGTAATAGTTTCTTGGCGAATGCTGAGCGGTCGTTGCCGTGGTGCATGGCTGCGGTGTAGCCAAAGCGTGTGTATGCGCCTGCTGGCAGGTTTGGGATTGATGTGGTGAATACTCGGATGATGTCTTTGCCTTGCCATCCTGTGGTGGCTGAAGTGCCTTCTCGGATGTCTTTGCCTGGTCGTACCCAGTGTGCTTCGCCTGCTTGGTCTATGTGGGCGAGTGTCCATCCGTCTTGGCGTAGGAGTTCTGGCCAGGTTGTTGCGGCACAGTAGCGGGATGCTGGTCCGTCTTCTTCGAGCAGGATTGGTGTGGGTTGTGTGGTTGATGGTGTTTCTTCGGTGGGTTTGGCTGTGAGTATCAGCACCATCCAGAGTGGCATGTCGGCTGGTCGGTGTTCGGCGATTGATCTGCCTTCAACCCATTCGTAGGTCTTACCGTTCGGATGAACTGTTGGTGGTGCGAGTACCTGGCCGCCGATTGCACGGATGTCGATACCGACACCTAGTCGGCCTGATGCTTCGTTGCGGATTGGTTGATCGGTGAGGAAGTAGATGTGTCGTCCGCCAGAGCCTGTGATGACTTCGACTGTGTCGGGCAGTTTGCCGTGTAGTTGTTCTAAGTCGTTGAGTGTGTCTGAGCCTTTGTAGGTTTCGCGGTCGTCTATGTCGATGACGACTAGGTAGCGGTCACGGAACTCGCCTGTTGCGATACCAAGTCCGCAGTCTTTGAATTGTCCTTCGAACCATTGTCGGATTGTGGCTGGGTTGGTTGTGGCGGCGTTCTGCCAGCCTTGCATCGGTGGACGCTTCTCGCCTTGTTTGATTGGTATGACTCGGACTTGTTTGCTGGCGTATGCGAGTGCAGTCTGTAGAACGCTCATTCAACCCTCCTTGGGTTTTGTTTATTTGTTTAGGATGTCGACGATGTCTTGCGGGATCTTGCGTCCGCGTAACTCGTACAGCCAAGACACGAAGACGAGTTCGCTGAGCTTGGTGTTGTTGTCATTCGAAGGTAGTCCTGCGCCGTGTGCGTATGCGTTGAGCGGTATGACTTGGAACCATGGCACGGAGTCGTCTGGTACATCGCCCCACCAGCCGTCTTGTTTGGAGTGGCCGTAGCGGACTATGAACGCTGGTAGTCCTGCCATGTCGCCGAGTGCGACGAGTGTGCGGATGTTCGCGGATTGGAAGTTGATTGCGCCGTGTTCGTGTTTGTAGTCGATGAGTGCCATCGGTATGCATCGGTCGTATTCGGCGAGGATGAAGTCCAGGTCCATCGCCGGTACATCTCGACCCCACACTCGATGTCTGCCTGACAGCCATGCGTCTCGTTTGAAGTGTTGTTCATTGCTTGTCATACCAGTCCGTCCATATCTCTTGTGGGTGCATTCCTATTTTGATTGCGTACTTGTCTGCTTGCCACAGCGTTAACGCTGCGTCTTCATTGTTTCGCCATCGACAGATGGTTCCTCGTGACACACCGAACACATCCGCCAACAAGGAAGCGTGTGTGTCCGGTGGCCACAGGTCTACCAGTTTCTTCGCTGGGAAGCAGAAGAACTTCTTTGCTTGTTCTCTGGTGGTCACTGCATCTCGTAATTCTCATAGGCGTCGTCGCCGATGAGATCACGCAAATACTTTTCGTCCGGTGATAAATCGCTGAATAGAAGGCGACGCTTCTCTTCTTGCCACACAGGTTCGAATGCGACATCTTCGGTGTTCTTGAATCTGACAATGGATTCAGGGTTGATGCCTGAGCATTCGATTGGTTCTTGGATTACCGCTTTGATGTTTGTGCCTGGACTTGCGATGATGATGATGTCACCGTCATCGTGTTCGTTGTAGTCGATGCGGGTTGTGCCGAGCATCGTGTTGATGTATATCTGTTTCATTATTCATTCTCCTTATCTTGGTCGTATGGTTTGTCTTGCTGGAATTGAATCCAGAAGTCTTGGTTCTTGTGATCGGGTCGCGCCCACTTGTATTGCACGGATGGATGGTTCGGTGAACGCTTGCCACGCTTCGCTTGCTTCTTCGGCTTTGACTCTGGTGAGTCACCGACTTTGATGCCTGGGTACATGAAGCCGTTGCGTGTGATCTCGTGGAATGTCAGTGCGGCGAACTGTCGGTCCATGCCGCCTTCGATTAACGCTTCGGCGAGCTGGTCGGCGAGTTGGCGTTCTATCGCCAGTTCGTTCATCAAGCCTTGAATGATTTGTTTGCTTGCTTTGTCCATTGTGCAGACCTCCTATGGTCTAATCGTCTTCGAGTAACTGTTTTGCTATCCTCAACTTCTCGGCAGCCGAGGCTGATTCGAGCAACCCGATAGTAGTAGATGTGACCTGCTCAGGCGGGCATATCGTAAAAAACTTTTGTTCGGTGGTCACATAGTTTTGGACGGTTGCGACCAGCACATAGGCGGTGCATACATTGTCGGCGTCAACTTGTGATTCGATGAAGTATTTGATGCGGTCATCTAGCGGGTCTTGGTCTTCATTCATCGTCATCGTCTAGTTTCTCTCCACACACAGGTTTGGTTGGGAGGATGCGGTTCGGTAGGCAGGAGCAGAGTCGTGGATCCATTATCGTTCTGCCACGGTTCGCGGGAATGGTAGGTCGTTGTAGGCCTGGTTGAGTAGGCCGAGGTAACCGAGCGCGTCGAGCAGGCTGTCGTGGTGTAGTCGGTTGCGGTCGAGGTTGGTGCGGAGTCTTGCCATCTTGATTGACACCATGAAGAGCAGTGCGTCGGCGATGGATAGTTTAATTCCGGTCAAGGATTCGAAGATGGTGACAACTTTGGTGTAGTCGTCTACGACATCGCCGTAGGTTTCGTTGCGTGGTCCTGTGACAAGTTGGTGTGCTTCGAGCAGGATGTCTGCTCCAACTGATTCAGTTTTCATTTGTCGGTCACTATCTCGTAGTGCGATTGGCTGAATGCCAGTAGTCGGCCATTGGGTTCGATACCAACCCAGGTTGGTGCGTCTGGGTCACATAGGCATCCTGTGATTCGGCGACGGTCAAGTCGGACTTCGCCTTCACATAACTGGCAGACGATCATCGAGTTGAGTCCGATGGTGATCACAGTTCGATCCCTTGTTGGATGTGGATGCGTAGTCGGTCTAGTTGTCCGCCGAGTGATTTGATTCGGTCACGACACGCTTCTAGTTCTTGGTGTAGTGATTCGGCTGCGTCCATGGCGTTGTCACGCTGTTCGGTGACGCGCTCGAGTGCGACCGATAGTTCGGCGACACGGGTTTGTAACTCGATTATTTCTTGGCTCATCGCAAATGTATCGCCGGTCATTAGATTTTCTCCTTATCTTTCTTATTCTTTTCGGAGGAGTCTTTCTTCGAGTCCTTTTTCTGTTGCGAGGGAGGAGGGGGAGGGGGTTGAAGTTTTTTCAGCTCATCCCGCAACCGGGCCCAATCCGCAGCATGTTCATCGATCCGCTCCCCTTCATCCACCCCCGCCAAAGCATCCCCGACCATGTTTCGCCATGGAGCCTGTGCATCTTTTGTGCCCTTGCTCGATTCGTTTAATTTTTCGACTGCATCCGGCTTCTGCCCGAAACGGATGGTCTCCTCTGCCATCGCGGCGTAGTCCTTTGCGGGTTTATTTCCCTTCTCTGCCATTGCCGCAACCGCTGCCGTTAGCCCCGAGGCAGAATTTTCCCCTGGAGTGGTCGGAGGCAAAATCGCCCCACCCGCCCCGATCGAACCTAGTCCCAGAATAAAAATTGTGCTCCACCCTTTCATGCGAGGACATTCTTCCTTTTTTCTCTGGAAACCAGTTTTGTGCTTTTTTTGATCACCGGTGGCAATGCCGCCTCGCCTTGGGTGACCGCACCCATCGCAACACGCCGCCGACTCGGCAACACGGGCATTTCCAGGGCCAGGCTCAACGCCAGAAGAAATACCGAAGGTGCCAGAGCCCACTGAAATCTCTCGGCTTGGCGTGCTTCCCTTGTTTTTGAAAATTCTCCTGATTTTCCCTGCTCAACCGTCTCCTGTAGAAGATCCTTCACGTCGACCCAGTTGGACGCTTCACGATATGCCCCACCAGTTTCAGATGCCAACGCCTCCAGAGTGGATGGCTCCAATCGCGTCAAAACTGCTGCCCCTCTCTCGTCCTTCATCACCCCGCCCTGTGGATCGGGCAAAAGCGCCCCTGCCGCGGTTCCGATCCCCAGCGAAATCACCTTCACCTTTTTCTTTTTCAAATCCTCCAAAGTCGCTTTCCACCCTGGGTCATGAGCCTCCCCGTCGCTCAGGACGATGAGAAAACGGTCCGCGGCCGAGCTTTGTCCAAATGCTTCCGCCGCCACCCTCAACATCCCCGCATAATCGGTTCCCGCCTGCGGAAGGTAGGAAGGGTCCAACCCTGGAAGAATATCTCGCAAGACCTCATAGTCGGAGCTGAGAGGAACTTGCAAAAAAGATGTGCCGGCAAAAACTTTGGTTGATTCATCGGAGCTTTTTGTAATTTAAGCCTAGATTTTTCCGCATCAATGGGCCTTTTTTTGGGCAGTTAACATAGCCGTAATTAACTTTGGCTTTAATTACCCCTATGACCTCCCCAAGTGATTTAACTAAACAACAAGATTTTGTACTTCGTACCTTAGAAGAGCGCAACATTAGATTTGTTCGCCTTTGGTTTACCGATGTTTTAGGCTTTTTAAAATCTGTTGCAATCGCACCAGCTGAGTTAGAAAATGCATTCGCCGAAGGTATTGGCTTTGATGGCTCAGCAATTGAAGGCTTTGCGCGAGTAACTGAAGCAGATATGTTGGCAAAACCAGATCCAGCAAGTTTTTCAATTTTGCCATGGCGAACTGAATCGCCAGGAGCGGCTCGAATGTTTTGTGATATTTCACCTCCCGATGGCACAGCTGCATCAGTTGATCCAAGAAGAGTTTTACGTCAAACCTTAGAAAAAGTAGCAAAGCTTGGTTACACTTGTTACACCCACCCTGAGATTGAGTTCTTTTTATTTAAAGATGAACCAAAGCCGGGACAAGAGCCAATCCCAGTTGATTCTGCTGGCTACTTTGATCACACACCATCTGTGGTTGGTCATGACTTTAGAAGACAAGCAATTACGATTTTAGAGGCGGTGGGGATTTCAGTTGAGTTCTCCCACCATGAAGGTGCTCCTGGTCAACAAGAGATTGATCTTCGATATGCCGATGCCTTATCCACCGCAGATAACATCATGACCTTTAGACATGTAGTTAAAGAGGTAGCGTTAGATCAAGGATTTTATGCATCCTTTATGCCAAAGCCATTTACTAATCATCCTGGCTCTGCCATGCACACCCACATCTCTTTATTTGAAGGTGAGAAAAATGCATTTTATGAAGCGGGCGCGCCAATGCAATTATCAAAGGTTGGTAGATCCTTTACCGCCGGAATTATTAAGCACGCATCTGAGATAACTGCGATTACTAATCAATGGGTTAACTCATATAAGAGATTAAGTGGTGGTGGTGAAGCACCAGCCTATGCAAATTGGGCACAGGTTGATCGAAATGCAATGGTGAGAATTCCAACTTACAAACCAAAGAAAGAGGCCTCAACTCGAATTGAGGTTAGATCCCCAGATTCTGCTTGTAATCCATACCTTGCTTTTGCGGTAATTATTGCTGCTGGCATGGCCGGGGTAGAGGGTGGTTATGAATTAACCGAGAGTTCAAAGCCAGCTCCACTTCCAACAGATCTAGCAGAGGCAATCAGCGTGATGGAAAAGAGTGAGTTGGTGAAAAAAACATTAGGTGATGATGTTTTTGAGTATGTATTGCGCAATAAGCGAAGTGAGTGGGATGAGTATCGCAAACAGGTTAGTGCCTATGAATTAAACCGGTATTTGCCAGTTTTATAGGTAGGATCGAGTTATGACAAATCAAATACTTACTGAGATTCATGTGGATCTTGATAACCGCGATAAAAATACCGCCCTCTTTAGAGTTTTTTTAGCAATCCCAGTTTTGATCTTCCTAAGCAGTTTCTCTGAGTTTGCCGATAACCTGCCAGGAGTAATTGGTGGCTTTTTTGTCCTGCCAGTAGTGCTCTCACTGCTATTTAGAAATGTTTATCCATCCTATGTTTTAGCATTTAATAAAGCTCTGCTTGAGTTAAGTAATCGAATTAATGCCTACCTTCTTCTATTAACTGATGAGTATCCATCAATTGAAGCTAATCAAAAGGTGCGCTTGATTTATCCAGAGATTGAGGGAGGAAAGAAATTATCACCATGGATGTCATTAGTTAAGTGGTTTCTAGCAATTCCGCTATATCTACTTGGAATTGTTTATGCGATTTACGCATTAGTACTGACATTTATTGCCTGGCTAACAGTTATTACTAAAGGCCACTATCCAGTTGAAAGAGCTGAAGAGGTGGTTAAGGTAATTGCTTATTGGAATCGCCTTTATGGATATGCGCTGTTACTAGTAACAGATGCGTATCCATCTTTCTCACTTAATTAACGCGAAAAACCTTACCTACCCTTGACATGTCAGGAAGTCCGGAGAGATCTGGATGTGCCCGAAAGGGAACCTGAACACAGGTGCTATCGTGACTGGGAAAC
>OGWM01000163.1_pt1 | contig 10638 bp, 14 predicted proteins | sample 1576041 | NCBI WGS metagenome assembly OGWM01 (sample SAMN07581538, study PRJEB24739) | freshwater metagenome | place: Singapore | collected 2015-01
ACGGCATACGAGATCATAGCCGGTGACTGGAGTTCAGACGTGTGCTCTTCCGATCTGTTTCCCAGTCACGATAGGAGGTAAGCCCCCTGAGTGCTTTGCAAAGAGTTTCATCACGTGGTTCTGGTTTATTGGTTAACGAGTTTGCACACGTTGTTACAGATGTCAGAGAAGGGAAAATATTCGCGGACTCGTTGGATCAAATGGGTAAAAGAATCCGTTCGGCAAATATTCGTCGATTCATTGATTCCCTAATTATTGCGATTGTACGAGGGGCACCTCTAGTGGAAGTTCTGCAGAGTCATGCAAAAGAGGCACAAGGAATTGAACGTAATCGAATACTTTCTCTCGCGTCAAAGTCAGAGATTTCAATGATGATTCCTGTCGTCTTTCTCATTCTGCCGATTTCAATTCTCTTTGCACTATGGCCTTCACTTTCAAATTTGAACCTTTATTCAGGAAGCTGAATTTAGTTCTCCACAAAAAGATAAATAAGACAACAGAAAGAAGGCAGGAATGTACAACAAGTTCAAAGATACAAAACTCGATAAAGTCACTTTCGCAAGAATTAGCAAGAGAGAAATTGGTTTAAATCAATCGGTAATAGTTGAGAAGTTGAGAAGAAGGTTAATTGCGCTACAACTAATGGTGATGTTGAAACTTGAAGAATGGAAGAAGTCTAGAATTTTTCAAGCGTTAAACGATGAGCGTGGAGATGTACCAGGTTGGGTGCTAGTTGTATTGATGACAACTGGGTTAGTCACTGCGATTTGGACTATTGCAGCTCCTAGATTGAGTGCGATTCTGCGGAATTCACTTGATGCCACGAATGGAATTCGCTGATTTATGGCCATTTTAAAATTCTTCGCACCTTTGAAAAGATTTATAGATTGCGAACGCGGCAATGTTGAAAGTGCCTTGGTATTGGTACCCCTTCTCACCCTCTTTCTCATTGCAACTCAAATCAGCGTTGCCATACATGCTCGTAATACGGCGAAAATTTCTGCTCAGGACGGTGCATCCAAGCGAGCGATTTCAGGCCAATTTCTGGATTCGGATACTTTTCTTCATATCTATTCTCCGGATCGCCACCAAAATTTAGATTTTGTCATTTCGCAAAAAAGGTCCTTAGTTCCTCACATTATTTCGGAGCCAAAAACTGTTGAGGTAACTGGAATCGCGATTATCGAGAATCAACGTTGACCAGAAGCACCCGAAAGAGATTTTGGTGCTCAGAGCAAGGGAGTGCATCTGTTGAGTTTGTTCTATTAGCGATTCCGCTTTTTTTGCCGCTATTTCTTTATCTCAACTATTTTGCAGAAGCCAGTGATACTCAAGAGAGATTACGAACCTTAGCTCGAGAGTCTGCCCGAGCATTTGTCACTTCAACTAACGAGCGCATCGCTTTTGAAGTTGCCAGGTCAGTAGTTAACCAAGGGGGTCAGATTCTTGGTTTCGCAGATCCAGAGTCAAATTTGCAACTAGATATTCAATGTGAGAAACAACCATGTATCTCTTCGGATAACCGAGTAATTATTTCACTTAAATCGAATTCATCTAAAGCGCATGTCTCCGTTGTTGAATATGTATCACCATGGGCATAAATGAAATATAAATTTCGCAATTTTTTGCGTGATGACCAGGGTTCACTTTCTGTTTTAATTCTGGCATTTCTACTTGCAAGCATTTTGGTACTCATGGCGCTCACGGATATTTCATCTGTTTATCTTGCTAAGAGAACGCTCACGCAAGCCACCGAGGCAGCGACGCAAAGAGGAGTTCGAAATCTAAATTTTGAGAAGTATTACGAGAAGCAGTCAATACTGCTAGATAGCGACCCAGGAATACCGATTGATTGCTCGCGAGGAAGAAAAGATGCTCTTGATGCGATGGATAACTGGATCAGTTTGAGCAAGAATGAAGTACAGTCATTAGGGCGAGCAAATTTGATTGATATAGAAATTAGTGAATTTCACTGCGATGGATATGAAATCTCGTTGTCCACGCTGGCTCGCATCAAACTCCCCTTTGCAGTTCCCATATTTGGAATTGAAGAAGTTCAGATACGTTCACAAGTTTCAAGTATTGCGGAGCGAAAAATTACGAGTAATTTTTATGGAATAGATATCAATTAAATTCTCGCTATCCTTACCCCATGGCGCGCGATTATGAAGCTGAAATCTCGGAGATAAGCGCGACCCTTACTTCTATTGAAAAAGTATTGAACCTGCCAAAACTTGAGGCAGAGGCAGTTGAGTTAGAGGCGGCTGCGGGAGTTCCGAATTTGTGGGATGACCCAGAGAAAGCGCAGGCGGTAACGAGCAAGTTATCGCGAGTGCAGGCAACGATTGCGCGCTTGAAGAATTTGCGTCGCCGTGTTGATGATTTGCCGGTTCTCTTTGAATTAGCCGCTGGTGAACCAGATGGTTCAGCGCTACAGGATGCAGAGAGCGAATTAGCGCAAGCAACAAAAGCAATTAAAGATTTAGAGGTAACCACTTTATTAAATGGCGAATATGACGATCGCGATGCGCTGATCACGATTCGCTCTGAAGCAGGAGGCGTGGAAGCAGCTGACTGGGCGGAGATGTTGATGCGCATGTATCTGCGTTACTGCGAACGCCATGAATTAAAAGTAGATGTTTTGGAAACCTCATATGCAGAAGAAGCTGGAATTAAATCCACGACTTTTAGAGTCAGTTCTCCCTATGCCTATGGCACCTTGTCAGTCGAGCAGGGAACGCATCGCTTAGTGCGCATCTCTCCATTTGATTCACAATCTCGTCGCCACACATCATTTGCTGGCGTTGAAGTAGTTCCAGTTGTGGAACAGAGCGATCACATCGATATTGATGAAAAAGAAATTAGAGTCGATGTGTATCGCTCATCTGGTCCTGGGGGACAAGGTGTGAATACAACTGACTCTGCAGTGCGTTTGACCCATATTCCAACTGGCATTGTGGTTTCGTGTCAGAACGAGCGTTCGCAGATACAAAATAAAGCAACTGCAATGGCGGTATTGCAATCAAAGTTATTGGAGCGCCGTCGCCAAGAAGAGCAGGCAAAAATCAATGCGCTCAAGGGTGATTCCGGTGGATCATGGGGAAATCAAATGCGCTCCTATGTTTTAGCTCCGTATCAAATGGTGAAAGATCTTCGTAATAATCACGAGACAGGAAATACCGCTGCTGTATTAAATGGAGAAATTGATGACTTCATTGAGGCTGGAATTCGCTGGCGCCGCAGCACCTCCACGCAGTAGCACCCGCATGTGTGATTCTTCTTTCGCCTGTGAATTCCCATAAATAAGGCGAATCAACCGAGAAATTGCTATCTCGCTCCATAAACTAGGGGCTACTTCATTGTGATGGTCATCAAGGAGCAGTAGTGATTCGTTTTGAAAATGTCACCAAGGTGTATTCGGGGCAGGAACGTCCAGCCCTCGATAGCGTCAGCCTGGAAATTACCAAGGGCGAGTTTGTCTTCCTCGTTGGTATGTCAGGTTCAGGTAAATCCACATTTTTGCGACTCATCTTGCGCGAAGAGCGCCCCACTGCAGGAACCATCCATGTGGCTGGAAAAGATTTAGGAACTCTGGCAAACCATAAAGTTCCAGAACTTCGTCGCCAGCTCGGAACAGTCTTTCAAGATTTTCGCTTACTTCCTAATAAAACAATTTCCGAAAATATTGCATTCTCACTTCACGTACTTGGATATTCGCAGAAAGAAATCAATCGCGAAGTTCCTGAAATGCTTGAACTCGTTGGTCTTGAAGATAAAGGCGATCGTTTACCTTCTGAAATTTCTGGTGGAGAGCAACAACGTGTTGCTATTGCACGTGCCTATGTCACCAAGCCCGCCATCATCATCGCTGACGAGCCAACCGGTAACTTGGATCCAGCGCTCTCAGTGGGCATTATGAAATTGCTCGATCGCATCAATCGCGAAGGAACCACCGTTTTGATGGCAACGCACGATTCTGGAATCGTGGATCAGATGAGAAAGCGCGTGATTGAACTCGATGGCGGACACGTCATCCGTGATCAGGTTCGCGGCGTTTACGGATACACCGGTTGATGGATACTCAGGTCGGGAATAGGGAGCACTAGGAATGCGCACAGGTTTTCTTCTTAGCGAAGTTCGCATCGGACTTCGTCGCAATCTCACCATGACATTTGCTGTCGTTGTCACCGTTGCGATTTCACTATCTCTTCTTGGTATTGGATTGCTCTCCAATTCACAAGTGCGTGCGATGAAAGATTATTGGTATGACAAGATTGAAGTATCAGTATTTCTCTGCGGAACTCTCTCTGAATCTGCATCATGTTCTGGCGGAGTAGTCACACCTGATCAGCGTTCTTCTATTCAAGCAGATCTCAAGGCGCTTCCTGTTGTTGAGAGCGTTTTCTATGAATCGCAGACTGAAGCTTTTGCTCGATTTAAAGAGCGCTTTAAGGATTCTGCCATCGCACAGAATGTGACAGCAGATCAACTACCTGAATCATTCCGCGTGAAGTTAAAGGATCCAACGCAATTTGATGTTGTTGTGAGCGCATTTAGTGGACGCCCTGGCGTTGATATTGTGCAAGATCAACGAACAATTTTGGAGAAGTTCTTTAAGTTATTAGGAGTACTTCGCAATGGTGCACTTGCCGTGGGATTGCTCTCTGTTCTTACTGCAGCGCTCTTGATTAGCAACACACTTCGTATTGCTGCCTTCAATCGCCGCCGCGAAACTGGAGTGATGAAACTTGTCGGTGCCACATCGTGGTCAATCCAATTACCATTCTTGCTCGAAGGAATTATCTCGGCGCTAGTTGGATGGGTTCTTGCAACGGGATTACTCTCTGGTCTCAAGTATGTGGTCGACACCAAGATCGCTCCGCTTCTTACCTTTACCAAATTCTTCGGTTGGGGCGAAGTCATCGCAGCATCTGCCTGGCTCTTGCTCACGGGGCTCCTTGTTTCATCTGTTGCATCACTTCTCACTCTGCGCCGTTATCTCAAGGTCTAATGCGAGAGTGAGAAATTGGAGCTAGCGCGATGAAAGAAGTTGGCAAGAAATTAATCGCCGCCAACAAAAAAGCGCGCCATGATTTCTCGGTAGAAGATGTCTATGAGTGCGGAATCGTTCTCACAGGTACTGAAGTAAAGTCACTTCGCGCTGGGCGAGCATCACTTATTGATGGCTTTGCCATGATTGAAAATGGCGAGCTCTGGCTGCACGGTGTACATATTCCTGAATACACCGAAGGCACATGGACTAATCACACACCACGTCGTAAGCGAAAACTGTTGGTGCATAAGACAGAGCTACGAAAGATTGCATCGCGCACTAAAGATTCAGGTGTCACACTTGTTCCTTTGCAACTCTATTTCAACAACGGAAAAGCAAAAGTTGAAGTTGCAATTGCAACTGGAAAGAAAGCGCACGATAAGCGTGCGACCTTGATGGAGAAACAAGCAACGCGCGATATTAATCGTGAACTTTCCAGGCGGCAGAGCGGCAAAGACGGCTTCTAATTCATAACTTGTATTCCCGTGAGCGCACGATTTCGTGGATGTCGGTTGCATTCTCTATACTTAGTAAACAACTGAATAAACGCTCTTCGGCGTTCACGGGGGTGAACGGTCTCGACTTTAGCTGTTGAGATAGGGGAAGCGGGCCGAGGAAGCCGGGATGATCTCGTAAACCATGAAACCCGTGCATCAATAACTGCAGACAACAGTCGCAGTGATTTCGCACTAGCTGCATAAGCTAGTCCCAAATCCGTCAGCCCGAGATTGCTCTCGACTCGGAATCTGGCGTCGCTAGAGAGCTTTTCATTGAGATAGCGTTGCGAATATCTCGAGAGAACAGTTTCGCAAATGAGTTCGTTGAATACTTGTGTGTAAGAGATTCAGAACTGAGAAAACGATAAGCACACTACGCCCGTAGAAGCCCTACCTTTGCACTGAAGGACCCGGGTTCGATTCCCGGCACCTCCACCAGCATTCACTCAGACTATTTCTTCATGCCTTCGTATATCTCTTTACATACTGGGCAGATTGGAAATTTCTCTGGATCGCGCGTTGGAACCCATTTCTTTCCGCAGAGCGCGCGCACAGCTTTGCCAGTTACTGCAGATTCAACAATCTTCTCTTTCTTAATGTAATGCGCAAAGCGATCATGGTCCCCATCTTCTTCATGTTCGACAACATCGGTGACGGGGGCTTCAAGCGTTGAAACTCTGCGGTCAAAAATACCCATGCGCACAGTATCTATGACCGAGGGTAGAATTTCCCAATGAAGGACTTACTGCGCACCGAGCACTTATCGCGCGCTGATGTTGATTTATTGCTTGCAACATCAGCTGAATTTGCAAGTAAGCCGCTTCGCTCAGAAACCGCTCTTCACAATAAGACCGTTGCCATTTATATGACAAAGCCATCGACGCGCACGCGTCTGGCTTCTGAAAGTGCAGTTGCCCATTTAGGTGGAACTCCAATATTTATTCGCGGCGATGATCTGCAACTTGGTCGTGGTGAAACCATCTCTGATACTGCAAAGATTATGAGTGGCTTCTGCGAAGCAATCATTATTCGTACCTTTAAACAATCTGATGTTGACGAACTCGGTGCAGCCGCATCAATTCCAGTCATTAATGGCCTGACAGATGATGACCATCCAACTCAACTGCTTGCTGATTGGGTCACCATTACTGAGAAATTTGGTAACGAGATTAAAGGTCGTAAATTTGTGTATTTAGGCGATGGCAACAATATGACTCATGCCTGGTTAATTATGGGTGCGATTATGGGTGCGCATGTTGTCGCTGCAACACCTGCTGGAAAGTGGGCGCCTGATGCTGCTGTTGTCGCAAAAGCGAAAGAGATCGCAACACAGAGCGGTGCAACAATTGAAGTAACGAATGATCCAGAGAAAGCTGCACAAGGCGCTTCAGTTCTTTATACCGATGTGTGGATGTCCATGGGAGATCCTGAATCAGAGCGCGCAGAGAAAGTAAAAGCGCTCTCTCCATTTGCAATTACAGATCACTTGATGAAGTTGACTGAGAAGGATTCTATTTTTATGCATTGCCTTCCTGCACATCGCGGCGAAGAGGTAGCAGCATCAGTGATTGATGGTCCACACTCTGTAATTTGGCGACAGGCATTTCATCGCCGGACCACAATTCAAGCGCTCTTGTATCACCTCACGCGTGGAGAACTGAAAGGGCGCTGATAGCGACCATCAGGTACCTTTGCCCCCATGAAAGTTGCGGTACCTAGAGAGATTCGAGATGGTGAAAAGCGCGTAGCGCTGGTTCCAGACATCATCAATAAATTGACTCGCCTTGGTTATGAAGTAGTCATTGAATCTGGCGCAGGTGTGCACTCGCAAGCAACTGATGATCTTTTTCGCGCAGCTGGAGCAACTGTACAAAGTGGAGATGTGATTTCAACTGCCGATGTTGTTCTTTCGGTAACTTCACTTACTCCAGCTCAAATGAAGACCTTGAAAAAAGGCGCAGTAACAATCTCATTTCTCTCACCTGTCACTGCAACTGACACCATTGATGCTGCAGTAAGCGCCGGAGTTACTGCGCTCTCACTCGAATTGGTTCCACGTATTTCCCGTGCACAATCGATGGATGCACTTACTTCACAAGCGCTCTGTGCGGGATATCGCGCAGCGCTCGTGGGTTCTGAACTTTCACCCCGATTCTTTCCGATGTTAATGACAGCAGCTGGAACAGTCACACCGGCACAAGTACTGGTACTTGGCGCTGGCGTTGCAGGGCTACAAGCAATTGCAACCGCGCGCCGCCTTGGCGCAGTCGTCAGCGCATATGACGTGCGTCCATCTTCTGCCGATGAAGTGAAATCAATGGGTGCAACATTTATCGATCTTGGTCTTGAAGCGCTCGAAGGTGCTGGTGGTTATGCCCGTGAAATGACTGAAGATCGCGCGGCAAAACAACGCGAACTCTTAACTCCTTATATTGCAAAGTCGCATGTAGTCATTACAACTGCTGCAGTGCCAGGTCGCACCTCGCCACGTTTGATGACTGCAGCGATGGTGGATGCGATGGAATCTGGAACTGTCATCGTTGATCTTGCTGCTGAAACTGGTGGCAATGTAGAAGGATCTAAGCCCGGAGAGATTGTCACGACATCTAAAGGCGTTCAGATTTGGGGCGGCAAAGATGTTCCAAGCCAATTGCCTTTCCATGCATCAAGTTTGTATTCACGTAACGTCGTCAACCTTCTCACCCTGATGACTGTTGCCAGCAAAGATGGAGCGCCCGTCGCTCTTAACATTGATTTCACTGATGAAATCATCGACAAGGCAACGCTTACACATGCAGGTAGCAAGCACACACCTGGTGCCAGTGCAAAGGAGGCAAACTAATGGATGCCATCGCCATCATTTCAATCTTCACACTTGCTGTCTTCGTTGGTTTTGAAGTTGTCTCAAAAGTTTCTTCGACGTTGCACACCCCATTGATGTCGGGTGCGAATGCAATTCACGGTGTGATTTTGGTAGGCGCCATTATCGTGGCCGATCACAGTAAAAATAATTTAGAACTAGGTTTATCTGTTGCGGCAATTGTTCTAGCAACTATCAATATGGTCGGCGGCTTTGTGGTTACAGATCGCATGCTCGAAATGTTTAAGGCCAAGAAGAGCGATGGCACAAAGGCGGGCGACAAGTGAGCAGCACTCTCTATAGCTTGATCGGCCTCGGCGCTGGCGTTGCCTTTATTCTCGCGCTCAAAGGATTGTCACATCCAAAGACTGCGCGACGTGGAAATTTGATTGGTGCATTTGGTGCAACTGTTGCAACTCTTGCCGTCTTCTTCTACGAACGACCACTTAACAATATGGCGTGGATCATCGGTGCAATTGCAGTGGGATTAATTGTTGGCGTTCCTGCAGCTCGTAAAGTTGAGATGACACAGATGCCGCAATTGGTGGCTCTCTTTAATGGCGTTGGTGGTGGAGCAGCAGCACTTGTCGCCATCGTTGAATATATGAATCTAGGTAATGAGGCAACGACAGCTGAAGTAATCTTCACAGTCTTTACCGTCGTCGTTGGCTGCATCTCCTTTAGCGGTTCCATCATTACCTTCTTGAAGTTGCAAGAGTTAATGACAACTCGCCCCGTTGTATTCCCTGGCGGCCGCTTTGTCATTGCTGCCAACTTGATTGCAGTACTCGCAGTTTCTGTCTGGGTTGTCACAGCGCTTGGAACAACGCCACTTCTTACTTTGGGAGCTCTCTCACTTCTCTTTGGTGTGCTCTTCGTACTTCCAGTTGGTGGAGCAGATGTGCCCATTGTTATCTCACTGCTCAACGCCTTCACGGGTCTGACAGTTGCGGCGAGCGGTTATGTTTTATCGTCAACGCTTTTGATTATTGCCGGAACACTCGTTGGTGCATCTGGAACTATTTTGACTCGTCTGATGGCAGAAGCGATGGGACGTTCGCTCTTTGGAACTCTCTTCGGTGCATTTACCGCTAAACCACAAGACACATCTGCTGCGGGTGAAGAGCGTCCAGTTCGATCTGGTTCACCAGATGACGTAGCAATCTTGCTCAACTATGCACGTCGCGTCGTGATTGTTCCTGGCTTTGGTTTAGCAGTTGCACAAGCACAACACACTGTGCGCGAACTTGCCGATCTCATGATTTCAAAGGGAATTGATGTTGCTTACGGAATCCACCCCGTTGCAGGTCGTATGCCAGGTCATATGAATGTGCTTCTTGCTGAAGCAAATGTTCCTTACGATCAATTGGCGGAAATGGATGAAGTGAATCCAACCTTTAGCCAGACAGATGTGGCAATTGTGATTGGAGCAAACGATGTTGTTAATCCAGCAGCGCAGACAACTCCAGGATGCCCAATTTATGGAATGCCAATTTTGGAGGTAAATCAAGCCTCAAACATTATTTTCCTCAAGCGTTCGATGCGCCCAGGTTTTGCTGGAATTGAAAATGAACTTCTCTATGATCCAAAGACTATGTTGCTCTTTGGCGATGCCAAGGCATCGCTGACCAAGGTTGTCTCTGCGCTGAAAGCGCTCTAGTTTTTTTTAACAGCCAATAACTTTAAAGTCTAGTTACTGCGCGCACGTAAGACGCAGAATTCATTTCCTTCGGGATCTGCCATCACAACCCAAGATGTATCAGGATCTGCTGATTGGCCAATTTCAATCCGCTTTGCGCCTAATTTTTCAAGGCGCCGAACTTCAGCATCCTGATCATCTGGTCGAAGATCTAAGTGCAATCTATTTTTAACGTTCTTTAAATCAGAATTTTTTAGAAAGAGGATGTCTGGAAATCCTGTGTTATTGGGATCTCATAATTCACGTTCAATCCAGACTTCAATCTCATTGACGCCTTCTCCGATTTTCCAGCCTAAGACTTCTGCCCAAAATTCCGCGAGTGCACGAGGATCATGCGCATCAACCGTGATGGCTTGCAGTCGCAACAAGTTTTAGCTCTCCTGCATATCGGTGGGAGCGTTGTGGACATCCAGGATGTCAGGCCGCTTGGCATCTTCCTTGTAAATCGCCGGAATTGAACCGAGTAAACCCTTTTGGAAATCTTCAAAAGCCTGAAGAACCTCGCGCTTTGTATTCATGACAAATGGGC
>OGWM01000164.1_pt1 | contig 10635 bp, 19 predicted proteins | sample 1576041 | NCBI WGS metagenome assembly OGWM01 (sample SAMN07581538, study PRJEB24739) | freshwater metagenome | place: Singapore | collected 2015-01
GTTTCCCAGTCACGATACAATGGTCATATACTCTGTGCCACCAAAGTATTCTTCTTTGTAACAAAAAAATCTTGGATCTTGTTGTGTCATTTTAGTATTTAAATACTCCAATTTCCTTACCTTGTAATTCAGCATTAGCAATTAATTTTGAGACTTGCTCTTTTGGCTTGCTAACAAAAACAAAATAATCCATATATTCCATATTTTCTTCTACCCAATCAAATGGAACTTTATAAAACTTTATTTTTCTACCTCTAGATTTCATACCTCGTTCTGAAAGATTACAAAATTCTGAAACCATGGCATTAATTTTTACAGGGCCTACAGAATAAACGTTAAATTCTAAATCGTTTTCTTTCATGCTTGATAATGCTACGCCCATTGCACGTAGAAATATATTATATTCATCAAACTGTTTAGTTCCCTGAACTACCACGTTCATTCTTATCACCCCTACTTAAATTATCCAGTATAAAAAGCATTTTGTCAAGTTCATTTTTTGACATATTTTCAGTATCAATTTGTTTTGCATTTTCAAAATTTGGTTTTCCATCAATTACTTCGGCAACATAAAAAATATTATTGTCTACCCAATAGGCTTTTCCATCATCTGTAAAAATAACTTTTAATCTTGACTTTTCTTTCCTTTTTTCTAATTGAGATATCCTAGATTTTATAGTTGTATCACGATTAAAAAATTCTTTTAAGAACATATGATTATCACTTTGCCTGTGGGCAATATTAATATTTTTAACCATTTTTTTATTTTTTTTTAATGAAGAAACACTAAAATAAAATATTAAAAAAGCAACAATTATGGGTATACCCCAAAGAATATATTCCATTTTTGTTACTCAGATTTTGTTTTTGTTACCTTGGTTGCTGGAATTGCTTTAGATTCAGATTCCAAAGCCTTGCTATATTTAATTTGCCATTGTAAATTAGCAAACTCTAAATCATTACTTCTTTGTCTATAAAAAGAAAGTAATTTTTTTAAATCTTCAATATTTAAATCATCCACCGTTTTCCCCTAACGACTAAATGCGCTACCCTGCCAAACCTTTTCTGCTTTATTCTTTTCACGCTCTACAATTTTACGTGACCAAGAAAATCCTGCATCCCCACCCCATGCATCCCACATTATGCGACCATTTGAAGGATTACTACTATTATAGAAGTCTTTGCCCTTTTTGTCAACTTCATGACGAGAAAAAAATGAATACATTCTTTTAACTGTACTAAGAGACATTCCCCTACCAGCAACTATGTCTGTTGCACGACCCCATCCTACTGGAGTTCCAGCACCTTTTGCTTTGCCCTCTTCTTTCCAACGTAATGCACGTCTTGCAGCAGCCTTCATTCCTCCTGTTGGAGTAAATGTTTCAGCCTTATATATATCTGCTGGTTGAACTATTTTACTTCTTGACATCTTTTTTATACTCCCCGTATTTTCCTAGAGTTTCTCTTATTCTACCATCTTTTCCAAGACGTACAACCATACCATTTTTTATTTGCATAGCATTAAATCCATCATGTCTTTTATATGTACCAGATGATTTTTTACTCATTATTTTGTAAAAGGATTTAGATCAAAAATAGATCCTGACCAATCCCCACCTTTCTTTACATTATTTTTCCAATCTTCTGGCAACATATTTATTAAACCTAGAGCACGTGCTCTTCTAATAATATGACGTTTTGCTGCATCATAGTTTTTTGCACGTCCAACAGAACGAATTGCATTCATTAAATCATTACGATTTGCTATAGGAAATGATCCATCTGGCATTGCTGTTCCAGCCTCTGCCATTCTTTCTCTAGATGCTGTAGAAAATTCTCTTTTTTCAGTATTCATAAATATCTCCGTTAATCTTTTTGGACCAGAACTATTTGTTCCAAATCCTTCAAATATTGATTTTTTAGTTGATCTAGAATGTCCACTTGGGAATAAATCTAAATCAAAAGGTTTTCTTGGAAATCTACCACGTAAACCAGCCATAAAAGCATTTACCCTACCCATAGCCCATTGTTCTGCACTTGATACACTTCCACGAACAGAAGATGGGTTTGTTCTATATGCTCCGATTCCACGATTATAAACTTGTCTTAAAGCACCTACTGTAATTTTTTTATTTCCTTCTTTGCCTTTATTATAGGCTTCAACTAATTCTTTTAATCTTGATTCTACTTTAGCAGATACTTTTTTCATATCATCATCTTCATCATGCATTTTTTTATTAATAGGTTCAGAAGATACTCTTAAAGAACTAAATGGTTTTACAACACGTCTATCAGTTCTAGTTCTATTTCCATTTTCATCTGTAGCATAAACTCTTACAACTGCTACTGGATTTTCTGTAGATGCTTCAACACTTTCATTAGTTCCAGGAAGTTTAACAGTTCCTGATCTTTCTATTCTTTCAACAATGCCATGTGCAGACTCTGTTTTATCTGGTGGTTTTGGAACAGCAAAAGATACATGATCTCCAATAGATATTCCTTTTGCTTTTCCTATATTATCTGCTTTTCCAATTGGAACACAATTAGGAACCATTCTTCCATCTTTTTCTTTCATTCCTTGTTGTTCATAACCAACCCAACAAGCCTTAGTCATATTATCCCATTTGTCTTCATCTTCATTATCTGAATGATAAGATTTCATTGTTTCCTCAGCATCCATTTGATGTGTTTCCATATCTATTTTTTGTGCATCTGCGTACATCATTCCAATACTGTATGCTGTTGGTTCCCATCCACCATCTTCTTCTTCGTAAACTCTAACGGACATAGCAGGATTTTCTGGTGGCATTGATTCAAGAGCATATCTAGTTCCAGGTGTTCCAAGAACTCCACCTTCAGTCATAATGTGTTCAACTACACCATGAATTAAACCTTCTGTAGTTGCACCCATAACAAAGTCGCCTTCTTTAATTTCGTGCATACTTTTTCCTATGTTTCCTTCAGAAACATTGATTGCATAAATTTGTGCTGCTGCCTGTCTTCTTGTTTTATGACAGCCCATAACTTCATTAGTACCCGTTTTTAAAGCAGGGTAGCCTGAACAACCGTACGAACCCTTAGCACCTACACGATATGGCATACAAAAATTATATCAGATTTCTTTTTGCTTAAGAATCCTTTTTATCTCCTCTAAAGACCATTTTTGCTGGTCAGTTAAGGTAGAAATGGCATCTGGCAAGAATGCTTTATAGGTTAAGGTGACCATTGGTTCTGTTGCAAATAAATCTATTTCAACAAACCCAGACTCCCACAGTTTCATAACCTCAGAGTTGACAAAATTTAAATGATCTTTATATAAATTTTCGTTGATATTTTTTATTTTAGGGGTAAATTGATATAGTAATTCACCTTTTTCATCTACCCCTGCAATTTGTATACCACCAGCAAGAATTAACTTTTCAATTTCATCATTATCTTTTTTCATAATTAATAAAACTCTCTAACTCTTCTCTGGTTTTTCCTCCAACTATACGATTAATTTCTTGACTATCTTTTATTAAAATAAAAGTAGGAACTGATTTTATTTCAAATTTTTTAACAAGATCAGACTCATAATCAACATCAATCATTTGAAACTGATATCCATCTTTTTTCATATCTTCAACTATTGGTTTTACTCTTTTACAAGGTGCACACCAATCAGCAGTAAAATAAAAAACAGTTTTCATTTTCCAGATTTTGCTCTAGCCTTTTTAAGAACTTCAAAATCTTTTATCTTTGTTTCTCCAAGGTATCCCCAAGCATATCCATCATTAATCATTTTATTATTAATAGATTCGGAATCACCATTAACATAAACCCAACCAAGAATACGACCATACTTTTCAGAAGAGTCCATTTTCTCTGTGCGAATAACTACAGACTTTGCATCTTTAAGTTGTTTCTTTAAATATTCTTTAGCCTCAAGACCAAGAGCCTTTTCAGCCTTATCTGTTGTACGTGATTCTGGAGTATCAATACCCGCTAAACGAACACGAGAAGAAAATAAAATATCAAATCCTAAATCAATAATGACATCTATAGTATCTCCATCAACAACATTTTTTACTTCTCTTACATAGTACTCATACATTATATTGCCCCAATCATTTTATTTTCTATAAGTTTTTCACGTTCATCAATAACTTCAAGCATAAAAGCCATCATTTTAGTATAAGAGTCTGGATTATTCATTATTTTTTCATAATGATGATTACAAAATAATAACTCTCCAGTAGATCCTTTAATTACTACATATGCTTGAGCATTACACTTATCGCATCTATCTGTTGCTTTTAGTTTCCACTCTTTTGACTTTACACTTGGATGATCTTTTACAATTGAACTCATAATATAATTATATCGCTACTTTCTATTATCGGTTGAATAAAAACCAGAGCCATTAAAAAGCACTGTTGGTGCAGAACCCCATTGCCTTATCATTGATTTTGAACAACATATTGGCTCTGTAGTATCTTCTATACCACGCTCAAACTCAATAAATGAAGAACAAGTATTACACTTGTAATCATATTTTGGCATTTCTACTCCTTTATTTTAATGAGCAGTTTATACACATGCTCAGGTGTTTTCACCTTTAGGGCAGAAGAGAAAGGAAAAAAGACTGCCCTATTGGTAGATATTAAGTATAGCATTTACAACTTATGTTGTCAATACCTTTTTACTTTTTTGTAACTTTGATTGCAATTTCTTTTGGTTTTTTATCCTCTGGAATAATGCGATCAATGTCAATATGTAACATACCATCTTTCATTTCAGCACCAGTTACTTCCATATATTCACCAAGTGCAAATGTGCGGGTAAACTTTCTACCAGCAATTCCCTTATGAACAATTTCTGCTTCTGTTGCCTCAACTATTTCTCCTTTGATGATTAAAGTTCCATTATCTACTGATACTTTAATATCATCTTTAGAGAATCCAGCAACTGCTAAGGATAATTTATATGTATCCTCATCTAATTTAAAAATATCGTATGGCGGATATGCCTGACGAGTTGCTAGATTATGTACTGTATTTAAGCGGTCCAATTCACGATTGAAACCAATAAAAAATGGATCTTTAAAAAGATCCAGTGTAAACGAACTTACCATTTTTTTCTCCTTTTCAGCGAGTTAGTTTAGTGCACCCCCGTTTGGCAGGTGCACTAACTATTATATCATTAGTTTAGGATATCTACAAATGTATTTGTTTTTATGCCATTTCCTTCTGCAGATTTACCAATAGATTTTAAATAATCATATGTTGTTTGATAACTACCTTTGTAATTTTTTGTCCAATAGGCAGCAAAAGAAACAGTAGCAGCAGATGTTCCCATAGCCCTACCTAAAGAAGTATTATAGGTACCTAGCGCATAGAAATCTAATTCTGCACCACCATTACTATAATTTTCAATATTACCACGTTCACCAACAGAGCCGACTGCAACTGACTCAGAAATACATGCTGGAAAATCTATACGTTGAGTATCATAATTATTTCCTGCAGCGAGAACAGTTGCAACACCCATATTTTGAAGATTAATTATTTCTAGTTTTAAAGTATCTCTAACTGGGCAATATGCTGTTCCAGTACCAAGTTTATGACTTCCCATTGATGCAGAAACAGCCACAATATTAAACTTTACTTTATTTGCAGAAACCCATTTTAGTGCTGCAGTTAAATCATTATGATCATAATATCCTTGACGGCCAGTATTTGTCATAGGAACAATTCTAATAAATATAATATTAGCATCACGAGCAACTGCTGATGCAATTGTTGCCATAATAGTTCCATGATTAAAACCATTTTTAGATATTTGACTTGTTGGAAGAGACGCAGATCCTGGACCTTCCATAAATGTTTGTTTGTTTGGACAACGAAGTTCTTGCATTATACATACTTCATGAAATACAGTAACACTTGTTGTATCAACTGCAGTATCTATAATTGCAATTGCTGGCTTTTGATTTGCTTGTACTGCTGGTAAAAATGCAGCAGTAAATATAATTACTAATAACCCCACTACCTTTTTCATTTTTCTCCTTATACTATTATTTTAACTACGGGCTGACAAGGGTCTCCACCCTCTTCCCATTCTTTTGCTTCTTCTTCAGTCATGTATGGATCTCCATCATGAGTATTGCAGAACGGTTCTGTTATCCATCCCCGCTCAATTCCATTTTTTAACCAAATTTCAAATTCATTAACGTCGGATTCATCTTTTCGTATGTCCTTCATAATTTCATCAAAGTTTGTCATATATATAGTATACTCTTAAACACTTATTACGTCAACTGGACCAGCACAAGATGGACTAAATTTAATAGCAGCATTTACTGCTCCAATTACTCTTTTACGTGGATCTTTAGATTTTTCGGTGGCAGATAAATAGCCATATGCATATTGAGCACCAGATCCCATTGCTAAATAATCTAATGTATATTTAGATAAAGACATATCTATAGCATTATGCTCATATATTTGTCCTTTGATGCATATTATTAATCCAAGATCAGCATCTTTGGATGTATCTACCCACCAGTCGTTATAAAATGATCTTAGTTGTTTAATAAATTTAGTTTGCATAAATTTATCTAAATTTTTTATATCTGGAATATATGGATTAAAGTTATATCTCATTCTTTCACCATCCATAGATCCAGCATATCCAATAAGATATGGTCCTATTTTCCATATTTTGGGGGTAGTTAAAGTCAAAATAGTATCATCATCTGAGGCTCCACGATCTGCAGCCATATATATTTTATTTTCTTTACGAACTACTGCAAGGCAAGTCATACCACTCCCTAATATACTTTAAATAGTATACCAAACCCTTTTTACTTAGTCAAACACCCTTATTTGATGGTTTGTCCACATGCTGAACATGTTTTAGACTTAGTTTCAGTTTTTTTAGCAGTACCCGCAGGGGCAGAGCCAAACTTAGGTCTACCAAATCCTACAATAGAAACCATAATATTTTTCTTATTTTTCTTATAGGCACGAAGTTTTTTACAAACTTCTCCGCCATTACGTTGACTACCTTTAGGATCTCCTGATGTATTTCCTTCTACACACCAAACAGTACCGTCGCCATTATCAGCAACAACAATTCCTACGTGAGATATTCTATCTACTCCATCAGATGGAAAATCAAAGTATGCAACATCTCCTGGTTCTGGATCTGCTACATCTCCATCAATCCAATTACCTGCTTTTTTAAATGCTGCTGCACCACCTGGAGTATATACAGTATTAGGAATTTTTATTCCTGCCTCATTAGCACACCACATAACAAATGATCCACACCAAGGTTGAAAATCTGCTTTAGTAAATTTTCCATACTTAGTTTCGTTGTCTTTTGGACCTTCTACTGTACCTATTTCTGCTATAGCAACTTCAATAAACTTTTCTGCTGTTCCTTGATCTGCCATTTATTTATCCCAATCAGTATCAACTGGTTGTTCCGCTGGCATTGCACCATCTGGCTTTGCTAATCTACGAGCCTTTGCCTCATCAATCTCTGCTTCTAATTTTTTATCTGCCATTGTATTTTTGGCATCAACTTCTTTATTTGCAATCTGTGCTGCCATAACATCTTTAGCACCAGATTGACCAATTAATAATCCTGCTAATGTTCCTGTAATAAATGTTGCTACGCTACCAAGTACATTGAAAAACATTTTGTCATTTTCTGACTGTCCTGTAATTGGTTGTGTAACAAATATAAGAGCATACATGATGCCTGTTGCAGTTATAAATAAAATTGACCCTAAAGTAATACCTAGAATAAATTTAAGTCTTGCATCTAACTCTTGAGGAGTTAATCTTTCTTTAGCCATTTTGTGTTCCCTCCACCTTTGGTTGTTCTGTTAAATCTTCTGGACATGCTCCATTAGCAGTACAAATTGGTGGTTTGCATTCTGCTATTTCCCAGTTTGCTGGGTCTTGGCATGGATATCTATAATGACCATCATATCCACAACCAGTCAGTCCTAGTGTTAGGAAAGTTGATAGTAGGAGTATGCGTAGTTTTGACATACTCCCATTATATCAAACCTTATTCTTCTTCTTTACGTATGCCTATTGTGGCAAACCATATGGCTATTGAGGCTAAAGTTACATAACCTACTACTGTCTTTGCACTACCCTCTAGAACTACCCACGCTACAAAGAAGCCAAGAAATGTAAAGTTTTCATTTAGGACTGCCATGCCCCATTTTTTTAACCATTTCATTTTATGTTCTCCTTCTGTATGCAGTACCAACAATTATTTGACCAGCAATAACTGTTACTACTACTATGTCTTCTGCTTTATCACGTTCTTGTTTTGACATATCAGCACCAATATTAGCAAGTGCTTTAAACACTTCACATTTTTGCTCTTCTGTCAAACCTTCAATAGCCTCATCTGGATTTATACATCCAATTAAGGCTCCAGCCAATGCTGCAGGACTTTCCAGTGTTAACAATGCAGACGCTACTTCTGCAGTAATAACAACAGGATTGCCATTAGCATCTTCTCTTACCTCTACTGGTATTTGTGGTGGAAGGTCACGATATTCAAGTCCCGCTGCTTGTATGGCTGCTGCCTCAATTGGAGCACCTTCTGCAGATGCAACTAATACTTCTGCCACTAAATCTTTTTCTGCTAAAGTTAACACACCGTCTTCTGATAATGCTTCAGATAAATTTATTACTTCTGCTGTTGTTATTTCTCCGTCTGCTGATAATGCTTCTACTACCGCCTCAACATCTGCTTCTGTAATTGCACCATCTGATATTAATTCTCCTACAGTCTCTTGTATTTCTTCTACAGATAAGGTATCATTGTCTTGTGAGTTATTATCCATATCCTGATTTTCTTCAGAACTATTATCTTGTTCGTCGTTGGATGAAGACTCATCAGATTCAGGTGTATCCATATCTTGAGATTCACCACCTTCAGAAATTGTTTCATCGCCAGGACCTTCGACATTTTCTTCTTGATCTGTACCACCCTCTTCAGTCGGAGTGGTTGGGTCTGGTAAACTTTGTTCAGGAGCATAAATAAATACTGGTTGAGGAGCAGGTGCAACAATAACTTCTTCTGCTGGTATAGAAACAATAACTTCTGAATATTGACTTACAGGTCCAGACCAGTTGGCAATTCTAATAGTATAAGTAGCACCCTCTGTTAATCCATTTAATTGAATAGATTCTGGAGCACCATCTGTGTTTAAGGTTTGACCAGCATATGGGTTTTCTGCATTTGGATCATTTGTTATTACTTGATAAAACCATGTATTAGGTGTATATCCACTTGGCAATTCTGGAGCAATTGTTACGGTTGTTCCTTCAATTATTGGCTCTGACAATACTGGTGCTGGAGTTGGGATATAGGTTGTTATTGCTGTATTTAATTCTTGAGCATTAGTATTTAATTGAGTTTGTAAATTATTTTTAGTTGTATTTGCAGTATTTACTGTATTATTTAATGATGTTATTGTAGATTGCATTGAGGATAATGTTGAATTATTTGTTGCATTTTGAGTAACTACTGGAGTTAAACTAGCATTTAATTGAGATATTGTTGCGTTTGCTGCATCTACCGCTGCTTGAACTGGTGCAATATTAGGATCAACTGTAGGAGTAAATACTGGACCTTGACTTATTTGACCATTAAATCCACTACCAGGATTAGTATCAACAATATTTGTTATAGTGCCATTTGTTGTTTCTCTATAATTAAATCTGGCACCATTTGGTATTGGTCCAGTAGCAGAAACGTCAGCCATCCAAGCACCGTTTGATGGATTAACATCAGCAAAAAATCTTATTTGAACCATTTGAGTTGACGCATCTTGAAGCGGATATGGTCTAACATCCCAAGCAATATCTAAACTATTTGCTGTAGTGGAATATGTAATTCCTGTTCCTGTGCTCCATGTTGTCCAATCCCAACCTGCAACAGAAACTGACGGGGCTGATGGAGTAGTATAATAAATCCAACCTTGGTCAACGCCAAATGTTATAGTTGCATTTGAACCCACATATACATTATTATAAAGTGTTCCACCCATTAATAAACCAAAAGGTAAGTTCATTTGTATGCCAGCATCATCTACGCCAGCCAAAACATTTGTGTTAGTTCCTATAGTTGCCTGTAAAGCATTTACAGCATTTTGAGCATTGTCAATTGCAATATTGGCTTGGGTTAATTCTGTTTGAGCAGTTGCTTGTGCCGTTACCGCTGCCGTACGAGCAGATGTTGCTTGTGTTATTTCTGTTTGTGCTTGAGTAATTTCAGTTTGAACTGCTGTAACTGATGCTGTTGCTGTGTCAATAGTAGCCTTTGCATCTTGAACAATTTGAGAACTTTGGTCAACTGGATTGGTAGTAAGATCAATATTACTTATTGTTGCAGTAGCGGTATCTATTAATGCTATATTATTTTGTGCTGTAGTAATCGTTGGTGATATTTCTGATACCGCCGTTTGAGCCTGTGTAATTTCAGTTTGTGCTGTTACCGCTGCCGTACGAGCAGATGTTGCTTGTGTTATTTCTGTTTGTGCTTGAGTAATTTCAGTTTGAACTGCTGTAACTGATGCTGTTGCTGTGTCAATAGTAGCCTTTGCATCTTGAACAATTT
>OGWM01000165.1_pt1 | contig 10538 bp, 21 predicted proteins | sample 1576041 | NCBI WGS metagenome assembly OGWM01 (sample SAMN07581538, study PRJEB24739) | freshwater metagenome | place: Singapore | collected 2015-01
CAGGGGGCTATGCTCCCTGTCGAATTGGAGTGACTATGTTTCACAATAAGAGTGTCGACATTCATCGCTTTTCGATGATCCCTCGTGCGGATATCCCGCGTTCTTCATTTCAGCGTGAGTCTACTCAGAATCGACCTATGAAACTATTCGCGCATTATCACCTGCTATTGAGCCTTTAGATGAAGAATTAGGGCAGTTAGGTATTGAACTGCTGAACGCTCAAGCTGATTTAGAGAAACTTGAAACTCATTTCACTGAGTTGAAGTCTCGAACTATTGCTGCGCTAAATGGTGCTAAGAATGGCACTATTGATGGGGAAGTTGTTGTTTCTTTATCTCAGCGTGGCAATAACCCCCCATTCCTAACTTTCAAGAAAGCGAAAAAATAAATGACTATTGAACTGCCTTACTACACTGGCCTGCTTGTTGTTGCAGGTTTGATTCTTATCCCTTTGTTTGCGATTACTGCTTGGGCAATCGTGAAACTAGATAGGAAGAAGAAATAAATGTCGAAATGTTTGAGTTGTGATTCAACTGAGGATCTTGTTTATTCTGGTGTTGATGCCCTGCTGTTAGGTATTGCTGGTGCTGAAACTGAAACAAGATGCTACCCTTGCGCAAATAAAGAACGAACCGAGAAATTAGAGAAAGAACAAACTGATGGCACAATTTAACCTTGCCGAATATGAAACTGTGGCCGAAAGAATTGCCCGCTTCTATAAAGATAACAAAGATGGCAGGATTATCACCCGCAATATAACTACATCGCAGGATCGAGCTATTTCGACTTGGGTAGTGCAAGCCTATATTTACCTAAATGCGGAAGACCAAAAAAACAATATTCCTAAAGCGACAGGTTTGGCCTTTGGAATTGATGGCACTGGGATGGCAAACAAGACATCTGCCCTAGAAAACGCTGAAACGAGTGCAATCGGGCGTGGACTGGCTAACGCAGGTTATTCAGGTGATAAGCGTGCAACAAGGGAAGAGATGAGCAAGGTCAAGCGTGATGTTGCAACCCCCCGCAACTGGCAGGCAACGTTAGATAACATCAACGACATTGACGGATTGAGAAGCCTATATTTGGAGGCCAAACAGGGTAAAGCGGGTTCTAGTATTCTGGAAGCAATAAAAGGTAAGGCTGATGGAATCTCTGGAGCGACTGCAAACAATTAGCATCTTGTCCGCTAACATCGAAGAGTTAGGGGAACTTGTTGTTGAATTGCGTGATGACCCTATTTTGCGTGGGCAACTGATTTCTAGGATTTATGCGCAAACTTTGCTGATAAGAATCTTGACTGATTCTCTCTAATAAGTTGCTGTTTCTAACCTGAATGTGGTTAGATACTTTTTATGGACAAAGAGCAACCTGTTGAACCCTCTCAACTTGAACCTATTCTTTGTGTGCAATGCGGGCAAGAAATACCCCCTTCAACTTGGATTAAGCGTAGAGAACGCAACAAAGATAAATGGGATTATTGTCGCGACTGCACCGCTAAACCTGCTAAAAGCGTGAGAACTACCAACCCTATTTTGGGGGAACTGTTTTGCACCCCCCACACTGGCGAGCTTGACGATTTGTGGCGGCCAATAAACGCTAAAGGGGAACTGTTTCTACCTGGTTTGCGGATGTGTGGGATGAAGGATTGTGTGAACAGAAACCATATTGTTGGGCAGACACACAAGAAAACTAAACCTAAAAAGATAACTGATTTCGAGTTGCTTTTAACTATGATTGAGGTTCAAGATTACAACCGAAGGACAAGGACAAGATGAGTAAGTGGCAAGATTATGAAACTGTTTGGAAGCACAGTAAAGCTTCAGGAAACGATTTGCTAATACTTTTGGCGTTGGTCAAGTTTAGGCAGCCAACAGGAATGTATGCGACTAAAGAAACGCTTGCCGATCTGGTGAACTGTAATGTTGATACTGTTGAACGCTCTCTAAAGCGTTTGAAAAGGTTGGGGGAACTGTCGTGGGTAAAGGGTTCAAGTCATTCTAAGAAAGCTAATTTGTATCAGATTTTGTTGCCTGGTTTGGATGCAGATACCCCCGCAAACTCACCTCGAAACTCACCTAAAATACCCCCGCAAACTCACGGAAAATACCCCCGCAAATTCACCCCCCTAAATATAAAAGAAATAGTAGTTAAACAGAATACTGAAATTAGTGTGTTTGATTCGACAAAGTTTGGGGTGCTGCATATGCGTAGTTGTGATGTGTCTTTGCTTCCTCCGTTGCAGGTTTACGAGTTGATGCAACAGTTTGAGCAAAGTTATGCTTGCACTTCGGCTTTCAACGATAAGGTTCGTTTGGATCGTTGGTGGGAGTTTTTGGGTAAGGCTGCTGTTAGGGAGAATGTTTGATGTCTATTGATTTTGAAGAGCTTGTTATTGGCAGTTTGATTGCTTCTAAAGGCGTTGCTTTCAAAGATTTTGAGTTGGAGGCCGATGATTTTGATTCGCCCTGGTTTAGGCAGGCTTACGAGGTTATGCAGCAGGTTTATGCCGATAAGCAGACTATTGATTTGTTTCTTGTTTTAGAGAAAATAAAGGATCAGAGTGTTAGGCAGAGGGTTGCTGTTTCAACTGATTTTGCTTTTGTTCCTGAACATTTGCCTTTCTATGTTTCTAAGGTTGTTGAGTCTAGTGTTGACCGCCAGTTGCAGATTATTGCGTTGGAGGCGCAGGTTGGGGGTGATGTTGCTGAACGCATTGAACGCTTGAGAACAAAACTAGATAAGTTGAAGCTTGTTCAGGCTTTTGAGATGCCCGATATTCGTTATGATTTGGCGTTGATGTTTAGTGCAGTGTTGAACCCTAAACAAGTGATTGCTACCTGTTTGCAGAAGCTAAATAATCTTATTGTTGGGTTGAAACCTGCCGGCTTGTATGTGTTTGGTGCTAGACCTGGTGTGGGTAAGACTGTTGTTGGTATGCAGTTGGCGTGGGAGATTGCTCGAACAACTGATGTTTTGTTTTTTAGTTTGGAGATGGATAAAACTGATTTGTTGAAGCGTGTCGTGTCTGGAGAGTTGAACATTGATTTGGGTTTGCTGGAGCGTGGAAAGCTAACTGTTGAGCAGAAGCAGGCTATTGATGACCTGATTTCTAGGGTTGATTCTAAACTTGTTGTGGCAGATAAGGGTGGCCAGACTGTAGCCCAGTTGCGTAGTTTTTTGGTTGCTGTTAGGGCTAAAAGGGATGTGAAGGTTGTTGTTGTCGATTATCTGCAACTTATTACTGCCGCTAACCCTAAAGCGCCTAAGTATGAGCAGATTTCACAGATCAGCATTGATTTGAAGAATCTTGCTAAAGAGTTTGGTGTTGCTGTTATTGCGTTAGCTCAGTTGAATAGGCGTGTAGATCAAGGTAAAGGTGATGACCGCCCTAATGCTTCGGATTTGCGTGATTCTGGTCAGATTGAGCAGGATGCCGATGTCATCGTTATGTTGTCGCGTAAGCAAAGTGAACAGGATGTTGCTAGAGATAATCAGATTATGCAAGGCATGCACCCCGACAAGCTTGCTTTTGGTTTGAAGTCGTTGATTACTTTAGATGTGGTCAAGAATAGGCATGGGGCTGTTGGAATGTTTGACGCTGTTTTTGATGGTGCGCACTCTAGGATTAGGGAAATAAACTAGAAGCGTGGTTGAAGATAACAAGGTTGAATGTCGCAGGTGTTCGTTTAAGTGGGCTGTTGCAGCCGATAAACGCGGGCGTAAAGACTTGTTGTGCATAAACTGTCGTGCCAAAAAACAGACTGTTATTCAGTATGGGCAACTCAGGTGTGAACCGCATCAGGGGCTTGTAGATCAAGATTTGAACCCTATTGACGAAAATGGTGAGCTGATAAAGCAGGGGGAGCGTGTTTGTGGCCATAAGGACTGTGTAAATGATTCTCACATTGTCGCACCTTAAAGATAAAGTTATTTCAGCAACAAACAAAACACATAAAACAAGTAAAGGAAAAAACATGGCTCAAGTAAAAGTTGCAGGAAAAGTAAACAAAGTTTTCGGTGCAAGCAATCAGGGACTCTCTCTAGTTGAAAGCTATAAAAGCGCTACTGGGGAAGATTACACAAGAACTTGGACAGTCTGGTTCGCAGTCGCACACAACATCGAAGTTGAATCTGAGATTACTGTTACAGGTCAGTTGAGCGCAAAGATTGAAGACTTTGAAGACAAAACTGGTAAGCCAGGTCGCAAAGTCAAGCTTGATGTGAATAACGCTGTTCTCGCAGAATCTAAGCCTGCACCTGTTGCACCTGCTGCTTCAGCAGATCTTCCCTTCTAAAGTTATGCAGCCTTGGGTAGTAGGTTTCCTTCTCGGTTCGTTACTGCTCACTAATTCAATGTTTCTTGGGCAACCCTTATCAGCCTTAAATGGTTTGGTAGGGGTTTTCCTATACCTAGTCATTTTGGTGAACTTTTATGGCAAGAAATAGTTTCAGTTTCACAGTGTTTGGGGTTGATCCTGCACCACAAGGATCTAAGAAATATGTTGGCACTCGTAGGACTGCTTCAGGAAATAACATTCCCCTAATTGTTGAGTCCAGTCCTAAACTGCCTGCCTGGAGGAAAGCTGTGTCTGATGCGGTGAAGCAGGCGATGATTGATTCAGGTGATCTAAGCAAGTTTGAGGGGGCTGTAAAGGTTGAAGCAGTGTTTTATCTAACCCGTAAACCTTCGGTGAAGCGTGCCCTCCCTACTGTTCCCCCTGATGTGGATAAGCTCAGTCGCAGTTTGCTTGACGCTATTGGTTTTGGTGGGGTTTGGGCGGATGATGCGCAGGTTGTAAGGCTTGAGGTGTCTAAAAAGTATGCAACAGGGCAGTCAGGCGTTGCAGTAACTATTAGTAATTGCCCCTAAAATTGTTTACCAAACTGTAACCTAAAAATACTTCCTAAATGCTTCCCTTGAGCAACTATTTGAGCCTATACTTGACTTATCAGCCAAAAGGTTGAAACGGACAAACAAAGGACAAAAAATGATTCAGTTCAAAGAAGCAACAATTTATGCAGGTTACGCAACTCTAAAAGGTGCTGAGAAGCGTGCCGCCAAACTACAAGCCTGCGGTGCAAAAGTTCGTATTGAACTTCACGGATCTGTTTACATGATTGTAGGTGCATAATGAGAAACCCAGAAACTCTATTCCTTGAAGCAGTCGAAGCCTATAAAGCTTGGATAAATTGCGGTAAAGACTTTTTGAATCACGCTGATCTGTTTGAAGCATGGGATGAAGCTGTTACTGCTTACGGGCAAACAGTTTTCCTAGAACGCAATCGTGCAGTTCACCAGGTTCTACAAGGCTTGGATTTAGTTCGATGAAGAAACATATTACAAACACAATAATTTTGTTATTTGCTTTCTATGGGTTTATTCAGTTTTGGATTTGGGCTAACAGTGTTATCCCTGTTTGGTTGCAGGGGTAAAAATGTCTAAACACTCTAACGGATCTCAATCGTTACTACTAAAACTGAAGCTTCACATTCTAGGCGGTTTAAGTTACAAGCTTTCGGGTTGGATGTTCAAAGTTGATGAAAAATATTCAAAAACTTATTTTGCTGTTCATGGCACAAGAAGACTCAATGAGTTGATGACTGAAGAAGCCGAATACTGGAAGGACAAATATCGTGGCAACAAATAGTGCAGAAAATGTGCGTGAGTTTTATCGCAAACAAGGCGAGCAACGAGAACAGCAACGCATCATCAAACTGCTAGAAAGCATAAAGTGTATTGATTTAGATTATGAAGCTGGTGAGCAATGTTTATGTGGCAGTTGGACTGAAGCTATTGCCCTAATCAAAGGAGAAACAATTGAACGATAAACAATTTATAGCGCTAATCTCAATCCTGGTAATCATGATAGGAATACTCTGCTTCTATTTCTCAGCACCCAAATGTATTGAAGCAACAACTCTCGATCAGTTTGAAAACAACAAAACAACAGTCTGCGAAAGGACAAACTAAATGAGTAATGAAACAACTAACACTGCTAATCAAGTGATCAGCACCGCAATCAACAACACAACAGATAACACGCTGAACGCAGTATTCAGCATCATCAAAAGCTATAAAGAACTGCAACTACCCGCTGAACCAAAGGATGCTTACGATCTAGGTGCGAGAGATGCCATCGATACTTTGGTTATTCATCTCAACAAGTTTGCTGAAGGTTTGAAGGCGGCCAGAGAATGACCTGCAATAACTGTATTGATGGCAACTGCCAATGCACGAGAGTGAACGCTGTAAACATTTTTAGCAAAGACTATAAGGCAGGTAAGAGTGAAGGTCAGCGTGAAGAACACACAAGAACAAGTGATGCGCTAATTGAACTTGAACGCTCAGGCATTATCACTAACGCTCAACTGCAAGCCATCCTAGATCTTATTTTGGAGAAGCTAACAGACCAGGTAGATATCCTGTGAACCTTTGGATGATTGTGCTAACTGTTGTGGGTGTGGCAGTGATACTTCCCTTAGTTGCATCTATCTTGATGGCATTTGTTTTAGAAACCGCAAATAATGAAGGGCTTTACGATGACGAAGACTAACCGCTTACTGAGAAAGTTATTTCCTAAGAGTATGAGGCAGCAATACTTTATAGGGCACGCTAAAGGTAGAACCTATGGGGTGAACCTTGCGTTGCTTGTTTTGCATGACGAGATGAAGCGTATTCATAAAGATTTGGACACGCCTTTGCTTAGGGTGAAGGCTAAAGAAGAAGCGAAGTATTTGCAGACTCTAATTCGTAAAGTGAAGAAGCTAACTGATGTTAAGTAGAGAACTTGACGAAGCAATAATGCTTCTACGCGACAACAAACCTATTCAACTAAACGAACAAACTTTCAACGATAAGCTTGCAGACTTGTTGCTAGTGTGTGCCGCTAATGGGGATGTGTTGCAGGCTGTTGCTGAAACTGTTGCCAGATCAATAATAAGTTCACACAAAGAAGGCTTAGGAAAGATAGAGTTGAGAAATGATGAAACGATTCCTTGGCCTGCCAAAGATGAAACTAACTCAACAAGAAAAAGGTTGTGGAGCTAATGTTTGAAGACCTGGTATTACCTAAACGCAATACTCCTTGTCGTGTTCGCACCATCAAAACAGACTTGAATGAGAAAGACATAATCATTTTTGAGCAAGCAGTAATGAATCCAGAATGGCCATATAAAACTCTCAGTAATGAGCTGTATAAGCGTGGCACAAAGATTAGTGATGCTGCGATAAAACATCATAGAGAAAAGAGATGCAGTTGCTGGAAGGACTAAGCACACCTGCACCAAAAGTTGTTGTCCCTGAAGGTTGGTCACCAAGCATAACTTTTGATGGCAATGGTGGTGAAGCAGTTCTACCTGCTGTTGAAGGCGATAACCCAACCGATGTTGAAGGATTTTTGCGTGAAGCAGGAATCAACCCTGAAGAAATAGAGATCATAGGTGAACCGCGTATTAGTCGTTGGCAAGTTGCTAGACCTTTTCCCCTTGAACCTATGTGGATGACTTCAGTCAGGATTCGTTGGGTGAAGAGAAACGCTGTAATCAATCTGCCCTTGCTGTATTCGTTGGCTAAGAAAACTAAGCCTGTTGAACCTAAAACAGTTGCAACAGGGAAAGCTTTAGTTGTTTTGTGGTCAGATTTACAGGTTGGGAAAGTAGATCATCGTGGCGGTGTTGATGCCTTAATTCATCGTGTAGCCAAAACTCAGTTAGCACTTATTGCCAAAATAAAACAAGTGCGCCCTGAAAAGATTATCTTTTGTGATGTTGGCGATACTATCGAAAACTTTAGTAACGCAGCCGACCTTCATCAGTTACAAAGTAATGACCTAAGCCTTATGCAACAAGTCGATCTTGCGACATCTCTAGCATGGGAAACGCTGAAACAAATTAGTAAGTTTGCACCTGTTACTTATCTCAGCGTAGGTTCTAATCACTGCCAGTTCAGGGTAAATAAGCAACGCGTAGGCAAAGTAACTGATGACTGGGGAATACATATAGGGCGAACACTTGCGAGATTAGCTCACGAAGTAGGTTTGCCTATAACTTTTCACGAACCTGCCGAACACGATGAATCACTTGCTTACGACATCTTTGGCGATAAGTTTCACATTCTAGGTTTATGGCATGGACACCAATCACCTCGCCCAGATCAAGTGCCAACATGGTGGAGACAACAAGCCTTCGGTAAGCAACCAGTTCACGCAGCAACAATAGGTGTTTCAGGCCACTTTCATCATCTGCGTGTTTTAGAGTTAGGTTCAACACCTAGAGGAACAAGCAGATTTTGGGTTCAAGCAAGCACCCTAGATAATGGAAGTAACTGGTGGAGAACAACAGCCGGTGAAGACTCTCAACCAGGTTTAGTCTGTTTTGCACTTGAGCAAGGCATAGACTTTACAGGAACAGTTTGGAAGATTTAGGGGCTGAAATGGTTTCGATTGCAATCAAGGCCTGCGGGGGCAGTTGCAAGAATCGAGTTCGAATCTCGACAGCTCCACAAGGAAACTAACCTATGCCTGCTTATCTGTTTATTTGCCCTAACTGCGGTGTAACACAACAGGTCGTTGCTGAACTACAAGACGAACCTAAACCGCCAACATGTGGGCTTTGTGAACTAGTGATGGAAAGAAAGTTTGGTTGGGGTGCAACACGATTTCTAGGATCTGGTTGGGCAAAAAATGATTCGTGAAACCTGTTCATGTGGTGCAGAGTTTGAAACCGACGATAGAGAAGCAATCGAGTTAGTAAAGCAGTGGCGTAGGAGTCATAAGCACGCAGACAAGCCCGCTAAGGCTGATAGCAGGGACAGTTCGACACTAAGCAACACTGATGTTGCTTTAGGTTTTCAAGCCATCTACGACCCACTGAAAGAAGATATCGATGAATAAACTAACTATCGGGAACGCCACAATCTATGCAGGAAATAATCTCGAAGTCTTGCCTACGCTTGCTGATAACAGTATTGATTCAATAGTTTGCGATCCACCTTATGAACTAGGGTTTATGGGGAAGTCATGGGATAACTCAGGTATTGCCTACAATGTCGAGCTTTGGAAAGAATGTTTTAGAGTGTTGAAACCTGGCGGACATTTACTAGCCTTCGGGGGAACACGAACATGGCACAGACTTGCAGTTGCAATAGAAGACGCAGGATTTGAGATACGGGACAACATTGCATGGTTGTATGGCAGCGGGTTTCCTAAATCGCACAACATCTCTAAAGCAATAGACAAGATGTATGGAGCAGAAAGAGAAGTTGTTGGTAGTCGTATTGCTGACGATATTAGAGGTGGAAATCTACACGCTGAAAATAGGGGCGAAAGACACACGATAAACATTACTGTTTCTGCTACTGATGATGCTAAGGCGTGGGATGGTTGGGGAACAGCACTAAAACCTGCACACGAACCAATAGTTGTGGCACGCAAACCAGTCATAGGCACAATCGCAGAAAATGTTTTGACTTATGGTGTAGGTGCAATCAACATAGACGCAACACGAATCGGTTTTGCAAGTGAAGAAGATTTAGTTGAATACGATTTCAACAACAATGGACAAAACAGAAGCACTAAAGAAGATGGAGAATCTTTAGAAGTTCATAATGGTGGATGGAAAGTGCAAAAAGGTCAAAAATCTATGCCTGCTGGGCGTTGGCCTGCAAACATTATCCTTGACGAATACACAGCACAAGTATTAGACGAACAATCAGGTGCGAGTAGGTTCTTTTATGTTGCTAAAGCAAACAAGCGCGACCGCAACGAAGGCCTAGACGAACTACCAATACAAAGACCAGACCTTAGAACATCAACAGGAATGGGAACATTTGAAGAAAAAGGTGTTCAACCACAACGCAACTTTCACCCTACAGTCAAACCAACAGCATTGATGCAATACCTCATCAGGTTAGTAACCCCTGAGAACGGTGTTGTGTTAGATCCTTTCTGCGGATCAGGTTCAACAGGTAAGGCTGCGATACTTGAAGGCAAACACTTCATAGGGATAGAACTAACCGAAGAATATCTACCCATAATTGCGGGCAGACTACAACACGCAACAGAAACAATAAACCTCAAAGAAGATGATCTGTTTGATTAGATTCCCTAAACCCTGTCTAACCTGCAACAAACTAACAGCAGGCGGAAGCTACTGCGAAACACATCAAGCCATCAAAGACGAACAAGAAAAACAAAGACAAACAGCACGCAAAGCAGGGCGCACCCTATACAACACCGCAACATATCGCAGGGCAAGAGCCTACCTAAAAGCCACCGCCACACACTGCCACCTATGCAAACAAGCGTTCACCGACCGCAACCAAATAACAGCAGACCATCTAATACCAGGAGACCCGTTATCCCCCCTCGCACCTGCCCACGCAATCTGCAACTCAAAACGAGGAAACAAACCTTTACCCTAAACAAAAACATTACAAACAACTAAAACAAACTTGTTGAACCCGCCCCGCCTTTATGGGGGGTGGGCATTTTTGTTTTTATGTTTTGCATCTACACGCAGCCATATCGTGACTGGGAAAC
>OGWM01000166.1_pt1 | contig 10446 bp, 10 predicted proteins | sample 1576041 | NCBI WGS metagenome assembly OGWM01 (sample SAMN07581538, study PRJEB24739) | freshwater metagenome | place: Singapore | collected 2015-01
GTTTCCCAGTCACGATAGGATCACCGAACGCTATCGCCATAAAGACCAATACGAGCCAAGGCCATGGGCACTGACACGCGCTGCTCCAGCAAATCCCTGGCAAAGCCTTCCAGATAGCGATACTCCTCCCGCAGTCGCCATCCCACTCGCCCCCACGCTGCAGCATCCATCCCCTGTCGCCCTCCATTGCCCACCAAAGCCGCTTGGATGTGCGCTCGCTTTAGTTCTGCCCGCACTTGCACTTGCCATTGCTCTAGCGTGAGGCGACCTTCTGCTAATCCTGCCGTTAGGTCGCGCAAGTCACTTTTGGTGCGATTGATTCGTCCATCGACAATGGCCTCAACAGTGGCCCCGCTCAGGAAACGACCATTTGCAGCGCGATACCGTCCAGTGCGCGGATCATAGGACCAATCTTCATCTAGCCTTGCACTAAGGGCTATGGCCTCAGAAAGTAATGACGCGGGAGATAGCTCTTGCATCATTGCTGCTGCGGATCAAGGTCAGTGGCTTCCAAAAGTGTTTTGTAACGCTCTGGGGCCTCTTGTTCCCATTCCTCTAATGCCGCTTTAATGTCAGCCTCTTCAATGATTGCCGCTTCATCAATTCCGCCAATGATGGTGCCTTCCACTTTCAATGGGTCAATAGCATCAACTTTGCTGCTAACCATTTTTGCTGGCCCCTTGCGATCAGGGTTTGGATCTGCATTACGCTTGCGGGCAACAATCGTTTGCCGTTCCTCTTTGCTCATTCCTTGCGCTTTGGCCTCAGGCAGGCATTTGGGCTTTCCCTCACCTTCGCTACGCCCTCCGCAAGGCCCCATGATTTCACCATTGCTGCCAATCCTCACCCACTTTTCCTTGAACCATTGGTCAAGATCATCAGCATGGATTTCGCCCTCATCGCCCTTAAATGCTCCAGACAATGATCCGTGCTTTTTCTTGTAGAGAGCCTTGTATTGCTGCACAACATAGCCACTGGCGTAAGCCGATGGCCATACGTTGAACTTGCTCTTGGCTTCGGCTACAGCCTGATTGTGCAGGCTTTCATCAGTGAACTTCACGTCACCACGACGCTCCTCTAGGTCTCGTGGCAGAAACAATCCAGCCTCACTGTCTTGCACCTCCCGACTGCCATCCATGAGCAAGGTACCACTCTGTTCGTTCAACGGATCACGACCACCAGGCGGCACCGGCTTGCCTTGAGTTTGTGGCGGCAATTCACGAGGAAGCGATGGATCGAGCGTGAGTTCCATTGTCCATTCGCTGCCGCCATAGCGAGCATCAGCCACTTCCTTAGGATGCAGCACGCCAAGTTGAATGTAACGACCATCAACGGCTGCTACCCTTGCCCTCACGTCAGCCTTTTCCCTTTCATTTAGCTCAAACAGATCATTGAACTTGATTCGCCAAGAATCAGGGATTTGCCCATTGGTGGGACCTTGCTTGCTCAGCAAGATGTATTCCATGAGCTTTTTCAATGGGCGGCGGAAGTGGCTACTTTGATAGTCTCCCAAGAGCTTGGCAAAGTCTCGCTCTTCACTGCGACCAGTGGCACCAATCCCGCTAGGGCTTTCACCAAACAGAATTGTATGTGGAATCTGAGAAGCTCCAATAATGTCAATACGCAGTTTCTCTAGCACATCACCAATGCCATTGAACTGCCGGCTAATAAACTCAAGCTCCTCTTTCTCAGCATCAATAGCAAAACCACGATATACGCTCTTGCTCATATCGTTCAAGACAAGCCTATTCTTCACGTCTGTTTCCTTTCCATTGGCCAGCATTTGCGAAAGGTTGCGAATCTTATGAACAAAAATGTCAAACTCGCTTAAAAGCATTGCCGATGAATGAATGCCGGTCCAATAGTGGCGGAAGCTATCGTAAATTGGCTGAATACTACTCATTCCCCATCCATAGTTTCTTTGCCTAATGCGATAGGGGAGCCACATGCCATCAAAGCGCAAAATCCTATCCTTATGAATCTTTTGCAAGTTGGGCTGTTGGATTAGATCGCCAGCAATGATCTGGTAATACGTGGCCTTGGCATAGTCGTACAGGCTTTCCTCCCCAATCATGGGAGCAATTTGATAGCGGTCTAGCACTTCCATGCCTTCCACTTCTACGATGGCATTTTTATCTACTGGCTCACTGGCATCACGGCCATCATTGATGTAGAGCAAGATTGCTGAGCCACCATACAAACGTTCATTCTTGCTGGCCAAGTTGAATTGCTCAAGAATCATCAAATCTTCAATCACTTGCTCCATGCCAACCACTTCCTCTGCCTTCACTCCATCACCACCAAACAAAATGCGAAATCCCTTGCGAGTGGCTTGATCTGCAACAATGTCCACCACTCGCCGTGGTATCCATTCTCCATAAAGCCCTTCAAGCTCCTCTTGCGTGAGAAAAATGATTGGCTGAGTGATGGTGGCTTGAGACTTGTCGCGCCCCTGGACGCCCATACCAGTGAACACGTTGGCCAAACCATCAGCCCTGTAACCATCGGCATCGTGATGGCCAATGGACACAATGGGGCCACCATTACCATTGTTTAGTGTGGTCATATTGTTGGCTTGTTTCTTATCACTCTAATCCCCGTTAAGATAATGGCGATCGTGCTGTTTCCATGGCCTTGCAAGTGGTCTTGACAAATGAGGAGCGTGCTACAGCCGTAGCTGAAGCTCATCGTCGGCAATGGACGAACGAGGAAAAGGGGCTATGGGGGAGGAATGGTGGGGCTAGAACTGGCAGCAAGGCCCTAGAGATGCACCTAATTGGAGCCATGGGCGAAATGGCAGTGGCAAAACACTTGGGACTTAAAGACTTTCTCTACCAAGAGGCTGAAGCCAAGCGTGATTCCATTGACCTTCCTCCAGATATTGACGTGAAAACACGCAAAGGCCATGACCGTGACCTAATCGTACAACTGTCTGACAATCCAAACAAACGCTATATTTTAGTAACTTGCGTGGATTTCTCGTCGTTGCTTATTCATGGATGGATTTGTGGTGCAAAAGCCATGCAGCCACAATATATTCTTGATCCTGCGCGGGGACGAAAAGCGTACTTTGTGCCACAATCCATGCTTTCGCCAATGACCACTTTTGACAATGCTAAAGTGCTCGCAGTTTGCTGAATACGCGCTAGGGCTAAAACTATGGGATAGACAAAAGGAGATTGTAGACGAATACTTTGATGGCACCAAAACGCATGGTGTTTGGGCGCTTGGCCGCAGATCGGGGAAAACTCTGCTTGCAGCGGTGGCTGCTCTCTATGTTTGCTTTGTCCTAGAGGAACGTTATAGGCGCAAAGTAAGAAAGAAAGAAAAGTGGTACATTGTCACTATTGCCAATGACCAATCCCAAGCAAAACTAGCTCTAAATAACATTCGTCAACTGCTGATTGACAGTCAGTTTGCCAAGGAAATTACCAGGGAAACTGCCACTGAAATTGAAATCAGTAATGGCTGTGTATTCCAGGCCATTCCAGCATCAGCCCGTGCATCACGAGGTAAAGCTGTGGTCATGGTCATCATGGACGAACTGGCATTCAGTATTGAAGGCGATGCCAACCGTGGCGCAAAGGCCATCTACACCGCTCTGTCTCCCTCTATTGCTCAGTTTGGTGACAATGGACGAATCCTAGAGCTTTCGTCTCCATGGCTCACGGACGGCCTATTCTATGAACATTACTGCGAAGCTCAAAGTGGTGAATATAAGTTCATGCAGGCCATCAACATTCCCACTTGGGACATCAATCCTAATTTGCCATGGGGGTGTGCGTTTCTTGAGGCTGAGCTAAAGCGTGATCCAGAGAAGTTTTGGGTGGAATATGGCGCTCAATTCTCCAAGAACTTGTCGTCTTTGCTTGCGCCAGAAGTGGTAGAGGCAGCAGTGGACAAAAAGCGTGGCATCCTATTGCCGCAGCGTGAGTTCCAAAGCACTTACTACTTGGCTCTTGACCCAGCAAAAGGAGGCGTTGGCCGTGATAACTACACGGCAGCCATTGTCCATTATGAAGGTGAAATGCTAATTGTTGATAAGTTCCACTCTTTTGATGCCGACTTTGAAATCAATGGCAAGAAAGAAGTCAATATCAAGGCCGTAGAGCAGTGGATTATGGAGCACCACAAAGCCTATGGTTTCAAGGAGATTGTGCTTGACCAGTTCAATAGTGCTTCTACCATTCAGTCATTGTCTGAAAGCCACTGAGGATTACATAACCAAGACACAATTAGCCTACGGCGTGTCGGATAATGAATTAAGGCCATCGCTGGATCGATTGGTCAGAAGTACCAAGGATGTTGAGGAAGCCCAAAAACTTCAAACACTAGCTCTCAACATCAGCGCAGGCACCGGCAAGAATCTCCAAGCAGTAACGGAAGCCTTGGCCAAAGCCCATGATGGTAATTTCGCCGCTCTTAAAAAATTGGGCGGCGGTATCGATGAAAGTATTATCAAAACCAAAGATTTCGATGCTGCAACAGCTGCTTTATCTAAAACATTTGATGGACAGGCGTCAAAACAAGCAGACACATTTGATGGAAAAATGCGCCGCTTATCTGAGGCATTTGGTGAAGCCAAAGAAACTGTCGGTGGATATATTCTCGATGCTGTAACTCCTTTAGTTACCACAGTAGTCGATAAAGTCATCCCAGCGGTTCAAGCATTTATCAATGGCATTGGTGGAGCTGATGGACTTAAAGGCGCTTTTGACAATTTCATTGCTGGAGCAAAAGCGATATTTATTCCAGTTTTTGAAGGTCTCAAATCAGCCTTTGATAAGATACGAAGTGCAATAGATAACAATAAAGAATCATTTCAGGATTTATTTGAATTTCTTCGCAAATATGTAGCACCTTTTGTGGGTGGCGTTCTCAAGTTAGCCATTGAGGGTCTCGGTACTGCTATTTCAACAGTCATCAATTTAGTAGGTAATCTCATTGATGGGTTCAGAACCCTTATCAGTCTAGGTTCAAAAATCGGTAATTTTGTTAGTGGAGTATTTGGCGGCGGCAGAGCTAGTGGTGGTGCTGTCAATACTGGTACGACTTATCTAGTTGGTGAAAATGGCCCAGAATTATTCACTCCATCAGCTGCCGGATATATCGTTCCAAATAACGCTTTAGCAGGCGCATCAGGCAATACGACTGTCAATATCACAGTCAATGGCGCGATTGATCCAATTTCCACAGCTCGACAAATCACAAACATCCTCAATCGTGAAGCGACTCTTTCCGGCAAGTTCACCAAGGTTGGTAACTCTCTCTTAGTTGGTGCGTAATGCCTTGGAGTCCACAGCCAACAATTACAGTCAATGGGGTCAATCGCAACAGCGTAACTCTGACTGATGTTCAGATTTCCTATGGCCGCACAAGTGTCTGGGAACAGGCTCGCGCAGGATATGCTCGAATCGCGGTAGTTAATAACAGCAATACCGATTTTTCTTTCGACATGAATCAAACTGTCACAGTTAAAGTCAAAAATTCATCTGGGTCAGATGTCACAGTTTTCACAGGAATCATAACCAGTGTTGATAATTCGATGGCTGGGTCTGGAACCATTGGGAATTCTGTAATCCAGACAATTACAGCTGTCGGGCCATTTAGCCAAATGTCGCGCAAAATCATTGGTACAACTTCATGGGCAAAAGAATATGACACTGATCGAATGACTCGCATTTTTACCGATGCGGGCATGACCATCGATACAGTCGACACTCCATCCATTTATGAGCTTCAGGCTCGCAGTGCAAGCGCAGGCGATGCTTATACATTGGCTGCCCAATATGCCACATATTCAAATGGCTATATTTATGAGACTCCGTCCGGCAAAGTTGGCTTTGCGAACGAATCCCGCCGTTTCATCGATCAGCGAGATAACGGATACAAGGTCATTCCTAACAATTACATTCTTTGGAATTCTGTCAGCTCTCAAAAGACTTTGGCAGATATTGTGAACAGTATTCTGGTCTCATGGCGGGCAGGTACTGAATCCAGCCAAGACACAACAAGTCAGGCAACTTATGGCCTCATTGCTGGCTCATTATCTACTGAATTGCATAATCAAACCGATGCTCAAACTCAAGCGGATCGATATATTGCCCTTCGAGCATATCCGCGAACCAGCCTCAGCACATTCACCATTCCCTTGACGAATTCCAATCTCACAAGTTCCGATATTGACTATTTTCTCAATATGACGACTAGCGAACCGATTCAAATTACATCACTTCCAACCGGTATTAAAAATACGACTTATAGAGGATTTGTTGAAGGCTATACGCTTTCCATTAATAAATTTGAGACATTTATCAGCCTCAATACAACCGACTACACATACTCAATCACCCCAACTAGGTGGCAAGATGTATCGGCAACACTTCAATGGTCTGGAGTGGGTGCTACGGTACAATGGGCTACCTATGACAACTAGGAGACTCAATGGCAACTAGCACCTACTACGGCTGGGCTGAGCCTGACAATACAGCCTATGTAAAGGATGGCGCACTCGCTATGCGTACCCTTGGCAATGCCATTGATACGACAGTCAATCAGCTTGAAAATTTTCAAATGGCAAATCCAAAGCTCCATTTCTTTTGTGATCGAATTTGTAAATGAAATAAAAGATTCTTGATATCCGTACAAACTTATGACTTTTGCTCCAATAGTATCGTAAAAAAAATATCCTAAATAATATCCCAGGGCTCCACCTAGAACCGAAAATACAGTTACAAAAAAACCAATAGCCATGGCCCTGTGCCTTTTTACCAATTGAACTGGGATCATTAAAAAAACAATTGGAATTGGAAAAACACTACTTTCAATAAAACTTATGAAATATATAAATTTTTCAGATTGCTTTTTTGAACTGATAGATAAAATTTTATTATATAAAGATCTCATTTTAAAAGAGGTTATATATTTAATTTTATTATTAGCACCCAAAATAACTACTATAGAATAAATATTTCAAAAAAGTAGAATAATGGTAATGCAAATTTCATCTTTTAATAATTTAAATGAAATATTTTTTTTGCAATGCGAAAAATATCAAAAAGAAGATCATTTGTTTTTTAACAATTTAAATTTAAAAAAATTTCAGACATATTCTTGGTCTGATAGTAAGAATAATGTTTTAAAACTTGCAAAATTTTTAAATGAAAAAAAAATTAACAAAGGTGATAGAATATTATTAGTTTCAGAGAATAGACCTGAATGGTTAATTGCAGATCTTGCAATATTATTAAATTCAGCAATTACTGTTCCAAATTATACTACATACACAATAAACGATTTTGCATTTACGATTAATGACTGCAAGCCTTCAGGATTAATTGTCTCAAATATTCAGTTATTAAAAAATATTTTATTGGCAACAAAAAAAATTAATTTTAATTTTAATTTTATAATTTTGTTGAATGAAGATAATGAAGTTGAAGAAAATGTTATTAATTTTTCCGATATTATAAAAAAGGAGATTGATATTGAAGAAACTAAAATATTTTTTAAAGAAATTAATAAAAGTTTAACAAGAAAAGACCCTGCTTGCATTATTTATACATCTGGTACACAAGGAACACCTAAAGGGGTTGTATTATCTCACGGCGGTATATTAAAAAATTGTGAGGGTGCTTTAGAATTTTTAAATTTTATTAAAGATGAAAAAAATACTTTTCTTACATGGTTGCCGCTATCTCATTCTTACGAACATACAGTTCAATTTGTTCAATTAAGTTTAGGGGCAAAAATATTTTATTCAGAAAGTTTGGATAAATTATTAACCAACTTAAAAATTGCAAAACCAACTATTATGACGGCAGTACCTAGATTTTATACAAATCTTGTTCATAAAATTAAAATTAATTTACAAAATCAGAGTAATTTTAAAAAAATAATTTTTAAAAAAACATTGGAGTTGGGTGAAAAAAAAATTTTATTAAAAGAAATGAGTTTTTTTGAAAAATTTATTAATTTTATATTAGATATAATCGTTAGAAAAAAAATCAAAGATCAATTTGGTGGAAAAATAAAAGCATTCATATCTGGTGGTGGACCTTTAGATTACAATGTTGGGATATTTTTAAATTCTTTGGGTTTACCAACATTACAGGGGTATGGATTAACAGAGGCATCACCAGTAGTTAGTTGTAATTCAATAGATAAAATTAAAGTAGATACGGTTGGAAAAATTTTTAAAGATGTTGAGATCAAGATTGCCTCCGATGGAGAGATTTTAGTTAAGGGTGAAAATATTATGCTTGGATACTGGAATAACAAGATTGAGACTGATAAAATCTTAAAAGATAATTGGTTATACACGGGGGATATAGGAGAAATTGATCAAGAGGGATATTTAAAAATTACTGATAGGAAAAAGGATATTATTGTAAATGCCGGTGGAGACAATATCGCACCAAGTAAGATAGAAAATTTATTAGCAAATTATCCTGATATTATTCAAAGTTATATTTATGGTGATAAAAAAAATTATTTAGTTGCTCTAATTGTCGTTGCAAAAGATTTAGAAGATAGAAACAATAAAATACAATCAATTATTAATAAAGTTAATGATGAACTAAGTGTTATTGAAAAAATTAAGAAATTTATAATTATTGACGATCCTTTTACTATCGATAATGAAATGCTAACACCGACTATGAAGATAAGAAGACATAAAGTAAAAAAAGTTTTTGGAGATCAATTAGAAAAACTTTATTTTTAATTTGGTGCACTCGAGAAGATTCGAACTTCTGACACCAAGTTTAGGAAACTTGTACTCTATCCAACTGAGCTACGAGTGCACTTAAATGAAATATAAATAATATTTGGCATAAAAAAAATATGAAAAAACTATTGTAAAACAATAAAATTTGAATCAAAAAAAAATTAATTGTTTTTTTAAAAATTGTTTGAACAAATAACAATTTGACTTAGTAAGCGATATGTTTTTAAGTATTTCTTAATGCGAATCACTTAAATTATTTAAGTGATCATTAACGTAACGGGAGAAAAAAATGGCTAAAAAAAGAAAAAAAGCTAAAAAAACTTCTAAGAAGAGAAAAGCTTCTAGAAGAAAGCCTGCTAAGAAAGCAAAAAAAAGAAGAAGAAGATAGTTTTTTGAGTTTTCAAGAAAAACGCTCTTCAAATTTTTTGAAGGGCGTTTTTTTTATATGGGTTCTGCAGTTACTGTTTCTTTTTTACCAAGAGCTTTATCTAATTTTTTTTTAGCATCTTCATTAGTAAGTTGCATTCCAATAGCCACTTCCCCTAATAAACGGTCATAAGCTTTTTCAAATAATTGTCTTTCACTGTAAGATTGATCTACAGGAATCTCAGTATTTTTGTTCAAATCTCTAACTACTTCAGCAATTTGATAAATTTCACCGGAGTTAATTTTTTGATCATATTCTTGGGCTCTCCTACTCCACATAGTTCTTCTAATTTTTGGTTTCCCTTTTAAAATTGATATTGCCTTATTAATTTGATTTACGCTTGATATAGGTCTCAAGTTTCCCTGTTGGTTAACAGGAATGGTTAAGATCAATTTATCTTTAGTCACCTGAATTTTATAATAAGTCATTTCAATGTCAGCAATAACGCTGCTTTCAATTGCAACAATTTGACCTACGCCATGTTTTGGATAAATAACATGATCTTTAACTTTATATATTTTTTTATCAGACTCTTGTTTCGCGACTTTTGTAATTATAATTTCGGTTGGAGCATTTTGAGATGTCGCTAGAGGTTTCTGTTCTGAAGAAGTCTGTTGTATAATTTTTTTTGATTCTGGATTTCTAGGTCTTCCACGTTTTCCCTTAGGTTTAATTTCTACCGCAGGTTTTTCTTTTTTAGGAATTTCTTTTTTAGGAATTTCTTTTTTTAAAATTTTTTTTTCTATTTTAATTTTTTTATTTTTTTTAATAATTGATTCTTTTTTCTTATCTTGTGATTTTTTATTCTTCATGATTTTTTTTAGAAATTCCATGGCGCTTAATATAGCATCCGATTAGTTAATACAAGCTTACAAGATTATTTATTACCTGTGCCAGGTTTATCGCTAAAGTATTTTTCAAGTTTGTTTGGCATATTTTTAAATTTATCTGCATCTGGTAGTGGATCTTTTTTTTTATTAATATTAGGCCATTTTGCCGACATTTCTTTATTTAATATTACTAACTTTTCAGTATTTTGATTTGTATCTGGTTCAATAGCGTTGATAGGACATTCCGGTTCGCAAACACCACAATCAATACATTCATCTGGATTAATGACCAACATATTTTCACCTTCATAAAAACAATCTACAGGACAGACTTCAACACAATCCGTCAGTTTGCACTTAATACAGTTTATCGTGACTGGGAAACAGATCGGAAGAGCACACGTCTGAACTCCAGTCACCGGCTATGATCTCGTATGCCGTCTTCTGCTTGAAAAAAAAAA
>OGWM01000167.1_pt1 | contig 10402 bp, 12 predicted proteins | sample 1576041 | NCBI WGS metagenome assembly OGWM01 (sample SAMN07581538, study PRJEB24739) | freshwater metagenome | place: Singapore | collected 2015-01
GAGATAGATCTAACTACCTTCAAAAAAGGTAGGATACAACTTGATAAGGCGAATGTTGAGAAGGGTAAAATTAAGAGCTACACCATTACATTCTATGGCAAGCTCGTGAGCCTCAAGGACCTGTTTGGTGATGACAAGCTCAGTGACTTAGACCACTCAAGCATCAGCCATCTGTATGATTGGACCAACGTATGGGGCAGGATAACGGGAGCCATAACATCGGATGTAGACTACCCACTCATCAGCTCCAACAGATTGTGGGAATACAATAGCACTGCATACTTCGTACCACCGAATTGGTTGACAGCTACCTCCACCAACAACAACATCACCACAGCAGGTGGCAGTATCAACCTACTGACTGAGCTCTTCCCTGCCGTGAGATTAAATACTATCATGAACATGATTGCCATGAGGTATGGCATCAACTTCAACAGCAGTTTTTTCAGCACTGAGCAGTGGAGGGCAGCCTACCTGTGGTATAAGAATAGGAATGATGTACAGGTAGGCACCTTGGCTAACTACCTTGACATTAGCACTCCAAGTATTAATGTGCCACTTGACATTGATACCTCCTTATACGTTGACCAAGGACTGAACACTGTTAACCCAACGTATCAACCTGGTTTCTTGCCCAACAGCTACCACAGAATTAAGATAAGTGTAATATCATTGAGCTCAACTACCACCACGTACTACATTGATATGTATGTAAATGGGGTATTGACCAACACATTCAGTGGCATTAACTACCAATTAAACGGGGCAGGTGGCTTTCAAACAGTCTACATGGTGCCTAATGTGGCAGGACTTCAAGACACTATCATCTTCAAGATACGGGCAGATGGTGCATTGACTATCAACACCAAGCTGTTGTATCAGTTCATCAACGGACCAGTGTACAGTTATACCGAATTTACCTGCATACCACAGAGCTTATTGCAGTACATCAACCTTGAGACCTGTGCTCCTGACATGAAGATAGCTGATTTTTTCAGTGGCATCCTCAAGCAGTTCAACATGGTGGTTGAGAATTTAGACGATACGGAATATCTCATTGAGCCACTACTCACCTGGTATGCCAATGGCAATGTGTATGACATCACTACAGCTACTGACTTTGACACGGTGGAGATAGGAAAGGTGCCACTGTACAGGAGGATATCCTTCAAGTACCAACCGAGTGAGAGTACCATGAATAAGTATTATCTTCAAAAGTGGCAGAAGGAGTACGGAGATACAGAGCAGATATACTCCTACGATGGTGGTGAGTACAATGTGCAGGTGCCATTTGAGAATTTGATGTTCAACCAATATGATCATGCAGGTGTAGGTAGTGGGCTACAGGTTGGCTTCTCACTGAACAATGCCCTTGCTCCATACGTACCCAAGCCATGCATCCTGTACCGGTATGGATTAGTGACAGGACTACCTCACAACATACGGTTCAAGGATGGGTTAACCAACAGTGCGGTGACGGATGAGTACATCATGTTTGGCCAAGACTACACCGATACCCTTGGTGTTGATTACTCCTTGAATTTCTCACCCGAAACAAGTACATATCACAGGTATGCCATACAGCAGGGCTTGTTTGCTACTTATTACTTTCAATATCTCTACAACCTGTACAACCTTAAGAACAGGATAACCACGGTTAAGACAGTACTACCTCTCAGCATCCTATCTAAGATGAGGCTCAATGACAGGGTAGTTATACGAGATAAGAGGTACATCATCAATGATATGCAAACTAACCTAACAACAGGACAAGCTACCTTGAGGCTACTCAATGACTTCATGCCTGTCGGTCCTGACAACATACCACCTGACCCAACACCAGAAACATGATAATAGAAAACATAGTAAAGATGCTGAGCCTCACTGACCACCTTGGCAAGAGTGAGCTCATTGAATTAGCCAAGGGTAAGTACCAACTCAACAACACCACTAAGAGGGTGTACAAACAAGCCATGCGTGAGTTATATATGAACAGAGCTCAGAGAAAATGGCAGAAACAAGGGTAGTAAATTTAGAGGTTAAGGACAACACCAAGAGCCTTAAGGCACAGCTCAAGGAGGCACAGATGGAAGTGCAAGCCTTGTCTGATAAGTATGGTGCAACATCTAAGCAGGCTGTTGAGGCAGCCAAGAGGGCAGCAGACCTCAAGGATAGGATTGGTGATGCCAAGGCTTTGACGGATGCCTTCAACCCTGATGCTAAGTTCAAGGCATTAAGTTCGTCACTCAGTGGGGTAGCAGGAGGTTTCTCTGCTGTTACCGGAGCAATGGGTTTACTTGGTGCTGAGAGTGAGGATGTACAAAGGCTCATGCTCAAGGTACAGAGTGCTATGGCATTGAGCCAAGGATTGCAAGCCCTTGGTGAGTCTCGTGATGCCTTCAAACAATTGGGAGCTATCATTAAGGATGTGGCCATTAAGTTAGGAATTCTCACTGTAGTTCAGGAGGAAGAGACAGCAGCAATAGGTGCTAGTGTGGTAGCTACAGAAGCACAAACAGCAGCCAATGCTGAGGCTGCAGTAGGCTTCAAAGCAACAGGAATAGCAGGGAAAACTGCATTCAATGGGATTAGAGGAGCTATAGCAGCTACAGGTATAGGGTTATTGGTAGTAGCATTAGGTACTATCGTAGCATATTGGGATGATATTAAAGGAGCAGTTAGTGGAGTAAGTGCTGAGTTAGAAAAAAATCAGGAGATATCGAAGCGACAAGTAGCTAATGCTGAGAGGCAGGTAGAAATGTTTGACCTATCTGTTGCAGGATTAAAACTGCAAGGTAAAACAGAGAAAGAGATATTACTATTAAGGCTAGAAAAATTAAAACTGCAATACAAAGAACAGTTAGAGGATGTAAAAATTGCAGAGAATAAGAAGAAATTAGAGGTAGCAGGAGCAGAAAGGAATGCTAAATTACTGAAGGCTTATATAACCATGCAGTTAGAGGGCCTACTATTACCATTTAGAGCCATTGGATTAATGGTGGATGGGACTATAGTGACTATCAACCAGGGCTTAAAATTACTTGGTAAGAGTGAGATGCAGATTAAAACAGTCAATGAGTATCTTACTGACTTTAGAGAGATGGCATCTGAAGGTATAACATCCATGATATTCGATCCTAAAGAAGTAGCTAAGGAATCAGATAAAGAATTAGATGCATTACGAAAAGCATTAGCCAAAACAAAGAGTGAGATAGACCAATCTAGATTAGATATCCAACAGATAGATATAGATGCAGCTAATAAGAATGCTGAGATACAGAAAAAAATTAATGAGGATAAGCAAAAGAAATTAGAAGAGTATAATAGCAATCTAAAGGCATATTATGATGCCATGGATAAACAGCGACAGGAGCAGTTAGCTAGTGATAGGCTTAAAGAGATAGCTGTTATGGAATCTAAGTATGAAGAGTTATATAAAATAGCTGATAAAGCAGGTAAAGATACTACTCAATTACAGAAGGATCAGGCTAGAGAATATGGATTAATCAATAAAAAATATGATGATCTTGAGTTAAAGGCTAAAGAAGATAAAAATAAAAAGCTCCAGGAGATGATGAAGCAGATGGATGATGAGGCTTTCAAACAAGAGATATTATCCAAAGAGCTTGAGATATCCCTTATGGAGGAGGGGCTTGCAAAAAAAGAAGCTATAAGAAAGCTAGCATGGCTCAAAGAGGCGAATGACCTACAGAAGAAGCTAGATGATGGAATCATCACACAGGACCAATATCAGAAACTATCCAGAGCTAACACTAAAGCATATAATGAAGGGGTTACTCAGGATACTAAAGAGGAACTACAGAAACAGGTAGAGGCAGAGAAGGCAGCATATGAGCAGAAGCAAGCCATCCAACAGCAAGGGATGGATGTAGCTCTGCAGGGTGTTGATTTACTCAAGCAAGTATTTGGTAAGTCCAAGGCAGTGCAGAAGGGAGCAGTGGTAGTGGAGTCTGCCATTGGTATTGCTAAGATGATACAGGCTAACAACATTGCTAACATCGGAGCATTGGCTACCCCTCAAGCTATTGCCACGAGTGGTGCAGCAGCCGCTCCGGTGATTGCGATGAACAACATACAAACTGCCATTGGTGTTGCCGCTAACATTGCAGCCACAGCCAAGGCGTTGAAAGAGATAGGAGCAGGTGGTAGTGTATCGGCTCCATCCTCCATGGGTGCATCAGGTGGTGGCGGAGCAGGTGGTGGTGGTGGAACCATGCAAGCACCTAACTTCAACGTGGTGGGTAACAATGGTATCAACCAACTTGCACAGCTACAACAACAGCCTGTCAAGGCATACGTGGTAGGTGCAGAGGTAACTACGCAACAGGCATTAGATAGAAACAGAATAAGCACAGGACAGCTATGAAAATAATCGAGTTAGTATTGGATGAGAATGATCAGGACACAGGGGTGTATGCTGTATCGGTAGTGGAGGACCCTGCCATTGAGGAGAATTTCATCAAGCTAAGCAAGCAAAAGATGGAGCTTGCAACCGTGGATGGTGAGAAAAAGATACTCATGGGTCCTGCATTGATACCCAACAAGCAGATATATCGGCACAATGAAAAGCATGGAGAGTTCTATATCTATTTCAGTGAGGATACCATCCGCTTAGCAAGTGAGATGTTCTTCAGGAATAGCAAGCAGAACAATGCTACCTATGAGCATGATAAGGAAATAGACGGGATGACCGTAGTTGAGTCCTGGTTGATTGAGGACCCTGCTAAGGATAAGAGTGCTATCTATGGATTTGACCTACCCAAGGGTACGTGGATGATCAGCATGAAGGTAAACAATCCCGATGTATGGGCCAAGGTTAAGGCAGGTGAGGTTAAAGGGTTCAGCATTGAGGGCTACTTCGCTGATAAGTTAGACCTTGCATCCATGAGAACAATGGAGGAGGAGAAAGAGTATCTCATTGAGCAGATTAAGAATGTGCTACGTGGTAAGGAGTTAGCGGAGGAGAGCTACAATGACTACCCATCCGTGGTTCGTAGGAATGCACAGAGAGGCATAGCACTCAATGAAAGGAATGGGAATAAGTGTGCTACTCAAGTGGGTAAGATACGGGCACAGCAGTTAGCCAATGGTGAGAAGATTAGCATGGAAACCATCAAGAGAATGTACAGCTACCTGTCAAGAGCTGAGGTGTACTACAACCAAGGGGATAGCAATGATTGCGGATACATCAGCTACCTACTATGGGGAGGAAAGGCAGGATTGATGTGGGCCAAGAGTAAAATAAACGAGAATGAGCAAGGCTAAGGGTACCACAGCTATCTCTTTTGTCAGGAAACCAAAGAGAAAAAGACCAGGTATCCACTCCAAGTGCCGAGCCTCACGGAGCAAAAGTGCTAAAAATTACGTTAAACTATATAAAGGACAGGGAAAATGAGTAAAACTAAGGAACAAACTAAGAGCTCACCTCAAGGAGGTAAGCGTGGATGCCTCTGCAAGGATGGAAAGTACAGGTCAAAGTGCTGTGATGGCACCCTGCAAGCACAAGGTATTGGCAATATCGGAGGCAAAGTACAACCATAAAGGTGTACAATGTTAATTAAGTTGAGTTATTAAAGAAAAATCATGAAAGAAAACACAATTTTAACCAGGATTGCTGCCCTCCTTGGCATGAACAAGGTGGAGTTAGCTACAATGAAGCTCATGGATGGGGTTACTGTCCTTGAGGCTGATGCATTTGAGGCCGGTATGGAGGTCTTTATTGTTACTGAGGATGAGCAACGAGTGGCTCTACCTGTGGGGGAGTATGAGTTGGAGGATGGTTCTATGTTAGTGGTAGCTCAAGAGGGTATCATTGCAGAGATTAAACCTGCTGCAGCTGAGGAAGAAGCTCCTGCTGCTCCAGGTGAAGCTGAAGAGCCTGCTACTGAGCCAATGATGGAGGAGCAAATGGCTGATGAGGCTATCCCTGTAGCTCCTAAAAAAGTGATTAAGTCTACAATTGAGGAGATGTTATTCTCTAAGATTGAAGAATTGAAAGCTGAGAATGAGGCATTGAAGGCACAACTATCTGAGCAGCCTGTAGTGGAAGAGGCTCCTGTAGTTGATGAGCCTGCCGCTAAGCCCATTGCTCACAACCCTGAGAAACCTCAAGCACAAACCCAATTTAGTTGGGGTCAAAGTGCAGGTGTATCAACATTTGATCGTATAATTTCTAAATTAAATAAATAACAAAAAACTTATTGCAGCAAATTATGATAAAAACAGATTCAGCAAGCAAACCTAAAAAGAATGACTTTAGTCTTGATGGTCTTGTTGAAAAAATTAATTCTGGTTATGTGGTTGAAAATAAACCAAAGCATCAAACCAAAACAACTTTTGCACCATCTACATTATCTTACAATCATGGTGAATGTCCAAGATATTGGTACTTTGCTTTTTCTGGTACTACGTTTGAAGACAAATCAGATGCTTTTGGAGTAGCAAATAGAACTAATGGAACTTACAGTCATGATCGAATTCAAGATGCTTTAATAAAATCTGGCATTGCTAAAGTATTTGAAGTAGAAAATGAAAAAACAAAACAAATAGAAAAAACAACAGAATTTAAAATATATAATGAAAATCCTCCAATCTTTGGATATGGAGATGGTATTTTAGAGTGGAATAATGAAGAGATAATGCTAGAAATTAAAACAGTACCAAATGATGGCTTTGAATATCGTCAAAATACTGGTAAGGCTAAAAAAGATCATATTTTACAAACATTAATTTATATGAAAATTCTTGGTTTTAAAAGAGGAATTATTTTATATGAAAACAAAAATAACCATAAACTTTTACCAATATTAGTAGAAGTAGACGATTACTATCGTGAATATATTAATAATGCTTTTGAGTGGATGAAAGTTGTTAGAGCAAGTTGGATGAAAAATGAACTTCCAATTAAAAACTATAGGTCTAATTCTAAAATTTGTAAAAACTGTCCAATTCAAAAAGCCTGTGATGAGGCTGGTGCTGGAGTGGTGAAAATTAGTTCACTGGAGGAATTGCGTGAAACAATGTGAACGATGTGATATAAAATTTAAACCTAAAGTAAGTTATCAAATATATTGTAGTCAAGGCTGTAGAGATGAAGCGACTAAAGAAAAAATTGCAGAAAGATATCAGATAACACGTAGACAAAAACGTATAGGAAAAAGACGAATTTGTTTAGGAGGATGTGGAGTCCAACTTTCAATATATAATGACTCTGGATTCTGTTCTAATTGTAATGTTCACCAAAAAGCAGTAGAAAAAATGTTAAAAGAACTCAAGGGAATTATTGAATATGAACAAGATAATTAATCAACCATCATCTATTTGTTCTATTGATGCTAGCACCAACACTATCGCTTTTGCTTTTTATTTAAATAAACAATTAACTCAATATGGAAAAATAAATTTTAAAGGTAATAATATATATGAAAAAACTATAGACGCTACAGTCAAAGTTAAATCATTTTTTGAGCATTATAATAAAACCGACGCAGTAGTAATTGAACATACAGTATTTATGAATAGCCCTAAAACTGCTGCCGACCTTGCTTTAGTTCAGGGTGCAATTATTGGCGGTATTGGTTTGGCAGGAATTAAAACAATAGGTCGTGTATCACCAATAACATGGCAGTCATTTTTAGGTAATAAAAAATTGACTAAAGAAGAACAAATAAAAATTAGATCCCTTAATCCTAATAAAACAGCATCTTGGTATAAATCTTATGAAAGAGACTTTAGAAAAAAAAGAACAATTAAACTATTAGAAATAATTTATGATAAAAAAATAACCGACTATGATGTTGCAGATGCTGCTGGAATCGGTCATTGGGCTATTAATAATTGGGATAAAGCAATAAAATTTGACAAGGAGCAATGATGGGTGCTAAAATGTATCAAAGCCAAGCATGGCTTAAAAAGCGTTATCATATGGATAAAAAAAGTCCAGAAGATATTGCAAAAGAGTGTGGGGTAAGTATAGAAACTATTTATGTTTATCTTGCTAAATTTGGATTAAGGAAATCTAAAAGATGAAATTACAACCAGTATTTAAAGATGTTGACAATTTTTTATGTGAAGATTTATATCTTCATTCTGTTGCAGCGCCCTCTGGCAAAGAAATTTGGCAAACCTGCCATTTAATTGCACAAATGCTTATTGAAAAAAATATTGCTTATGGAGATTCTGCATTAGATCCAGTTAGAATTTTTAGCAAATCCGATGCCGTTGAACAACTTAGAGTAAGAATAGATGATAAATTAAGTCGTTTAATGAAAGGAACTAATTATGTTGGAGATAATGATATAGATGACTTAATAGGATATTTAGTTTTATTAAAAATTGCAAAGGAAAAAAATGACAACAGATAATGAAATAGTTAAACACCTTGATGAAATAAATAAAGTTGTTGAAGAATATTTAAAAGGTAATGATCCAACTACAATTTCAAAACAACTTGATTTACCAAGAACAAGAGTTGTTGCTCATCTAAATGAGTGGAGAGTGATGGCTTCTGCTAATGATGCCATTCGTGCTCGTGCCAAAGAGGCTCTTGTTGGTGCAGATACACACTACACAAAATTAATTAATCAAGCATATGAGGTAATTGATGAAGCAACAATGACTTCAAATCTTAATGCTAAAAATACAGCAATTAAACTTGTAATGGATATTGAAGCAAAACGAATTGATATGTTACAAAAGGCTGGCCTTCTAGAAAATAAAGAATTAGCAGAAGAAATGATAGAAATAGAAAAACGTCAAGAAGTTCTTGTAGGAATTTTACGTGATATTGCTTCAGAACATCCAGAAGTTAGAGATTTAATTATGTCTAGATTATCTGAAATAGCCAAAGAAGGCGAGGTAATTACAGTTGTCCATGATGTTCAATGATTTTCTTGATGCTTTAAAAGATGAGCAGTTTGAAGAACTTCCAGTAGATGTAAAGACATTTGTAGAATCAACAGACTACCTTGGTCAACCACCACTATCTGCAATTCAATATGACATTGTTGAGGCTATGAGTCAAGTTTATAAAAAGAATGATTTACAAAATTTAATGGGAACGGATGCTGGGGCAAAACATTATGATAAATACACAAAAAATGAAATTATTTTACAATTGGGCAAGGGTAGCGGTAAAGATCATACCTCTACTGTTGCTTGTGCTTATGTTGTTTATAAGTTATTATGTCTTAAAGACCCTGCAAGATATTTCGGAAAACCAAGTGGAGATGCAATAGATATCATTAACGTCGCTATTAACGCAGAGCAGGCTAAAAATGTTTTTTTTAAAGGATTTAAGAATAAAATTGAAAAGTCACCTTGGTTTGCTGGTAAGTACGAAGCAAAAGTAAATTCTATTAGTTTTTATAAATCTATCACAGTTTATTCTGGTCATTCAGAAAGAGAATCTCATGAGGGACTTAACTTATTTATGGCAGTTCTTGATGAAATTTCTGGTTTTGCTACAGAAGTTGGAACTGGAAATGAACAAGGTAAAACTGCAGACAATATTTATAAAGCATTTCGTGGTACTGTAGATTCTCGTTTTCCAGATTTAGGTAAAGTTGTTTTGCTTTCATTCCCTCGTTATGCTGGAGATTTTATTTCAAAACGGTATGAAGATGTAATTGCTGAAAAAGAAGTAATAGAGCGTAGACACAAATTTATTATTAATGAAGAATTACCAGAAGGACCAGATAATGAATTTGAAATTGTATGGGAAGAAGATCACATACTATCTTATAAATATCCAAGAATGTTTGCATTAAAAAGACCTACATGGGAAGTAAATCCAACTAGAAAAATTGATGATTTTAAAATTGCATTTTTAACTGATATTGGTGATGCATTAATGAGATTTGTATGTGTTCCTACTTTTTCATCAGATGCCTTTTTTAAACAAAGAGATAAATTAGAAAAATGTATGACTTTAAGAAATCCACTGGATTTTCACAGAAGATTTGACCTATCTTTTAAGCCAGATCCTGATAAAATATATTATATACATGCAGACTTAGCACAAAAACATGATAAGTGTGCTGTTGCTATAGCGCATGTAGATAAATGGGTAAACATACAGGTAATAAAAGATTACGAACAGGTTGCACCTATTGTAATCGTAGATGCTGTAGCATGGTGGGAGCCAAAAGTAGAAGGACCTGTAAATTTATCTGAAGTAAAAAACTGGATAATAAATCTTCGTAGAGAAGGATTTAATATTGGGATGGTAACTTTTGATAGATGGCAGTCTTTTGATATTCAATAACGTCGCGAGACTTACAAAACCAGACTTTGAACGTTTTGCGGCTAATGAGTAAGTCAATCCTCGGCGAATGGCGGATGGATCATAAATAGGAAATCGTCCGGGATGATTAGCCCAGTT
>OGWM01000168.1_pt1 | contig 10385 bp, 9 predicted proteins | sample 1576041 | NCBI WGS metagenome assembly OGWM01 (sample SAMN07581538, study PRJEB24739) | freshwater metagenome | place: Singapore | collected 2015-01
CAAAGCTGCACTAGGTAGCGATGAGTCAAAGCTGTTCGTTTCAGCAGCAGATGATAGTTTTTCTACCAACCCAGCACTTGCATAATCTTTTTGAAATACATCAGAACTCTTAAATTCATCAATTTTTCCTCTTAAAGAGGTTGATGCTCTTGTTGCAGCAACAACTCCTCCAGCAGTTTCTAATCTACTCTTTTTGACTGATACTCCAAAATAATCTCCAGTAGACTCAAGTTGTTTTTTAGTTGTAGTTAATGAATCACCAAATGAGATAATCTTACGTCTTTCTTCTTCTTTGGCTTTTTTAAGTAAGTTAGAAATTGTATATAGTCCACCAAATGCAACTGCAACTAATTTAAGTGGTCCAGGTAACATCATTAAAGCCTGTGCAACAAATGCCAAACCACCAATCCTCATTCCAATATCTCCAGCCTTACCTGGAAGCATAGAGGCTGCCATTGAGGCAGTTCCTATTCCCATTAATGCTCTTCCTGATCCAAATCTTCTAATACCGCTAGGTTTATTTGTACCGCCCAAAATACTTGGAGATACTGGCATATTTGCTGCTATTTGAGGTATGGTTGCTGCTTGTCCTGGTGCCTGGAAAGGTACATTTCTAACTCCAGCAATTGCTGCGCCAGATAAATTAGCGCCTGCTTGTGCAACATTTTGTCTTCTATTTTGCATTCCAATTTCAAGTCCACGAGCAATATCTTCTCCAACTTGTATTGTTTTCTTAGAAGGAGATGCAGCAGCGGCACCTTGTTTTGCACCAGCAATAGCAGACATAGATACTTTTTGACCTGAAGTAAATCCTTGTTTTTGTAATTGTGATAATAAAGTTTGTGACTTATAAGAAGTCATTCCTTGTTGGTACCCAAATCCAAGCATTTGAGTTCTTCTAGATAAACCTATTCTTTGTCCACGTTCTCCACGATTAATTTCTCCACCAAAAGCACCAATTGTTGTTATTTGTTTTTGTATTTGTGGTATAGATTGTCTAAATGCTTGACTTGTTGCTTGTGTCATTGTTTTTTGTAAAGCATTTTCTACAGCATTATAAAACTCTGGTTCTGAAACAGCCTTTGATCCTGCTAAAGATAATTGTTGTCCTATGTTTCTACCAAATAAAATTACATCTTGTTTTACTCTTGGATCAGATGCTGCTGAAGGCAAAAGATTTGTTATGCTTTTATATATTCTTGATGTAGCAAGTTCTGCATTTTGTTCAAAAAACTGTCCACTTTGTAATCCAGACATTTGACCTTTATTTAATTTTTCTGGAGCAATAAAACCAAAATTAGTAAATGCTTTTACTCTTGTAGCCTGTGCAAGATTTTTGCTTACTGATTGTGAAACAGCAGATGATAATTGTTGAATTTCTTCTCTACTAAGATTTCTTCCAGGTGCTCCATGAGCAAAAACCATTCCCATTGCACTAGAAAGACCTTTTCCAATTTCAAATCCAGGAATATTGTCTGCAATCATTCCATTAATTAATGGTGCATATTTTTGTGCCATCTTTGAAGGAATAACTGCTTCTCCTGGAGATAGCATTGCTGGAACTATATCTCCTGCACCCTCTGGTCCAGGTACTGAAACAATACCACTTGCTAATTTTTTAGGACCTCTTCTTGGCATCATCATGCCAGGATTATTAAATGCAAATGTTTGTGCTGCTCTACCAGCAGATTGATATGCAGCAATAAGTCTTTGTAAGGCTTGTGCCTCTACATTAAATGTTTGAGTTAATTTTGCATGTGTTTGATCTAGTGAATGTGCTGCTGCTGCGGCTTCTAATTGTTCTGAATTTAAATATTGTGTTTGTTCGCCAAGAACTTGAGATTGTCCAGTTAATGTTAGATATCCTTGACGTAATTTTAATGCTAGTTTTAAACTATTTGCAAATAAGTTAGCAAGTAAACCAAAAGTCATTAAGAATATAGGTCCTACTGCTCCTATGCCTACTGTTAACAAAGTTATTAATCTTTTTGTACCGTCTGAAAGATTACCAAATTTTTCTAATATTCCACCAACAAATTCTACAATTGGAGTCGCTGCTTCTAAAAATGCTTGACCAACTGGAACAAGTGCAAGTTTAAGATCTTCAACACTCTTTTTAAATTTATTCATTGCTGAATCTGCGGTCATGCCTAACTCTTGTTCAGATAATGCAGATAGTTCTTCTACTGATGCATTTGCTAAGTCTAAAACACGAGCAGCCTGGTTTCCATCTCTAGCAACGTTGGCAAATAAGGTTGACAAACGGGCAAACTGGAATTTACCAAACATTTGTTCAATTGCTCTTGCTCTAGCAAGCGGATCTAAAGTATTTAATGCATTAGCAAATTCAATTACTGTTGCTTTTAAATTACCTTTATTTTTTTCTATAATTGCTGTAGCATTAATACCAAAACTCTTTAGCATATCTGATGCTTTTTTAGTTGGATTAATTAATGCTGCAAGACCTGATTTTAGAGCGTTAGCACCCTCAGATGCATTAATGCCACCCTCTTTCATAGCCGCAATAAAGAATGTTAAATCTTTTACATCTCCACCTAATTGTTGAATAACTGGTGCTACTTTTGGAATAGCAGTAGTAATATCATCAAGAGATACAACTGTCTGGTTTTCTACTGCGTTTAAAAAGTTAATAGAATCTGCTAGATTTTCTGAAGACATGCCAAAAGCATTTTGTAAAGATATAGTTGTTTCTAATGCTTTTTGACTATCAATTTGACCTAAAACAGAAAGTCTTGTTGCTTCTGTAGTTTGACGCTGTAAATCTAATCCTTGAAAACCTGCTGCTGCAGCCTCTGCTGATAATGCTACAGTTTGAGAAACTGCAACACCATATTTAGTAAACTGTCTTCCAAGTTCTATAATACTATCTAATGCTGCTTGAGTTTCAGCCTTTGGGGTAAATAAATCTCCATAAACCTTTCTAAATTTAAGAGTTTGGGCTTCCATTTCCATAAATGTTTTTGTTGCAGTAGATCCAACTATTGAAAGAGGAATTGTAAAACCAACCATTAACTGGCGGCCAGCCCATTGTGTATTTTTACCAGAATTTAAAAGGTTGGTAGTACCTTGCTTCATTAATTGATTAAATAATGCTTGTTTTTGTGCTGCTATGGCTGTTCTAGTTCCATAGTCTTGCATATTAAGTGCTGTAGGTCTAACAGCAATTGCTTCCATTGCTCCACTAGCATTACGACCTAGTTTAATATATTGTGTTTGTAATGTTTTTACACGTTCCTCGGCTACCTTGCCAATTGTGTCAAATTCTGATTTAAATAATTTACCAAATGTTTTTGTAGATGCACCAGCATAGCGGAAATACTCCCGCATTGAAAATTTATTTTTTTCTAAAGAATTAGTAAAGGTTTCTGCGCTAGTTCTTACAGTACGAAGTTCTGCAGAAAAGGCTCCAATAGCATTGATACTGCCTATTAGATTTTTCTGCAGAGACCTCTGAGCAAGTGCTGCGGACTCACTGGACCTAGCAATTGAAGTGTGAAATTGAGATATTTGTCTCTGTAAAGCCTTTAGTTGTGCTAATGCTTGCGACGTATCTATATTTACGCCAATATTAGCATTAACATCAGCCATGAATCACACCTTCTTTAATATATAGTTATCCTTGTGTATTAAGAATGTCGGTAACAGATGACAAATTAATGCCAGATGCTGCCTCAACAATTTTATACACAGTTGGAAGATCTAGTAACTCTTCTAATTTTTGAATGTCTTTTGCCAATTCTGGCTTATATTGCTCCATAGCAATTTGTACACATTCAACAAGAAGAGTCATTGATTTCTCATTATCTTCTGCAACCTTAGCCACCCCTTCAAACTTCTTCATAAATGGACGAAGAAGAGAGATTTTTAAAGGGCGAACTGTAATTTTTGTTCCATCAATGAGAGTAAGTTCTTGAGCCTCATACGTGGTTGTCGCCATTTTTCCTCCTATAGGTTAAAACAATTATCGCATAAAACGCTTATTTTTTAATTTTTAATTAAATTAGGATCACGTAAATCATCATAGTCTAGTCCCATACCAATACCAAACCCTGCTTTCTCAGCAGCGGGACCTTGCAGAGCCAAAATATCATTTCCGTCTCTTGCCTTTCCACCACTAAATACTCTTGCTTTAAGATCTTCCCATTCTTGCTGTCCTCTTCCATTCCCCGCATTTTTGTCTATATCAATTCCTTGTATTGCTGCCAAAAATTTTTTTTCTTCATAGTCTAGTTCTCTTTTACTAGATATAGTAGCAATAAGTTCTGTTATAGACATAGACTCTTCTAATTCTTGATAGTCTTTCCAAATACCCAGCAAAAATGCTTCTGATTCAAGTTGAGCCAAATCTAAAGTTTCCCAACTAGATCCACTTTCTGTTGCTTGATCTTTTACTGGTTGTTCAGATTTTTTATTGATTTTAATCCCAGCAGCCACATCTAATATTTTATAAATAGTTGGCATATCTATATTATCTTCAACATCTTCTAAACGTTTTGATATTTTTGGATAAAACTGTTTCATACAAATTCTTACACATTCTGATAAAACTAGTATTGCCTCTTCATCATTTTTTGTTGCTCTTATTGCTTCAAAAGTATCCATAAATTGTCTTAAGTATTTTATTTTTAATGGAACAACTTCTATTTCAGTACCATCTAATAGTTGTATTATTTCTGTTTTATATATTTCAGTAGCCATTTTAACCATTTTACCATATGCAAAAGACCCACCCCCTATTATGGGGATGGGTCATATTAATCTTAATTTAAGATTATGATGCGGTATGAGTACGATCTACGATCTTACCGTATGCACCAGATGCGTCTTCTGGAAGTAGACGGAATGAAACTTCAAACATTGAAGGTTCATCACGTTTTGCAGAAACAGTTACATTCTCAATTGAGAGTGCACGATATCCTACATAAACACGTTCTACGTTACCAGAGTTATCGCAGTCGCCAGTACCTGGACCGACGGCAGCAATACCACGCTCTACTGGACATTCACCTAGTTCGCCTGCTGAAAGATTCAAACGACGACCTGCTGAAGTTGATTTTGTACCAGAGAGTTGATCATCTGCAAATGCAAGAGCATAGAGTAGATTCTCAAGAGTTGCCTCAGCAAATGCTGTTGCAACGTTTACCTGCATACCTTGTTTGTAAAGTTTAGCAACATCAAGAACTTGGTCTACTGCAACCTCACCAAAATCTGGTTGGAATTGCATTTCAAGACCGTTCATTGTGTAACCAACGTTTGTCCAGTTAGTATTTGCTGACAAAGTCGATTTATACGACTCTGTGCTTACAAAGTTATAACTGGTGAATACGTTAGCATCTAGCGTTGTATCGCAGATAAAGAATGCTGCGGCACCAACGATGATGTTGTTAGACGTACCACGGCTATATGCTGGCATATTGTTTCACCTCTTTTTTCCTTGTATTGAATAAACAGGCGGGTTTCCTCATTTATAAGTATAACAGTGTTTTTTAGTTATAGGGGTAGTTTGTTGGGTCGTCTGATGAGTGATAATCATATTCAACGATAATTTTGTTAACAAAAAGGGTTCTAGCAGATGCTAATTCTGCAACATCTCTGCTTTCGTCTACTTGATAAACTCTTATATTGTGAAAATATACTTTTGCTGGATTAGAAGAGGTAGCATTTTCAGCGGAATATCTATTTACATCTTCTGCTGCCGCATCTTCTCTATCTAAGGCTTCTGAAATGACTCTAACAGCATTAATTAATTTAGCAACATCTGAAGAATATACAAAATAAATAAGTTGTTCCCTTTTATGTCTATAAAACGGGGTAGGTCTAAATCTCATCATTCTATCATAAACTATAAGAATAGGAGCCTCTACTTGCTGAATAGAAATCGTATCGTTATATAAATCTTCTATATTGGTTGGATACTGTGCTGGAATCATTGGATTAAATCCAGCCTGATTTGGAGTTGTTGGTCCTTCAGATATTAAACCAAATAATGCTAACTGTTCATTAACATAATTATTAATGAAAGTTGGTGCAAAGGCTGTATCTTTAATGTTTGCTGTATAACTCATTGTACTATTCTACCCCAATTCTTGCATTTGCTATCCAAGCAAAACCTGTATTAATTCCTTTTGATTTTCCAATTTTGGCTCCAGCAGCAATATTTTTCTTAAACAATGTTGGCTTACTAATATAATCGTATAGGCCAGAAGATCTAATAAATGACTGTTTAAAATATTTTAACATAAATTCATCAAAAATTTGTTCAAAAGATCCAGCAACCTGATCTCCGCCAGGTTCTCTAACTGTAACTGCTTTTTTAGTAAAAACTGTTTGGCCACCAGACTCAAATGCCAAGACTGATCCTGATTTTGGTTTTATAACAACAGTTCTTCCTTGTTCCATTATTTTTGCTTTGTCAAAAAATGGTCTATTAGAATCGTTTGACATTGACCTAGATTGTTTAAAACTAGAAAATAAATTTAAACCATTTCTATTAACAGCAAACCTTATATCGAATAATCTTGCAGATGGACTACCTGTTCTATACCATTCATATACATGATGAAGTGCTTTAGGATTAGACCTAGCATTAACATCTATATATTGTCCTAATGCTACTATTACACCTCTACCAAGATTATCTAAGAATACTGGCTTACCTTTTTCTATACCGTCTAAAAATCCGTAAGAATAATTAAGTATATTGTTTAAAGTTTTACCAAAACTTATTGTATTGGTCCTTACTATCATTAGTCACCTACAGTCTGATTTTCGGCTCTACGCCAAATCATTCTATAAAAATCTGTAGATCTAAATGGACCAACATGTGGCTCTACTGTAGCAACTTCATATATTGTTGCACGACCAGCCCTTACCCCAGCAGTTTCTTTATATATTAGTTCATCATCTGAGTGTCTAACATTTGTTATTAAAATATTGGTAACTGCGTTTTTTTCATTTTGAGAAGATATTCTAGGATCATTTTTTGTCCTTGCCAATAATTTATTTTGTAACTGTAAAAAAGATTCTGCTTTAATATTTTCTGTACCATCACCGCCTACTGGTTCTGCATTGCAGGCTATAGTTTTATCAAAAACCCAGTCTTTTTTAGGCTGTCCATATTCACCCTGACTAATAATTGGATAATAGACATCTGCTTTCATTGGATATATGAAGTCGGTATCTTCACAAAAAACCATTATAAAACTCCAGGACGAGTTATCGCATTCACATACTTATCTAATATTTTATCTACAAGCAGATTACCAGTTCCTTGCATTATTGATTTATTATATTGAACTGTAAACTGATCAGTTCTGTATGTATCTACATATCTCTTATAATAATCTAATCTGCCACATTTTATATCATCAATAAGCATATTGGTTGCATCTTTAATATCATTAGGTACTACTTTATATCCTGACTCAATATAAAACATGTAGTCTACGCCTTCTGGAAAACTGACCCCACCTGTAAAGGTTTGTATGTTAGCGCTATCTGCAGTATCAAACCATGATAAAGAGTCTGATGCGGCTATTGCCATTCTTGCTGGTTTTCTTTCTGCCCTATTCCATTCATCTACCCCAGATGAAGGATCTTTCAAAATTGCAGTTTTGTCTTTAGTTATACTGTAATCATAATTATCTAGTGCTGGACCATCTGCATCATCTACATCATAAACTAATTCAGCATTTTCATATACTTTAAGAACCTTGTATCCTCTAGTCCAAAGAGGCATATAATCAGTACCTTGTCCAACTGTTTGTATCCATTCAGTTTTAAAATAAAAACCTCCAGGAACATAGGCATCAATAATTTGTCTTGCTAATTTTTCATGTTCTGTATATTCAGCAATTTCTGTAGCGGTAGTGCCTAAAGTATTTGGATCTACATAAGGTCTAACTATTTCTAGATTGTCTTCTACTACAACATCTCCACGAGCAGCCCCATTTTTTTCATAAATAGTTACAGAATAATGGTCATCATATTTTGAAAAGGTATCGGACAAGACTCTTGTAACAACAAAACTAGCATTAGAGGTAACGGCTACATCTAACAATTCTTCGTTTCTATCATTACTTTCTATGACAAGAAAATATGATGTGCTTGCTGTTGGAACTGTATATTCAATATCAATTGGATATGGGGGAATTCTTAAAATTTCCATTATTCTATACCGTAGTGCCTTGCTAATTCATTAGGTGTTGCCAATCTAACACCTTTACGAGTTAGCCACCATTCGGCTGCCTCCTTAGTAACTATATTATAACCAACTTTGAGATAGCCAAGTTTTCTATCAACGCTATGTTTATTATTCTCTGAAAACAAAGCAACTCTTTCTGGGCTTTCTTTTTTGGCTATTTTTACTACTTCTTTACCTTCTAAAATTCTAAGCATCTCTACTTTTGTTCTTGCATCTTTTAAATCAATATTATTAGTTTTAGCAAATGATTTTATTTCAAATACACTTTTTGTTTGCAAATCTTCCACATCTAACATATTATTCCTCCACTGTCATTATACCAGAAATGCTAAAAGAGAGCGGTTTTTTATGCCGCTCTCTCTTAATTTTATTGCTTAGATTTTATGAGTCTGCGCTATCTGCGTCGACATAAGCGACTGCATCTAACTCTTCCCATGCAATACCAAAGCGTACGAATACGGTATATTCTACTGTATCCTTCTTTGGCTTGTATTCACGATTTACTGTGATATCACGTTGGAAGCCCCATACACGGTTGTCAGGGAATGTCAAATCGACATAGCCTGCAGGGTAGTAAGGAACCTCAAGAACATCTACACCAAGTACACGAGTTGTACGTGAGTTGCCTAGTGTTTGTGCTCCACCATCAAGGAACTCTTGACGATTTGCTTGTGTGCTACCAATGCGATCAGCGAATGCTGATGAGATAGCATCTGCAAGAGTACCGTTGTTACGAACAATACCAGCAAAAGCATCTGTACCTGCGTAGAACTTTAAGTTCTGCTTTAGTGCACGATACTTACGTGGCATTGCTAACAACAAGTTCTGCATTACAGTAGTTGTGTAGTTGTTGTCTGAGATTGTTGCAGATAACTCGTGAGCAGCATTTCCTACTGTTCCACGGGTTTGCTTAATGAATCCAGACATAATTGAAAGGAATGAACCTGTTGCACCGTCACCGTTAATAGCCAAATCTTCGACATCATTACCGAAAGCATTGGTCATCAAACGAACTAAACGATCTTCAAGGGCTGCACCCTCAATATTGTCTTCTAGAGACTCTGTAGAAACTTCCCAGTCAAGACGAATCTTTTTGGTTGTAAGTTCTACTTTACTAAATGTAGCACCAGCATTTGTGTATGCCTCGTCTGCTTGTGCAGCAGCACGAATTACACGCTCACCAACGTTGACCTTCTCGATCTCCATGGTGTTTGCTCGCATTGTAACTCTACGACCATCTTTGGCGAGAACTGTTGCATCCCACACGTAGTCGATAAAGCGGCGAGCCTGTTCTGGATTAAGCACACCTCCGTTTGTTCCTGGATATGGATTTACTGCGTTTGCTCCAGTTGTTACACCGAAGGATCCGCCAGTAACGTTACCCAAAGAAGTTGCAGGAGATACGCTGCCATCAGGGTCTGTTGCGGTTGCGCTTCCAATACCACCAGATACGAAAGCACCTGCCTCAGCAGCCTTAATTAGTTTTTCTTGTATTTCTTGTTCCGACATATTATTCACCTCCATTTTTGGTTTTTAATTGAATAGGTCGGCATTTGTGAGGAAACGTCCGCCCCATAGGGATTTTTGAGTCTTCATTTCTGAAAACTCCTGCACGATCTCGCCTAGATCGCCAGACTTGCGGAAAGCGGTATCTGCTTCTACTGCATCTACTCTCTTTCCAAACTCATCAAAAGAACCCTTTACTTCTTTTACCTCACCTGCTACAGAATTTACTTTTCCTGTAACATCTTCAAGGGACTTTGTAATTGCTGCAACGCTGTCTTGTACAGACTTTACTGTTGCTGCAAGATCGCTCAAGGCATTAGTTAGAGAATCTTTGATGTCTGTTACAGATTTATTAATTTCTGCAACAACATTAGTTTTATCCTCTACAACTTCTGCTGTAGAAGGAGCAACTTCATCAGACTTAGCAAGTGCAGGTTCTGCAGCGGCCTCTTCGGCAACTGCTTCTGCTTCTGCTACGACTTCTGCTGTAGCCTCTGGAGCAACCTCAACATTTTCAACAACTTGTGTCTCTTCAGCAACTGGTGCTTCAGCGACAACTGGTGTATCTTCTGTCATAGGATTATCCTCCTTTGTAATCTTAATTGTCCTAATGCCTTTTGCACTATCAACTAAGAATTTGATTTTATCTGTGTTA
>OGWM01000169.1_pt1 | contig 10311 bp, 11 predicted proteins | sample 1576041 | NCBI WGS metagenome assembly OGWM01 (sample SAMN07581538, study PRJEB24739) | freshwater metagenome | place: Singapore | collected 2015-01
GTTTCCCAGTCACGATACTACGACCCCCCGTTCCTTTTCTAACCCACAAAACACCTCGATCAGCCACGACCAGACTGGATCGCTTTGATTAATTTACAAACGGGAGAGATCCTAAGTGATCCGACCTATTCAGGATTAGGAGGTGTGCAAACTCCACGAATTCATTCAAAACTCAATGATTTACCATCAAAAGGTCAAGAGATGATCGATTTTGCTACTGAACTTGGGATCAATTTGATGGAATGGCAACGCTTTGTGTGCATTCATGGTCATAAAGTTAGACCCGATGGTAGGTGGCACGCTGCTGAAATAGGTTTGATTATGGCAAGGCAGCAGGGCAAAAGTACGCTTATGATGCTCCGGATTTTGACCGGCATGTTTGTGTGGGGTGAAGGATTACAACTTGCATCAGCTCACAGACTTACAACATCACTTGAAACCTTTAGGCAAATTGTTGCTTTGATTGAAACTAATCCAAGACTTGAAAAAGAAGTAAAGAAAATCCGGTGGCAACATGGTGCTGAGGAAATTGAACTGTTTGGCAACAGACGATTCGTTGTAAAGGCAGCAAACAATGCAGCTAGAGGTTTATCAAAACCCGAAACAATTCATCTTGATGAGTTGAGAGAATATAAAGATGAGGATGCTTGGTCATCAATGCGTTATTCCATGATGGCTGCTAAAAATCCGCAAGTATGGATTTATTCATCAGCGGGAGATCAGCATTCCGTAATCCTAAACAAATTGCGTGAGAGGGCGTTGGCATCAGCTACGACCAACGATCCGATAGGTTGGTTTGAGTGGAGTGCAGAACCCGATGCTCCGATCTTGCTTCCGTCAGGCGAGATTAATTGGAGTGCATTCGCTCAAGCCAATCCATCATTGGGAATTACAATTCACCCAGATAACTTAAAAGCGGTAATTAACGATCCGCCGGATATTGTTCGAACCGAAGTATTGGCTCAATGGGTAGATACAATCAACTCAGCAATTGATGCACAAAAGTGGTCTTTATGTCAGACCGAACCAATACCATTAGATCCGGAGCAACCTACTTGGCTTGGTTTAGATTTATCGCCTGACAGAAAACATGGGGCATTAGTCGCCACACAAAAATTGCCAGGAGAACGATTTAATTTGGTGCTGTTGCATACTTGGTCGAATGATTTCTCAATTAATGATTTAGCGGTTGCAAACGATATTGCTCCGTATGTTAGAAAATACAACACACAAACAGTTGCCTATTCAAAACGCACAGCTCGAGCAATTGCAAGCCGTTTAGTGCCTGCTGGCATTCCAATAACCGATATGGATGGATCGATTTATGCGGAAAGTTGTGATCGATGGCTTGGTGCTATTAATAGCCATAGGTTGCAACATGGTGGGCAAGAGGAATTGACACAACAAACATTATCGGCTGCCAAATTACCTTATGGCGATGGATCTTGGATTATTGGTAGGCGAGCGAGCAAAGTTGCGGTTTGTGCAGCTGTGGCAAGTGCCTTAGCAACTTATTTTGCGACACAACCCGAAACGGAAATAGACATTCAAATCGCCTAAATGGTATAATCTTGTCCAATGGGATTATTAGATCGTTTTTTAACAAATCGGACAATACAACCAAGCGTAGATGTTTCCGCTAGTTATGCTCCATACAATTTACAAGCTGCTGTTGGCGGCATATTTTATGGCTCACAATCAGCCACTAGAGAACAAGCTATGTCAGTTCCGGCTGTTGCAAGAGCACGCAACATAATTTGCTCAACTGTTGGATCTTTACCAATTGAAACTTACAATCATTTTACAAAAGAACATTTACGACCTGCCAAAGTTTTAATGCAACCTGATCCTAGAATTCCAGGATCTGCAACTTACGCTTGGATTGCAGAGGATTTATTATTTACAGGATTCGCTTATGGTCAGGTGTTAGACAGTTACAGCGAAAGTGATGGAGCAAGAGTTAGAGCATGGACACGAGTTTCGCCTGATCGTGTTACTTATCAATTAAATGCAAATCAAACTGAAATTTTGTTTTATCGAGTTGATGGTCAAGAAGTTCCGCTGTATGGCATTGGATCTTTGGTTGTATTTAGTGGATTAGATGAAGGTGTATTAAATCGAGCAGGTAGAACAATAAGAGCAGCTCAAGAATTAGAAAAAGCTGCTGAGTTATATGCAAAAGAGCCAGTTCCAACAATGGTGCTTAAATCAAATGGCACAAATTTAACACCTGAGCGAATTACAAGATTATTGGAAAGTTGGAAAGCATCACGCTCAACAAGATCAACCGCATTCTTAAATGCTGATGTTGAATTACAAGCATTAGGATTTGATCCTGCAAAATTGCAACTTAATGAGGCTCGTCAGTATTTGGCTTTAGAGTGTGCAAGGGCAATTGGTATTCCAGCATCATTTGTATCTGCTGAAACTACTAGCATGACTTATAGCAACATGACAGCTGAAAGAAAAGCATTAATTGATTTTTCTTTACGCACAATTTTGACAGCAATAGAACAAAGATTATCTATGGCTGATTTTGTGCCAAATGGTATTGAGGTCAAATTTGATCTTGATGATTTCTTAAGAGGATCTGCATTAGAAAGAGCCCAAGTTTATGAAATCCTGAACCGCATAGGTGCTATGAGCATTGAGCAAATACAAGAGGAGGAGGACTTAATCCGATGAAGATTAATTTCCCAGTAACACTTACAGCAGCCGATAGTCGCAAAAGAACAATTTCAGGAACAATTGTTACTTGGGGCGAGAAGGGCAACACATCAGCCGGAGCAACTGTATTTGAAAAAGGATCTATTGACTTTTCAAAGCCAGTTAAATTGCTTTTAGAGCATGATCGCACTCGACCAATTGGCAAATTGATTGATATTACAGCTGACGATCAAGGTATCGATGCAACTTTCAAGATTGCAGGAACTATTGCCGGAGATGACAGTTTATTAGAAGCAGCTGAAGGTTTAAGAGATGGATTTAGCGTTGGAGTTATGGTTGATGATTGGAAAAACAAAGATGGTGTTATGTCAATCAAAGCATCCAAATTAATAGAAGTCAGTTTGGTTACAGATCCAGCCATTGAAAGTGCAAGAGTGGCTGATGTCGCTGCAAATCAATCTGAAACAGAGAATTCCGAAGCAACCGCTGAGGAGCAAACAAACAATCAGGAGGAAAAAGTGTCTGACACTAACTCAGAAGCTCCTATCGCATCCGAAGCGGTAGAAGCTGCAAAATCTGAGCCTGTGGCTGTTTCAGCAACTCAACCAGTTGCTTACACAAAGCCACGCTCACCAATTAACTCACAAGCTCGTTTTTTAGAGCACTCAATTAAAGCATCAATGGGCGACAGCGAAAGTGCTCAATATGTTGCTTTAGCAAAAGATGAAGCAAAAAGAATGATTACTTTTGCAGATGACAGTTTCACAACCAACCCAGCATTTAAGCCGATTCAATATGTTTCAACAGTAGTTGATACATCAATTGGATCTCGTGCTGCCATTGATGCTATTGGATCACGCAGACTAGGCAACAGCGGAATGCAGGTAAGCGTTCCAAAGATAACAACAAATTCAAGCGTTGCAGAAACCTCCGAAGGAGGAGCACCAAGCGAAACAGGAATTGTTTCATCTTATGTTGATCTAACTGTTAAAAAGTATGCAGGTTTGCAACGATATAGCGTAGAAATCGCAGATAGAGCACAACCAAGTTTTTATGATGCGATGCTTGAGAACCTACGCCGACAATACGCAGGTGCTACTGAGGCGGCAGTTATCGCTGCATTAACAGCAGGTGGAACACAAGCAACTGCAACCGCAGCTGATATTGATGGAATTGTAAGTTTCGTCAAGACAGAAGCTCCAGCAGCTTATCTTGCAGCAGGCGAATTAGCAACACGCTACATCGCTGGAACTGGTCAATGGGGTCTATTAATTGGTGCTCAAGATACAACAAAGCGACCAATTTTCTCAGCTGCTAATCCTTCAAATGCAGCCGGAGCAGCTTCAACACAATCCTTGCGTGGAAATGTAATGGGTCTTGATTTATATGTTTCAAACAAGGCAGTTGCAACAAACATTGATGAGTCAGCATTCATTGTAGTGCCATCATCAGTTGCAATTTACGAAACACCAACACTACAACTAACAACAAATGTAGTTACAACTGGTGAGATTGAAGTAATGCTTTACGGATACCTAGCCTGTGGCGTATTAGTTGCAGGTGGAGTAAGACGCTTTAACTTAACCTAATGCGTAATGCCTAAGGTTGCTCCCGATCTTAGGCATCCATTAATGGGAGTAAGGAGATGACATGCCAACCATAATCACAGCCACCGAGTTGAGATCTGTGCTTGGCGTGTCATCAGCCTTATACGATGATACCTATTTGAACGGCATTATCGATACCGCAGAAAATACAATTCTGCCAATGTTAGTTTCATTCAAAAGCCCAATTCAAAAAGTGTCGCTGACAAGTAATGTCGCTACCTTTACTACATTAGGAATTCATGAATTTACCGAAGGACAATCAGTCGTCATTGCAGGATGCGGAAGCCCATACAACGGCACAAGAACAATCTTGGCAGATGATCTTGGACAATATACCTTTACGGCATCGATCACTAATGCCGATCTACTCGAAACTAATGTCATCCCATCCGGAACTGCTACCCTTTCTAGCGCATCAACTTATGTTGGAAACCAGTCTGTTCGATCAGCCGTCTTTGTTGTTTCAGTCGAAGTTTTCCAATCAAGAGTTGCAGCAGGAGGACAAATCGAAGGAGTAGATTTTACAGCCACTCCGTTTCGCATGGGTCGCAGTCTATTCAATCGTTGCGTAGGAATCTTAGGACCTTATCTTGATGTTGAAAGTATGTGTCAATAAATGCCAAGCACAATCCTTTCCTCAGTTCGCACACCTTTAGCAACTGCTTTAGCAAGTGTTGCAGGAAATGTTTATTCATTTGTGCCTGAGAGCGTAATTCCACCAGCCGTGGTGGTAGTTCCAGATTCACCTTATTTAGAATTAGAAACAATCAATAAAAGCACAATCCATACCAAAATCAATTTTACTATTTCAGTTGCAGTTGCATATAACAGCAATCCTGCATCGCTCGACAATATCGAGCAGTTAATTATGAGTGTTCTGGCAGTTATCCCAACGGGATATGTTGTCAGCTCGGTCGAAAGACCAACAGTTACTCAAGTTGGAGCAAGCACGCTTCTGATAGCAGATGTCAGAGTCAGCACCTACTACACACAAACCGCATAAGGAGAAATCATGGCAACCACAGTAATTACCGGTCGCGATATTTCGCTGTCTTTCACAGGTGGAACAGATATCGAAGCGCAAGCGACCAATGCCGTATTGACAAAAGTTAATGAGCGACAGGTGTATCAGACACTTGATGGCGAGGCATACAAGACAACAAACATTTCAGGAACATTTCAATTAGACATGTTGGCTGATTGGGGCAAGGCAAACTCAGTTTGCGAGGCTCTATGGACTGCTGCCGAAAGCGCACCAGACACCGACATTTCAATCACACTTACGGCTGCAACTGGCGCACAATTTGTGTTTCCAGTAAAGCCTGAATTTCCAACAGCTGGCGGATCTGGAATGGATGCACAAACTGTGTCATTTACTTTCACAGTATCTCAAGGCGCAGTTACAGAAACATTTAGTTAAAATCTAACAACGGGAGCAAAATGAAACTACCAATTACAATTGAATATAACTCAGGCGAGCAAGCAACCTACATTGCCCAACCGCCTGAGTGGGCAAAATGGGAAAAGCAAACTGGTCATACCATAAGCCAAGCAAAAGAAAAACTAGGCATGTGGGATCTGATGTTTTTGGCATATAACGCTCATAAGCGAGAAAATGCAGGAAAGCCAGTAAAACCATTTGAGGCTTGGATGGAAACTATCAGCGATGTAATAGTCGGTGATGCAGACCCAAAAGCCACCCAGCAGGAAGCCTAAATCGATTATTGGTCGAGTTGTCAATTGCAACTCAAATACCAATGAGCGAATGGGTTGATGCGGATGACATATTAACAGCGATCGAAATATTGGAGGCAAGACATGGCAGTTAGTACTCAACCATCAATTGCCTATGATAAGCGAGAACTTAATAAAATTGCTCGAGTTTTAAGACAAATGGATGAAACCGCTGTTAAAGAAACAAAGCGCAGGGTTCAAGAACTTGCACAAAAAGAATTAGATGAAATCAGACGCATTGCTTCATCAAGAGGCAAGCAAGCTGATCGAATTGCTCAAGGCGGAAAAGTAAAAGCATCATCTTTGTTAGGTGAAATTCAATTTGGTTTTGCTGGTCAAAAGTTTTCAGGTGGAGCAACAACTCAATTTAATACTCGCAATGATCCAAAAGGAAATCGCAAAGGCATTGGTGCAGCTATTGAATTTGGTTCAAGCAAATATCCGCAATTTCCAAGATGGTCTGGTCCAATGCCTAAAGGTCCAGGTTCTAGAGGATGGTTTATTTATCCAACTATTAGACATTTACAACCAACAATTATTAAAGAGTTTGAGGAAATAATTTTGGAGATTAGAAAGGATTGGTCAGATGGCGTCTAGAACTTTAACGCTTTCACTTGCTGCCGATATTGACAATCTGCAAAAAGGTCTAAAAAAAGCGGATGATGAAATTCAAACATTTGGAGATAAGGTCAGCGCATTTGGAAAAAAAGCTGCTGCTGCATTTGCGGTGGCTGCTGCTGCTGCCGTTGCCTATGGCACTAAATTAGCCGTTGACGGGGTCAAGGCTGCCATAGAGGATGAACAGGCACAATTAAGGTTAGCCAATGCCCTGAAAGAGGCTACGGGGGCAACTGATGCCCAAATAAAGGCAACTGAGGACATGATCCTTCAGACTTCCTTAGCCACAGGCGTTGCTGATGATCAATTACGCCCAGCCTTACAAAGATTGGCAGTATCAACAAAAGATACAACAAAGGCTCAAGAGTTATTAAGTCTTGCACTAGATGTAAGCAAGGGATCAGGTAAAGATTTAGAAACTGTTGCCAATGCGTTGGCTAAAGCCCATGATGGTCAGGAAACTGCATTAGGCAGATTAGGTGTTGGTTTATCAGCTACTGAACTTAAGACAATGAGTTTTACAGATATTCAAAAGCGACTATCAGATCTTTATGGTGGTGCAGCTTCAGAAAACGCTGAAACATTCCAAGGAAAAATGGATCGCCTTAAGGTTGGATTTGATGAAGCAAAAGAATCTTTGGGAATGGCATTATTGCCACAAGTTGAGCGATTTATTGCATTTTTGAATGAAAGCGGCATACCTACATTAAATGCGTTTATTGCAGGATTGACTAACGATAAAGGATTGCAAGCATCTCTAGAGCAAAATCAAAAAGGCGCATATTCATTTGGTAATGCAATTGCTTGGGTTGCAGATAAAATTTCATCATTTATTGTATTTTTAAGAGAAGCAATCGGGCTGGTTGTATCTCTTGCTAATGAAATGATCAGAGTAGTTAATATCATTCCCGGAGTTAATATCCCATCAATTCCTAATCCAGCACCTTCTGCTCAATTATCATCATTGCCTTCAATTTCACCAAACAGTAGAGAATCTCGAAGCACGACAGTAAATAACATTACAGTTCAATCAGTCGATCCTGAAGGCTCAGCAAGAGCTGTTGCCAAAGTCTTAAATGATTCAGCATCAAGATCAGTTCCTCAGCTTTATAATAACGGGATAACTAGGGCACGATAATGACAGTTTGGACACCAGACTGGAAATTGACTGTTGCAGGAACTGATTATACAGATATCGCAATTTCTGACATTGCCCACCAGGCAGGTCGGACTGACATTTATGCTCAACCCAACCCATCTTATTTGCAAGTTAGTTTAGTTGCTTTATCTGGTCAAACACTACCTTTTGCCATAAACGATAGTTTGAGCTTGCAAGTCAAAGACAGCACAGGAACTTACAAAACCTTATTTGGTGGAGATATCACCGACATTACTGTCGAGGTTGGTGCAACTGGATCTATTGCCACAGTAGTTTCCTACACACTATTAGCAATGGGTTCATTGGTTAAATTAGCCAAAGAAATCTACAACGGGACAATTTCACAGGATGAGGATGGCAACCAGATTTACACATTGTTGTCAAGCGTATTGCTTGCATCTTGGAATGACATTCCAGCAGCGACTACTTGGGCAACCTATAATGCGACAGAAACTTGGGCGACAGCTGGTAATCAAGGATTGGGCGAAATCGATCAACCCGGTCTTTACACAATGGAAAACCGAGCGGCTGAGCCAGATACCATTTACAACATTGCAAGTTTTATTGCTGACAGCGCATTTGGTTATTTATATGAATCATCAAATGGCGATATTGGCTACGCTGATGCCGACCACCGCCAAACCTACCTAACAGCCAATGGATATGTTGATCTTGATGCCAACCATGCTTTAGGTCAAGGATTATCTACAATTACCAGATCAGCGGATATCCGCAACGATATTTTTATCAATTATGGAAATAATTTTGGATCACAGGAAACTGCATCAAGTGCAGCATCTATTGCCTTATATGGCTACAAAGCCGAAAGCATCAACTCAGTCTTGCATGATGCGACAAGTGCTCAGGAAGTAGCCGATCGATATATTGCCCAACGAGCCTTTCCATTGCCAGCATTTCAATCCATCACCTTTCCAATAACCAATCCTGAAATGGATGATTCTGACCGAGATAACTTGCTTCAGATATTTATGGGTCAGCCATTAAACATTCAAAATCTACCTGCACAGATTTCAGCTGGTGAGTTTGAGGGTTATGTTGAGGGTTGGTCTTGGCGAACTCGTTTTAATGAATTATTCCTGACAATCAATTTGTCGCCAGTAGCTTTTAGTCAGGTGGCGATGCGTTGGAACACAGTTCCGGCAGCTGAGGCTTGGAACACTTTAAGCAATACTTTGACATGGGAATACGCTACAACCGAATCCTTTCTGGATGAAAATCCAATGGCTATGAAAGCAGCAGCTGCACTTGTTACAGCAGCAAAGCTCAAGAAAAAGGGTAAGAAAAAAAGTAAAGCGAAGGAGTAATTATGGACTCCGCTGATATTCGCGCCAGGTGGCTTAAATTTTTTGAATCAAATAACTCCGCAAAACTGCCCCATACAGTCGTACCCTCAGCATCTCTAATTGCTGATGATCCAAACCTATTGCTGGTTAACGCGGGTATGGTTCCGTTCAAACCTTACTTCCTAGGTGAGGTTAAACCTCCTTATAAACGGGCAACCTCCGTTCAAAAATGTGTGCGTACTCTAGATATTGATGAGGTTGGAAAAACAACTAGACATGCATCATTTTTTCAAATGTGTGGAAATTTTTCGTTTGGAGATTACTTCAAAGAGGGTGCTATTTCACTGGCCTGGGAGCTGCTCACTAAGTCAACATCAGATGGCGGATATGGATTTAGCGAAGATAAACTTTGGGTAACTGTTTATCAAGATGATGATGAAGCAGCACTTATTTGGGAAAAACAAGTAGGAGTTCCTAAAGATCGAATTCAACGCCGGGGTATGGCAGATAATTTCTGGTCCATGGGTGTTCCAGGCCCGTGCGGTCCTTGTTCTGAAATATATTTCGATCGCGGCAGTTCATATGGCAAAGAAGGCGGGCCTATCGCTGACGAGGATAGATACCTGGAAATTTGGAATTTAGTATTCATGCAAAATATCAGGGGTGAAGGTGGAGATAAAAACTCTTTCCCTATCGTTGGTGAATTGCCAGCAAAAAATATTGATACTGGTCTTGGTTTAGAAAGAACTGCTGCTTTACTTCAAGGTGTTGAAAATATTTATGAAATCGATACCACCAGAGTTATTCTGGACAAAGCTTCTGAGTTGACCAACGTTTCATATGGCAAAGATGAAAAGAAAGATATTTCTTTACGAGTTGTTGCTGACCACACTCGTACCGCAATGATGTTGATCGGAGATGGGGTTACACCAGGCAATGAAGGCCGCGGGTATGTCCTTAGAAGAAGCCATGCCAGTTCTGCCGTGACAAGGTTACCTATATCGATTACAAAGATATCGCCTTGCTACGTAAGTACATCTCAGATCGCGGCAAGATCCGCGCTCGCCGAGTTACCGGTGCATGCACACAACATCAGCGTTCAGTCGCAACTGCAGTAAAGAACAGCCGCGAAGTAGCGCTACTTCCATACACATCAACAGCTCGATAACGAAAGGACAAATACAAATGAAGCTAATTCCAACTCGTATCGTGACTGGGAAAC
>OGWM01000170.1_pt1 | contig 10311 bp, 7 predicted proteins | sample 1576041 | NCBI WGS metagenome assembly OGWM01 (sample SAMN07581538, study PRJEB24739) | freshwater metagenome | place: Singapore | collected 2015-01
GTCACGATAGCGGAGGCTTAGGAGTTGCAGGAGGAGACAAGCGCATCGTCTCCTTTTTAAGACAGGAGCAATCGGAGCAGCTGGTGCAAAAGCAGGACCTGGGGGTTTTGGCATCGGGGGAGTCGGCGGTTTTAAACCAACTCCAGGCGGAGCCAACGGAGGCTTAGGGAGACCAGGCAAAGGAGGAGCAGGAGGCTTCGGTAAGCCACCAGGTAACGCTGCCCCGGGGGGCAATGGAGGTGATGGCGGCTTCGGAAGACTCTCAGACATTGCACAATAAAACGTCCGAAACTGCTCAGCGTCAAACTATTTGAGGCCAAACTTATTCACAAAAGTGCGTTGCGCCAAAAACTTTGAAATGCATCGTGCCAGCTACGACCCTGAATCGTCCTTTCCCTACGTATTTGCCTTTCCTCGGAGTCATTTTCTTGTGCCGCCACCCTTTGAATTGCCGCCACCCAGCTCACAAGATCCCCTGCTACGACCCTTTCACCGTCCTTAGGGTCCCGAAGGAGTTCGGCCGGCCCTCCCTGATCCGAAACAACGACGGGCAAACCTGACGCCATCGCTTCCACGACAACATTTCCATACGTATCCGTAGTGCTTGGAAAAACAAAGAGGTCGGCGGAAGCATAAGCTTGGCTTAATTCTTCCCCATGCAAAATGCCCGTAAAAATTCCCTGCGGTACTTTTCTTTTCAACTCTTCAAGGAAGGGCCCATCCCCGACAAACGCAAATGTCATGCCAGCACCCCTCGGGATCTTGCCTGCGACCCGCGCAAGAAAATCGAGTTCCTTTTCTTTTGAGATTCTGCCCACATAAAGTGCCACTTTTCCCGAAGCCCCCCTCCTCTTCCAAAAATCCTCCTTTCGGTGCTTAGTCGAAAACATATCCGTCTCCAATCCTCGCGGAAGAATTCCCAGCTTTTTCTGAGGAAGCCCCCGCTCTACCCAGCGGTCTAAATAGCTCTGCGAGTTCACATAGACCCTATCCATCTGGCTATAAAACCAATGCATATAGTTCCACGCAATTCCCTCAACCAGCGGATCATCATCACTCAGAAACCTCGCGTACTGCGGGAAATCGGTGTGATAGATCGCGCTTGTCCGTAGCCCAAGCACGTTGGCGGCCATTAACCCTGCCAATCCCATCGGGCCGGGAGTACTCAAGATGAGCTCCGTATACCCCCTTTGCGCAACGTGATCGATCACATCCAAAATCGGCGGGAAGCTCAGTTTTTGCAAATCATACTCCGGAATGGTGAAAACCCCCACAGGCTGAAAGTTCATCACCCCCGGCTCTGGCGAGAATCCGGGCCGACTCGTAAGAATGGTGATGTCGGCACCTGATTCCCTTCCCGCCTTAGCCATCGTCCGGATCGTCCGAGCTACCCCATTCACATCCTCCAACGTATCGGTAAACCAAGCTTTCCTGTGATTCTGCAGAATCTTTGGCCGTTGTCCCAAAAATCGCTCACTGACATCCCCCCACATCTTTCGATCACTCCTCAATGCATGAAAGGAGTAGAGATATGGTGCTGTCGCCAAACCCAAAGGCAACACTCCCGCAAGAGGCTCGAGTCCGCCTAGAAAATCCCCCTTCTCTGCTTTTCCTATGAATCTCGTCACAATTCGGAAACCCACATCGTTCATGACTTTTGACGCCAGCCTAAAACTCCTCCGTTCAGGCACCTGTTCCGCTTCCAAAACCTTCTGAAGTTGCTCTCGGGTTGCGGTCTGGTTGAGGTAAGTAGAAAGCTCCTTGCTCAAGCCTCCTTCCGGCGATTTCCAAAAGTCCAAGATCTTACCGCTAGTGACCATTTCGACCGCGTAACGGGCCTTATCAAGAAAGCTAATTTCCAGTGGATTCTCACCAGCAAGAAACCGGTTCACGATGCGCAATAGAAGATCCGAACCGCGAGGGGCCCGATGCCCAACCTTGAGACGCAAAAAATCGAAGATCACATGGAAGAGACCATTCACCAATCGAGCCGGGTCGCCACCCTGTCCATGCACGATCGCATCCCCTCGCTCCACCCCTCGTAAAAAAGCATCTCCATCGCGTGCCCCAGCAACTTCCGTCCAGACCTGACCGGCGTATAAACCACAGTTGTCATTCGATCCACCCATCCATGATTTTTTCCAAGGAGTACGACCAACCGGCTCCAGACCATGGCGATCCGCCAACTCCCGGATCTTATTTTCCGTCAGGGCTGAACAGCAGGCGAAAGCAACTTCTTGACCCAAAGGAGAACGCAACCCGTTTACCTTTTCAAATACTTGAAAGAGAAGGATCAGTTTTTCAAAATGCTCAGGCTTCATTTTTCCATCCAGATGAAGCAAAGGATGAGCCACAGCATGAACAATCCCTTCCTGTCGAAGGAACTTGGCCAACTCAAAAATGTTCGGTCGCAACCTCTCCACTTCCACTTCCTCCGCTTCTCCAAGGTTCCAAGCAAGAAGATGAACCTTGCAGCGGTCTTCAGGAAAGTACGAGGTAATCTCCATCCCTGGAATAAAGCCTTCCAGTCCTCGTAAATCACGAGCGGCTCCAAGCGTGTTATGATCGGTCAGGGTGACGAAGTCGTGACCGGAAGCCCGCAACGTCTCATACAGTTTCCGAGGATCCGACAAGCTGTCAGGGATGCCCAGTTTCCGCAGAATCCACTCCGAAGGGCGGTCCGAATACCGGCTATGAAGATGGAGGTCAGCTTTGGACATGGTCGGCGTAGGAGTAGCTAGAGTACCCACGCCCAGCCAACTCTTCGAGAAAAACGCCCAACTGCTTGCGGACAAAAGGAACCTCAAGATCCCGAGGATGAAGACTCAGCCGGACCACCGGCTCAAAACCGCACCTATCTCTCCGGATCGGATGCCAGAGTCTGGCTAAAGAGCGTCTCCATGGTGATCGAAGACTATATGTTCCAGCCCATGCCCTCTCTCTCTTCCCCATGGGCAAATGAACCAGATCCCTCAACGTGCAGGTATAAGAAAACCCCATCTCCCCCAATCTTTTTTCAAGCGGCACCGAGTAAAGCCATCCCGGCGCAACAAATCCGTTGGCTCGCCAACCATGACACTTCCAGATCGCTTGAGCGTCTAAAATTCGGCGATTGGCCTCATCTTGAGGCAAAGAAAAAAACTCCGCCTCATTTTGGGTGTAAAACTGAGTCCACCACCAAGACGCTACCGGCAACCCCTTGCGATCATGATAAAAGCCGTGAATCGCCAGATCGTGCCCTTGTTCCTGGCATCGGCCCAAAAAACTCAGACTTTTAGGACAATCCCCAACACCCAGCCCGTGATGATACTGGGGGATAACAAGAATTGAAACGCGTCCAGGACAGCGGGAAAGACAGAACTCCATCTGCTCTTCAATCTGCGGTCGTGAAGCAGGGTGAAAGTCGTGCAGGGACAATAAAAGTCGTGGAGCGCGGGGAGGAGGAGTCCGGTCCCGCTCCTGAATAAGAGTGCAAAGATAAACCGGTTCTTTTCGTTGTTTTTGAAACTTGGTCACCTCAGTACGAGCCGCCATTCGGAATCCATAACGAGCAAACATTCTCTCTGTTCGTCGATCTTCTTTCACTACCACCTGACCAAATACACATTTCTCCCCGAGTTCCCCCATCCGATCCAGAATGCATCAAACAGCGCTTTCCCAACTTTCAATCCCCGAACCTCAGGAAGAAGGTTGATATGAAAATGAACACCGCGCGGAGGGGCTGGTGGAGTTTCCTTCTTTCCCCGAAAAAGAAGCCAGTTCAGATATTCCCGACTTTCCGCACGATACCGAAAGAAATATCGAAAGAGTGCTTTGGCAATCCATCCGGGAAATCGCCACAACAGATAGCCATGATGTCGCCACGAACTGCGAGACCCCATGATGTACCCCTGGAGTCGCCCTTCGGAAGTCTCCAACACAAGACAACACTCAGGCTCTGCATCTGTGTAGGGTGCGGTTAAAAAGTCCGCAAAAAGTTCCCGATCCTCAAAAAGCGGGTCGATTGGATCCCCTAAAAAACCGGTGTCAGCACAGATCCTTCTTATTCCAGAACGATCCTCGGCTCGATAATAACGGATGCGAAACCCTTCCATTGTTTTACGATTCGTACTCCGCAAGTTGACGCACAAAGGTCTTGTCCCAACTGAAGTTCTGATCAATGAATGAGCTAAGAGGCTTTCGATCAATCTCTTCGATCCGACACATCTTTTTTTGCACCGCCGAAGCAAAGGCTTCAGAACTCCTTTCCGTTGCCCAGTGGGTTACGTCGTGAGACTGCTCATCCATTGCCCCTCCTCGAAAGGCAATCACAGGAAGACCACAAGCCTGTGCCTCCAGAAGAACCAACCCAAACGTTTCCCACCTCCCTGGATGAAGCAGAAGATCTGCCGCCTGATACCATTCTGCAAGCGCCTCAGGATCTTTTAGAAAGGGCGTTGTACGCACTCTGGGATGATTCCGGGTGTAACCATCCACCTCCTCCTTCATCTGACCACTCCCCACCATCACCCCAATCCAATCACTCGACTCTTTTTTCTCGAGACTACTCCAAGCCCTCAGCAACAATGCTGTATCCTTATCAGGAGAAAATCTGCCGACGTAGAGAAGAACCTTCGTTTCGAGGGGCAACCCCAGCTTTTTACGCAACTCCCGCTTACGCTCCGGAGAAACCGGTTGGAATGCCTTTGTATCCACCCCCAAAGGCAGATGAATCAATCTGGGAACACCCCATCCTCCCAAAATACGGATCAAGTGCTGGCTTCCCACAAATACTCCGTTCCCCGATAAGGCCAAACGCCTCAGGTAATCCCCAGCCAACTGCTCCGTGACCGACCGCGCCCAGGGTCCGAGAAACTTTAAGACCGTTCTCAAAAGGGCGTCAGGAAAGTGGGAGTGATAAAACATATAAAATTTCGATCCCCGGCGATTCGCCCAGTTTCTTGCCACCATGGCCGCGTGATAAGGGTCTCCCGCCTCGACCACATCCGGGCGCTCCGCATAAAGAATCCTTAGCAAGGCAGGAAGATCCATCATCCATCGATAACGGGAAGTGCGATTCACCATCGGCCCTCGGACCGTCCAGATTTGAGTTCGACCACTCTCCACCCGCTCCGTTTGACTCCCTGGAACGATCATCAGATGCTCATGAGAAGTATTCTCCTTGAGAAACTTTCGCTTCGCTAAAAGATACGAACGCACCCCACCCCCTTGAGGCGAGTACATCTGGCTCAAATCACAGATCTTCATGGAAAGCGCCTTGGATGATGCCTTTCTGCGTGCTAAAGTGAAAGCATATGAGGCGGACTGATTTTTTACGCCTTTTGGCAATGGCTGGTGCAGGCTATGCCTCCCCGGCCTTTTCCCAAGGTGGAATTCCGGTTCAACCCGGCGAGTGCGAGGTCAACCCCGCCTTCATCAATAGTGGACCTGGGTTCGGGAATCGCCTTGCCCTCACTTTTGACGATGGCCCCACACCCGGCATCACTGAGCGAGTCCTAGCCGAACTCTCCAAGAGAAACCTTCGTGCCACATTCTTTTTAATCGGTGCCAAGGTCGATGCTTCCCCCCAACTCGCCCGCCGATTGGTGGATGAGGGTCACGACGTAGCCAATCACTCCTACACACATCCCCGTCTTGCTGGGATGTCCGATTCCGCCGTGGAGCAGCAGATCGCTCGTACCCAGGAATCGATCGCTCGTGCCACAGGAGTGACCCCCGTGTGGTTCCGCCCCCCGTACGGAGCGTTCAGAAGAGAGCAGGGTTCCATCGCATCGAAACTCGGTCTCGGCGTAGCCTACTGGTCGGTGGACCCTAAGGACTGGGCTCAGCCGGGCAGTTCAGCTATTGCGCAACGTGTTCTTTCCGCAAGTCAGCCAGGATCAATCATTCTGCTTCATGATCTCCACGCACAAACGGCAGATGCAGTACCCGCAATTTTTGACGGGCTGCTCGAACGAGCCTTTACCGTTGCCCCTTTTCACAGCTTCGTCGGCGCACCTTACGCCTAAATCGAAGCCCAGAACCTCCTAGGCTTTGGTACTCCAGATCGTTCCAGGCAAAATCTTTGCTTTCCGAGCGACCAAACTTCCTGGATTGAGCACTGCATTACATCCCACCGAAGCACCATCCCCCACGATCGCTCCAAACTTCCTCAATCCCGTTTCCACCAGTTGACCCTCGCTACGCACACGTATGACCTGACCGTCCAAGCGATAGTTGGAAAGAATCACTCCTGCTCCTAGGTTCACATCCCGCCCCAACACCGAATCCCCAACATAGTTAAAATGAGGTGCATGCGCACCGGAAAGAAGAACGCAGTTTTTAAATTCGGAGCTATTCCCTAAAATACAGCTATCTCCGGCAATCACATTCTCCCTCAGATAAGCTCCGTGACGAATCTCACAGTTTTTCCCGATCCAAGCGGGCCCCCGAATATAAGCCCCAGGCTCAACAATTGTACCCTCTCCCAGAAAAACATTTTCCCCAATCATCGGTTCCCCCACCAGCTTCCCCTTCGAACCTTTCGGGATGTGTTTCTTCAAATACGAAGCAATCCGAGGAAGAACTTCCCATACTTGCTCCACCGAATCAAAAAGCTCCTCGTGTCCCTGCCCTTGGAGGTCAAAGAAATCACTTAGACCAGTTCCCAAAACTTTCATCCTACTCACCCTGCCTGACCCAACGACAGGTCTCAAGCCTTCCGATGTAGTGCGCTTTGAAGAGCAGCCTGTGTGATCTCTAAATCTTCCTCCCTATGTGCTGCAGAAAGAAAACAGGTCTCAAACGGAGAGGGCGGGAAATACACCCCCCTTTCGAGCATCTTATGGAAAAAGGAGGCGTAAGCCGAACGATCACACTCCTGTGCATCTGCTAAGTCCCTCACCCTTCCACCCTTCTCACGGAAAAAGAGACAAAACATTGAACCGATGCGAGCCCACGGGTAATCCAGCCCAGAACTCTCTAGCTGTTTCCTCACGATTTTCTCAATCTCCCGCCCGGTTTTCTCTAAATACTCATAGGTCCCTCCCCTTTCCAAAACCTTTAACTGGGCAATCCCTGCAGCCATCGCCAACGGATGCCCCGACAAAGTCCCTGCCTGATAAACAGGCCCATCTGGGGCGAGTTGATCCATGATTTCCCCCCTTCCTCCGAATGCCCCGACCGGCATCCCTCCCCCAATCACCTTTCCAAAAGCGGTAAGGTCAGGTCGCACCCCTAACAACCCTTGGGCTCCACCCAGCCCGAGTCGAAATCCGGTCATCACCTCATCAAAGATCAATAAAGCACCTGCCTTGCTCGTCTGTTCCCGCAGAAACTCCAGATAACCCTCTTCAGGTAAAATCAAACCAACATTCGCAGGAATCGGTTCAAGGAGTATGGCAGCCAGATCGTCTCCATACTTCTCCAGACAGATCCGTACCGCTTCTCGATCATGAAAAGGGAGGATCAAAGTATCTTGAACGGCACCTGGGGTAACACCTGCACTATCCGGCTGTCCCAAAGTCAAAGGACCCGAACCAGCTGCTACCAGCAGGGCATCGCTATGACCATGATAACATCCAGAAAGTTTAATGATCTTCTTTTTTTGCGTGAACCCACGAGCCAATCGTACGCATGACATGGTTGCCTCCGTACCGCTGCTGCAAAAGCGCACCTTCTCGACGCTCGGAACCAGTTCACAGATTTTTGAGGCGAGTTCAACTTCGCCTGGATGAGGTGTCCCAAAGCTGATTCCTCGCCCCGCCGCTTCCCGAACCGCATCTACAATCTCTGGGTGCGCATGCCCCAAAATCGCAGGACCCCAGCTTCCCACATAATCCACATACTCTTTCCCATCGACATCTCGTAAACGGGCCCCTTGGGCTGAAGAAACAAAGAAAGGTTCCCCTCCAACGGCTCGAAAAGCACGCACAGGGGAATGAACCCCGCCAGGAGTCACCTCCTTGGCTTTGCGAAATAACTCCCGCGAACGTTTCCCACCACCTTGCGTCATCCGAAAAGAGTAAACCCTCTTCCCCCCGCCTTCCAGTCTTGCCCAAACCTTAAACTAATTAGCGGCGAAATCGGCCCTTGCCCGCTTTTCCGCCTCCACCAATCCAGACCACTCGCTCCACTCCCCCTCCCACAATCTCACAGCTTCACGGGTTGCCAAATCAAGGATAGGCATGTCGAAAGGAAAACGGGCATGGCGGTAGCGAGGGGCGCCGCTTTGCTCATCTCCCAAAGTATCCCCAGGTCCTCGGATTTGAAAATCCTTCTCTGCGACTAAGAATCCATCGCGGTTTCCGGCAAGAAAATCGAGTCTCTCCTTCGCTTCAGGGCCACCCGCCCTCTGAATCAGTATGCAAGTTCCACTCTTTCCACCCCTCCCAATCCTGCCTCGCAACTGATGAAGTTGAGATAACCCCAAACGATCCGCATGATCGATCACCATCCAGTTTGCTTCGGGCACATCTACCCCAACCTCCACCACCGTAGTCGCAGCGAGAACCGAGATTTCACCCGATCGAAAACGATCCAGAATTCCCACTTTCTCCGCCTCCTTCATCTTGCCATGGAGAAGAGCCACTTTTTTGCTTCCGAATTTCACACACAACAGTTCATGCGTTCTTCGAACGGAAGCCTCCTCAGCAGGATCCTGAACCTCCTCACCCAAACGCGGCACCACCACATAAGCCCGATCTCCAGCCTTCACTCGCTCTTGCAGATGTGCCCAAATCTTTTCCTCAGCATCCCCATCCCTCACATAAGTCTTCACTTCTCCCCGCCCCGGCGGCATCTCCCTCAGGTAAGAAACATCCAGATCCCCGTGAATCAATAGATCGTAAGTGCGCGGTATCGGAGTTGCCGTTAAAACGAGTAAGTCAGGGCGCTCTCCTTTCGCCAGAAAAGCGGCACGTTGCTTCACCCCGAATCTCTGCTGCTCATCAATCACGCAGAGGGACAATCTCGATAACTTGGTCTTCGCAGCAAACAAGGCATGCGTGCCGACCGTAATCCTTGGAAATAAACCGACCGGACCCGGTTTGGAGGCCGATGTCCATGTCACAACTTCCACAAGTCTTGGAGGCAGAAGTTTTCGCAAAGCTGCCGCATGCTGTTCAACCAACAAAGTTGTCGGTGCCATCAGTGCTACATGAGAACCATGCTCCAAAGCCCTTAGAAGAGCATGGGCCGCCACTAACGTCTTACCTGACCCCACATCCCCCTGCAAAAGCCGATGCATCGGCCTACCCAGAGCCAGATCCTCATCAATCTCCCGACAGACCCCCACCTGACCTTTTGTCATTTTCCAAGGCAGTTTTGCCATCCATGGACCGATCAAATCCCTAACCTTCTCCGGTCGTTCCACTCGAATCGCCTCTCGTGCAGCCCTTCGAACCCGAACGCCAAACTGGGAGGCAACTAATTCCTCCCAAGCCAATCTCCTGCGGGCGATTTCCACCTCCTGCAATGAAGAAGGAAAATGAAACGTTTTCCAGGACTCCTCCCGGTTCGGCATTCCTTCAGCAGAGGGAAAGGCCTCCTGAACCGTGGGCCAACAGGCACGGAGATAGTGATAGATTGTGGATCGGACCCTTCTCTGATTCAGGCCCGCGATCAAAGGATAAATTGGAACCACTCGATCCAAATGAATGTTCTCCTCTTTACCCTCTTCGATCGTTTCTGTCTCAGGGTGAATCGTTCTCAGGATTCCGTTCTTCTCATCCAGTCTTCCGTAAACCGCCACCTTCTTTCCCTCGGGAAATGCCCGAGCTAAAAAAGGGAGATGATAGTAGATCATCCTCACCCGTTCTCCCGTCTCCAATCCCTTCGCCATCACATCAAGGTCTACCTCCACGCTGCACCTGCGCCCTCTCCAGCGATTCAGTTTTGAACGAACAACTACCCCCTGAAAGTTTACTGGTCCCTCCGGCAGTCCCATCGAAGGCTGCCACCCTTGCCTCCGATCTTCATGCCTCCTTGGTAAATAGCAGACCAGCTCGTCAGGCCCCGACAGCTCCAACTTCTCGGCCAGAGAAGTCGCCGCCCGAATCGCCCGGGTGACTTCCGGAGCTACTGCCAATCGGTCATTCGCCACCGGGGTCCATCCGTATATTCATCCCACTCCCATGTTCCCGCTAAGTTAAAGGTCTCCCGGTCCGGAATTCGCTTCGCAAAATCAAACCCAACTACATCTAACGCTGACATCGCCTTGAATTTAGGTGACTCAAGAATACTCTGCAAGTATTGAGTCAACTCCATTCGCGTTGCAGTGTCCTGCAATTTGCTTGTTTTAGTAACAACCTGCCTATATCGTGACTGGGAAAC
>OGWM01000171.1_pt1 | contig 10293 bp, 10 predicted proteins | sample 1576041 | NCBI WGS metagenome assembly OGWM01 (sample SAMN07581538, study PRJEB24739) | freshwater metagenome | place: Singapore | collected 2015-01
GTTTCCCAGTCACGATATTTCCTGAGCAATCGAAACTGGAGTCTCACCGGTAAAGGGTGGAGTTCCAGTGAGGAGTTCAAAGAGCAAACATCCAGTTGAATAAATGTCACTTCGTAAATCTGCAGCTTCGCCCACTGCTTGCTCGGGAGATAAATATTGAGCTGTGCCAATCACATTCCAGGTACTGGTCAGAGTTGCACCTAAATCATCCATCGCGCGGGCGATTCCAAAATCCATCACTTTGACATCGCCACTATCTGTGATCATCACGTTGGCAGGTTTGATATCGCGATGCACAATCTGCCTCTGATGTGAATACTCAAGGCCAGCAAGGATTCCTTCGGTAATTTCTAGCGCCCGAGATAGCGGTAATCGCTCACCTTGATGAATTAATTCGCGCAGAGTTTTCCCTGAAACAAGTTCCATCACAATATATGGCGCTGGTTCTTCTCCAGAATCGTAGACAGCAACAATGGCAGGATGATTAAGTCCAGCAGCCGCTTTAGCTTCTTTCCGGAAACGCGAGACAAATGCAGGATCTTTCGCTAAATCGCTACGCAAAATCTTTATTGCCACTTGTCTAGAGAGCCGCTGATCTTTTGCAATGTAGACATCAGCCATGCCACCAGTGCCAATCATTTCACCGAGTTGGTAGCGACCGCCCAATAATGTATTCATCATGTGGCAGCCCCCAACGTGATGAATTCATCTGATTGGGAAGACTCAACAATATCTGCAACAACAATGGTGACATTGTCAGGTGCACCATTGATGTAAGTGGCATCAATCAAGGCATTCACTACATCGTCGTGATCTTTACCTTTCAGAAGCGACTTAATCTCTTTATCGGATAGCACCGATGACAATCCATCGCTACACAGTAAGAAGCGATCTCCATCTTTCACATCAAAAATTGGAAGTGGCAATTCAATTCCACCTTCACCCATTAATACCTGAGTCAAAACCGATCGCTGCGGATGTGTTGCTATTTCAGATTCAGAGATCGAGCCTTGATTGAGTAACTCTTGAATAACCGTGTGATCAACGCTCAACTGTTCTAAATCATTACCGCGCAATCGGTAAGCGCGTGAGTCACCAATATGAAGAAGCGCTACGGCATCTGAGCGTAGAAAGAGAGCAGTAAGCGTTGTTCCCATACCTGAAAGTTGTGGATTTTCAGAGACAGCATCCGTTATGGCTTTATCAATATTATGAATGGAATTGAGAAAGAGATCGTCTGCTGAATCTTCATCTAGATCTGATGCGATAAAGACTTTGGCACACTCAACGAGGCTTGAAATTGCCAATGATGATGCAACTTCGCCTGCTGCATGCCCACCCATTCCATCTGCAACTGCGATGACGCGTGCAGAAGTCAGCGCACTATCTTCATTGCCATTTCGCACTAAACCAACCGCAGAACGTGATGCAGTTGCGAAGAAGAAGGGGGCCATAAAGGTAAGCCTATTCGCTCGGGTATCCTTCGGTAGTGAGCACTGCGCAAAGCCAAAGATTCGCCTATTTAGGCCCAGTTGGCACCTTTACTGAGGCAGCACTCAAAAAGATCACATGTGACTCTGATATCAAAACTCCATATGCAAATGTGACGGCGGCCCTTGATGCAGTTCGCGATGGCGAAGTTGATTTTGCATTAGTCCCCATTGAAAACTCAGTAGAAGGTGTAGTTGCGCGCACTCTTGATGAATTAGCTATTGGCGACCCGCTGACCATTTCGGGTGAAGTAACTTTGCCAGTCACCTTTGCATTTATGGTTAAACCTGGAACGCAGAATGTACAACGCATCGGAACACACCCACATGCTGAATCTCAATGTCGTGATTACATCGCACAGAAATATCCGCATGCAGAAATCGTTCCTTATCCATCTACTGCTGCTGCCGCAGAAGCGTTGAGCAAAGGCGACCTTGATGCCGCTATTGCCTCAAGTGCAGCTGCGGAACATTATGATTTAGAAATCCGCGAAGCAGATATTGGTGATAACTCGGGTGCGGTCACTCGTTTTATCTGTGCACAAAAGCCAGGTTGGATTCCAGAACCAACAGGTCACGATCGGACTTCAATGGCAGTCTTTATCGATATCGACCATGCAGGCGCGCTTCTTGAAATTCTGCAAGTTTTTGCAAAATATGATGTCAATTTAACTTTTATTCAATCGCGTCCCACTGGTCGCGAACTAGGTCACTACCATTTCATTATTGATGTCGAAGGACATATCAAAGACACACCTGTCGAGAAATCTGTGGCAGAGCTACGCGAAATCTGCGATGACATTAGATTTCTTGGCTCTTATCCACGAGAGGTGCGCGCATGATTGATATTAAATTTCTCCGTGAGAATCCTGATTTAGTTCGTGCTTCTCAAAAAGGTCGCGGCGAAAGCGTTGAATTAGTTGATCTGATTATCGAAGCAGATGAACGCAAACGTGCAGCGCTCTCTCAATTTGAGACACTTCGCCAAGAGCAAAATGTTCTCTCTAAATTAGTTGGCAGCGCAAAAGGCGATGAAAAAGCTGCTCTTTTAGCGAATGCAAAAGAGTTAGCGGACAAGGTAAAAGCTGCAGATGCAGAGCGCGCTAAAGTGGAAGAAGAAACCCGTCAGTTATTACTTCAACTTTCTAATTTGCTCGATAGCGATGCTCCTATTGGCGGCGAGGCGGATTTCGTCACTCTGGAAGAGATTGGTCAGCCACGTGATTTTGGCAAAGAAGGATTTGAACCGCGAGATCACGTAGAAATCGGAAAATTGCTTGGTGCGATAGATACTGAACGCGGTGCCAAAGTTGCTGGATCTCGTTCTTACTACCTCACTGGCGTTGGAGCGCTTCTAGAGTTTGCGCTCGTTAATTATGCAGTGCAGAGCGCACTTAAAAATGGCTTCTCTCCAGTGATTCCACCAGTACTTGTGAATCCAGCTGCTATGGAAGGCACCGGTTTCTTGGGTCAAGCAGCTGAAAATGTTTATCGCATCGAAAAGGATGATGTGTATTTAGTTGGAACATCAGAGGTGCCACTTGCCGCAATGCACATGGATGAAATCTTGCCAGTAGAAAAATTGCCACTTCGTTACGCAGGATATTCATCTTGCTTCCGTCGTGAGGCAGGAACCTATGGAAAAGATACGCGTGGAATCATTCGAGTTCATCAGTTCGATAAAGTCGAAATGTTCTCTTTCTGTAAGCCTGAAGATGCTAAAGCCGAACATAAGAAGTTGTTGCAATGGGAGAAAGATTTTCTCACTGCGATGGAAATTCCATTTCGAGTCATTGACGTTGCATCTGGCGATCTAGGATCATCTGCAAATCGTAAATTTGATATCGAAGCGTGGATTCCAACTCAAGGTGCGTATCGAGAAGTTACCAGTACGTCGAATTGCACTGATTTCCAGGCGCGTCGTCTTAATATTCGTTACAAAGATGCAGATGGAACTAAGACCGTTGCAACTCTTAATGGAACTTTGGTAGCGATACCTCGCATGATTGTGGCAATATTTGAAAACCATCAAAATGCAGATGGGTCGGTCAATATTCCGAAAGCCCTTCAACCATTCTTAGGAATGCAGAAATTTGAGATTGTGTGAGTCAATTATCTAAATTAGAGCGCCGCCCCAAACTGATTGCCTCTGATCTTGATGGAACCATCGTTGCCCATTATGGATCAATCACAGAGCGCACTATTAAGGCATTTACCAAAGCTCGCTCCATGGGAGTTGAAATCTATTTTGTGACTGGCCGCCCGCCTCGCTGGATGCCAGAAATTAAAGATGCTTTTGGTTTTGGCAACGCAATTTGCGGCAATGGCGCAATGCTGTATGACTTACTCAACGATAAAGTTATTGAAGAGTGGCTAGTCCCAGTTGACGCTCAACTCGAAACCGTGCGCAGATTGCGCAAAGCGATTCCTCCAATTTCATTTGCCATCGAATCTCACAATTACTTTCACCGTGAGAAAAAGTATGTACCACGTTGGGATGTTGGGTTAGACAATGTCGGTGTTGAAGAAATAGAAAGCGTGATTACTTCGCCTGCGCTCAAAATCTTGGCACGTTGCTCAGACCAAGAATTTTCATCAGATGAAATGCTTGAGATTGCAAAGAAAGAGTTGGATGGAGTTGTCACAGTGACACATTCAAATCCAACTGATTCACTTTTAGAAATATCAGCTTTAGGAGTCTCTAAAGGTGCAACTCTTGCCAAAATGGCTGCACGACATGGCTTTGATGCAGATGACTGTGTTTCTTTCGGTGATAACCCAAATGATTTTTCAATGCTCGAATGGTGTGGTCGTTCATATGCAATGTCAGATGGACATCCAGAAGGACCACAACATGCAAAAGGTGTTGCTGGTGCATGCGAAGAAGATGGTGTTGCAATCATCATCGAACAATTGCTAGAACTGCCTGCATAGATCTATCTAATTTTTCTCATCACCGCTTTTCGGGTAATCTCTCCCACGGAGGACTCGCATAGCGGCCGAGTGCACCGGTCTTGAAAACCGGCAGGTGAAAGCCTCGTGGGTTCAAATCCCACGTCCTCCGCGCTGATATCAAAGCCCACTCCATCACTGGGGTGGGTTTTGTATTGGTACCACTTATTTGTGGCTGACTTCATAACGACTATGCGCGATACCGCCTAGCGACTTGCGGCCCACAAGCGCACACTTCTCCCATTAGCAAAAGTGCAATCCAAGATTGCTAGAGGAGTACACATGTCGGGAGTTTTTTCTCCAACGCGAGCGAAGATTGAAGAACGCACGCTTCGCACAGATAAGTGGTGGCTAGAACCAGCAATCACTTTTGGAGTTCTCATCTCTTTCGTCATTTATGCAACATTCCGCGCATTTGAAGGTGCGAATTACTACAAGGATCATTTGATCTCACCTTTCTATTCTCCATGTCTATCCCAAGCATGTGTTCCTGAAGCAACAATTGGCGGATGGGCTCCAGTAAGTGCAGAAATTTTTAACTTTGCACTTTCACCAGCTCTCATAATTTTGATTTTCCCACTCGGCTTTCGTATGACCTGTTATTACTATCGCAAGGCTTATTACCGCTCATTCTGGATGTCGCCACCAGCATGCGCAGTTGCAGAACCACATAAGAAATACACTGGCGAAACTCGCGCACCTTTAATTCTTCAAAATTCTCATCGCTACTTCTTTTACATGGGACTTGTCTTCAACGTTTTCCTTACCTATGACGCAATCATTTCTTTTAAGAGCGTCGAAGGCGAATGGGGACATATGAGCGTTGGTTCACTTGTTCTTCTCGCCAGCTCCACATTGCTCTGGTTCTATTCATTGTCATGTCACTCATGCCGCCACACAGTAGGTGGTCGACTTAAGCATTTCTCCAAGCATCCAATTCGATACAAGATCTGGAGCTGGGTTTCAGTTCTTAATCACTCACACCAGAAATTCGCTTGGTATTCGCTCTTCGGAGTTGCCTTTGCTGATATCTACGTGCGCCAGGTAGCAACCGGCGCCTGGACCAACTTCTACTTCTTCTAAGGGATGAAATAACACATGACTCAGTCAGCGCTACAGCGACATACTTACGATGTCTTGGTAATCGGTGCAGGTGGCGCCGGATTACGTGCTGCCGTAGAAGCGCGCGAAGCTGGTTTGAGCGTTGCCATTATTTGTAAATCACTCTTTGGTAAAGCACATACTGTGATGGCCGAAGGTGGCGCTGCTGCATCAATGGGAAATGTCAATGACAATGACAACTGGATGGTGCACTTTCGCGACACGATGCGCGGTGGAAAATTCCTCAATCACTATCGCATGGCAGAACTTCATGCGAAAGAGGCGCCAGATCGCATCTGGGAACTCGAAATGTGGGGAGCGCTCTTTGATCGCACCAAAGAAGGAAAGATTTCTCAACGCAACTTTGGTGGCCACGAATACCCACGACTTGCACATGTTGGCGATCGCACCGGTCTAGAACTTATTCGCACCATGCAACAGAAGATTGTTCAGTTGCAACAGAAAGATGGGCGCGAATTCGGAAATATGGAAGCAAAGATCAAGGTCTTTGCCGAATGCACAATTACTGAAATTGTTAAAGAGAATGGCAAAGTTGCAGGAGCGTATGGTTACTGGCGCGAAAGTGGCGAAGAAATTCTCTTTGAAGCTCCAGCAGTTGTACTTGCAACCGGAGGCGTTGGTAAGACATTTAAAATTACTTCAAACTCCTGGGAAGGCACAGGCGATGGACATGCGCTCGCACTGAAGGCCGGTGCAAACCTAGTTGATATGGAATTTTTACAATTCCACCCAACTGGAATGGTCTGGCCGCCATCAGTTCGTGGAATTTTGGTAACTGAATCAGTACGTGGTGAAGGCGGAATTCTCACCAATACAAATGGTGAACGCTTTATGTTTAAGTACATTCCTGATGTATTTAAAGATAAGTATGCAGATAATGAAGCCGAAGCAGATCGTTGGTATACCGATCAAGATAACAACCGCCGTCCACCAGAGCTTTTGCCGCGTGATGAAGTAGCTCGTGCAATTAATGCCGAAGTGAAGGCAGGTCGCGGAACCGAACATGGCGGTGTATTCCTCGATGTTTCTAAGCGTCTCTCACCAGAAGTAATTAAGAAGCGCTTGCCTTCTATGTGGCATCAGTTCTATGAGTTAGCTGGAGTCGACATCACAAAGGAACCAATGGAAGTTGGTCCAACCTGTCACTATGTAATGGGTGGCGTTGAAGTTGACCCAGATACTGCAGCAGCTGTTGGGGTTCCTGGACTCTTTGCAGCAGGCGAAGTCGCTGGCGGAATGCATGGATCAAATCGCCTTGGCGGTAATTCGCTCACAGATTTGCTGGTCTTTGGTCGCCGTGCAGGAATGGGAGCTGCTGAATATGTAAAGAAGAATTCAGCGAATCCAGTTTCAGATGCAACTATTAAGGCTGCGGCAGAGCGAATCGAAGCCCCATTTAGTCGAACTGGCGGCGAAAATTCTTATTCACTTCACGCCCAACTTCAGGAAATTACCCACAACTTAGTCGGAATCATTCGCACACGTAGTGAAATCGAAGATGCCATTGCAAAGATTGCCGATATTCGAAACCGCAGTAAGAATGTAACTGTTACAGGTGGGCGCACTTTCAATCCTGGTTTCCACCTAGCTTTTGATTTAGACAATATGTTGTTGGTCGCTGAATCAACTGCCAAATCAGCTTTGTTACGTGAAGAATCCCGCGGCGGTCATACCCGTGATGACTTCCCTGCCATGAGCAATAAATGGCGCCAGGTTAATCACATCGCAAGTTTTAATGGCAGTGAAGTCACTGTAAAAGCGCAGCCACTTCCGATGCTTCCAAAAGAGCTATTTGATCTCTTTGATGTTCACGAACTCGAGAAATACATGACACCGGAAGAAATTGCGAAAGGCGGTTCCAACTAATGGCGCGCAAATTAAATCTTCGCATCTGGCGTGGGGATTCAAAAAACGGTGAACTAAAAGATGTTCAGGTAGATGTCAACGAAGGCGAAGTTGTGCTTGATGTTATTCATCGCGTGCAAGCAACTCAGATGGGTGACCTTGCTGTGCGCTGGAATTGCAAAGCGGGCAAGTGTGGTTCATGCTCCATGGAAATCAACGGAAAACCTCGTCTTGCTTGTATGACCCAAGTTGCATCCTTTGATGAGAACGAGACCATCACTGTGACTCCACTTCGTGCATTTCCGGTGATTAAAGATCTCGTCACTGATGTTTCATTTAACTATAAGAAGGCGATGGAGATCCCTGCCTACGAACCTCCAAAAGATTTAGCGCCAGGTGAAGCTCGCATGGAGCAAGTGGATGTCGAACGTAGCCAAGAGTTCCGCAAATGCATCGAATGCTTCTTGTGTCAGAACACCTGCCACGTTATACGTGATCACGAAGAAAATAAGAAATCTTTCGCAGGTCCACGTTTCTTTATCCGCATCGCAGAATTGGATATGCACCCACTAGATATTCTGAAAAACCGTAAGCGCACAGCGCAAGAAGAGCATGGGCTCGGAATGTGCAACATCACTAAGTGCTGTACCGAAGTTTGCCCAGAACATATTCGAATTACCGACAATGCAATTATTCCGATGAAGGAACGTGTTGTTGATATTAAGTACGATCCATCACGCATGTTTGCAGGTCTCTTGAAACGAGAAAAGCGCGACTAATGAAGTTGCTATTTCGTTGGGCGATACTTGCTCTTTCGATGTGGGTGGCAACCCTTGTAGTGCCTGGCATCACCGTCAATGGTGGTATAACCACATACTTATGGGTTGCGCTCTTATTTGGACTCGTTAATTCAATTTTTGGCTCAATTATTAAGGTGCTTACTTTTCCCGTTTCCATTGTGACCTTTGGTTTATTTGTCTTTGTTATCAATGCTGCGATGCTTGCTCTCACAGCGCGATGGAGCGATAAATTAGATGTCACTGGATTCTGGACAGCGCTCTTTGCCTCTCTCATCATTAGCGCAATTACCACCATTGCAAAATCAAGCAAGAAGCTGGTTTAACGCTGAATCCTTTTGTCATTGTGAGCCTAGGGGGAATCCTGGGCTCGCTACTACGTTGGCAAATTACAGAGAATACGAATTCACTCTCACTGGCAGTATTTCTTGTTAATCAACTGGGAGTGCTTGTGGCTGGGGTGATTGCCTATCGCGCTCAAAGTAGCGAAGCGATACGGCTTTTTTGGATCACAGGTTTTGCTGGCGGGTTCACCACGATGTCATCCCTCGCTTATGTTCTTAGCGATGCAGCACTTTTATTGCTTAAAAATCAAAGCTTAGTTGTTGTATCGATTCAAGAAAAGCAAGTAAGTTTTTTTGAAAGAATGCTAAAGTTCGGCGGTGTAAGCGAGGATGAGGTAACAAACTTTACTAGAGAATTCGCTACAATGATTTCAAGTGGTTTAGCAATAAATAAAGCTTTAGTTATTTGTATCAATCAGTTTGAAAATAAAAGTTTCAAAGAGGTTTTACAAGAAATTGCAAAAGATATTGATTCTGGTACTTCTCTTTCTGGGGCTTTAGCTAGGTTTCCTGATGTATTTGATACCTCATATATTTCTCTGGTTAAGGCCGGTGAGTCTTCGGGAAAGCTTGAAGTTGTTTTACAAAGATTAGCTGAAAGTTATGAGGCAATTAGAGATTTGAAATCAAGACTTAAAGCAGCTTTGATTTACCCAGCAATTGTTTTAATAGTTATGGTTTTAGTAATTTTAGTTTTGATAGTTTATGTTATTCCAAAACTTACCGAAATTTTTGTTTCATTAAATCAACCTCTACCTTGGCATACTCAATTATTAGTTTCAACCTCAGATTTAATAAGAAGTTACTGGTATATATTCTTTGCAATAATTTTGGCTGTGTTTTTTACCTTAAGAACTTACCTTGCAACTATGGAAGGTAAAATGGCTCTATCTTCTCTTATCTATAAAATCCCTGTAATTGGAAAGGTTGTTAAACAAACCGAACTTGCAAATTATATGAGAACTTTAGCTCTGCTGGTATCAGCCGGAGTTCAAATTACTGAAGCCTTAATTATTGTTTCAAAGGTTTCAAATAACCCTCAGCTTTCAAGAGCTTCTCTTGAGGCATCAAAATTTGTAGAAAAAGGAAATGCACTATCCGATTATCTTAGATCAAATACTTTTTTTGATCCAATCATCTCTTCAATGGCCAAAATTGGCGAAGAAACTGGTCAGATGGATGAGTTACTTTATAAAGTTGCGGATAATTACGCGAATGAATCCTCATACGCTATTAAAGGATTGTCAGCATCGCTCGAACCTATTATATTAGTTATATTAGGTATTTCAGTTGGTAGTATAGTTTTATCTGTGATCACTCCAATCTATGGTTTGATTGGTAATTTTTCACAGTAAAGAAAGGAAATAAATGAAATTTAAATCAAACAATAAAGGTTTTACACTTATTGAGTTAGTTATAGTAATTGCTATTATTGCTGTGTTAGGGACAGCTGTATTCTTAAATATTAGGCCAGGAGAAATTCTCTCTAACTCGAGGAATGCAACTCGAAAATCTGATGTTAGAAATTTAGTTAATGCTATTAACAAAGGAATAGTTGCTGGAGAGATAAAATTACAAACTACAAATCTTCAATGGAAATCTTCAACCGACGGTTTACCAAATCAACCAGCTAATCTTTTCTTTGTAACTGGTACTGGATACGTTCCTTTTGATCAGGCTGTAACCGGTGGAACCGCTAAGTTAGATTTAAGCAAACTCCCGACCGACCCTCTTAAGATCGGA
>OGWM01000172.1_pt1 | contig 10286 bp, 14 predicted proteins | sample 1576041 | NCBI WGS metagenome assembly OGWM01 (sample SAMN07581538, study PRJEB24739) | freshwater metagenome | place: Singapore | collected 2015-01
ATACCATGGCATCGATCCCCTCCAACATCCTCGGAGTCGGTTTTCTTGTATCCCCATAAAGGGAAAAGACCTTGATCCCCGTCTCTTCCTCCTTCGAAATCTTGCCGTCCCGATTGCGATCCTCACCATGCTTTTCACCCGAGACCTTGTCTCCAGCCCCGACCTTGCCAAACACACCATGTTCTGGACCATAGAGAGCAACCAGATTTACCTCCGGTGCATCCCGCAACCGTCGCCATGTTGGCACCCCTTGGCTATCCACCCCCGAAGGATTCGTAACTAATCCGACCCGTTTCCCCTTTAGCTCCTGAAGAAAGTTGGAGTCACACCAAAACCAGAATCGTTCGAATTACCCGCCAAAACTTCAACTCCCGATATCGTCGAAAGTTCAGCGATTGCTTTCGAATACCGTTCTGCGATTGATTTGCTGAGCAATGGAGCAACCGAGAGTGTTGCAAGATAACTCTTCATGGTTGCAACAAATTCAGAATTACCGGGGAGAAAGACCAAACCAGGTTTGGTGCAAAACTGGCCAGAACCAAGGAGCGCAGAATCTACTAAACCTTTTGCAAGAGTTTCGGAGCGATCCTTTATTGCTCCTTCGGTGATAAAGAGTGGATTGAGACTTCCCATTTCGGCAAACACCGGAATCGGATTACTGCGTTCTGCACCGAGTTTTACCAAGATACGACCCACATGTTCTGAACCAGTAAATCCAATTGCTTGCACTGCAGGATGAGTAGCGAGCCAATGGGTAATCTGCGGATTTGTACCTTGCACTATCGAAAATGCATCAGTGGAAATTCCATTTTCGGCAAGAGCTTTTTTTACGGCCTTGGCAACTATGGCACAGGTATTGGGATGAGATGGATGAGCCTTTGCAACAACCGCATTACCTCCAGCGAGTGCAGATGCAGCATCACCACCAGCTACAGAGAATGCCAAGGGAAAATTGCTGGCAGCAAAGATGGCAACAACTCCGAGCGGTTGATTCAACTTTCGTAAGTCAGGGCGAGGCGCAGGAGAGTAATTTGGATCAGCTTTATCGATGACTACTTTGAGGTGATTGCCGCTTTCGATCAATTCTGCAAAGCGAATAAATTGAACAGTCGTACGGGTTATTTCTCCACCAATTCGTGCCTCTGGTAGTGCGGTTTCAGCACAGGCTGAAATGATCAAACTATCTCGATCTGTTTCAATCGCTGCAGCAATGGCGCGCAAAAGTTTTCCATGGTGAGAAGGAGAGAGTGCGCGCAATTGATGAGCAACTGCTGCAGCCTTATCTATGAGTGCCGAAACGTGCGCTTCCGAATCTTCAGAAATTGCATCTCCAAATGTGGAGCCATCAATCGGTTTTACTGCAGTGAAGGTCATGGCTTCATCTTACGAGTATCCTTCGCGAATGCGTACCTCGAGTCAGCGCGCAGGAATTTTTGCAGTCCTTGGGGCCGCACTCTGCTTCGGAACCACTGGAACTACACAACAACTCGGGGTTGCTGATATATCCCCGGTAGCAGTTGCAAGCGCTCGACTGATCTGCGGTTCGCTCTTCCTTCTTTTTTATCTTTACTCGCGACGAAGCAGCGAAATTAACTACCGGATGCCCACTCTTGATTTATTGATATCAGGAGCAGGGATTGCAATGTATCAATTAACATTCTTTAGCGCAGTTCACTTGACTGGCATCGCAATTTCAACGGTTACTGCACTAGGTGCGGCTCCGACATTTTCAGCTCTCGTTGCATTTCTCATTCTGGGAGAAAAACCTCAGCGAAGTTGGTATCTCGGCACTGCAGTCACCATCTTTGGCATCATTCTTGTAGGAACGGCTAATGGAATTTCTGGATTTAACGCTGCAGGTGTTGGACTTGCTGCGTTAGCAGGGTTTGGTTTTGCAGTTTTTAACGTTCTCTGCCGCAAATCTTTAGAACGCGGAGCTAACGATCTTGCTGTAACTACCTCAACTTTTACAGTTGCTGCACTCATTAGTTCACCATTCTTATTCGCACAAAATCCCCGCTGGCTCCTCACCCAAAATGGAGCGCTAACCATTCTGTGGCTTGGATTGATCACGACCGCACTCGGCTACATCCTCTTCATGTATGGACTCAAAAGAATCAGTTCCAGCATGGCTGCCACGGTGGTCTTGGCAGAGCCAGCGACTGCAACCCTCTTGGCTGCGCTCGTCATTGGAGAACCACTCGTCGCTCAAAGTTATATCGGAGTCGTTACCGTTGCTGTGGGAATCTTGTATATCAGCAAGAAAAAATGACCTGAATTCGGGATGCAGCAAGGAAGAACTACATCTAGCCTAGAGATAGTAAAGCGATTGGGCATCGACATGATTCGTCAAGTAATGGCAACATCAATCTTCTCGTTTCCACAATTTTTGTTGCACCTGAAGCAACTGCCGCAAAGCGACCTTGTTCTGCGCTGAAAGGTGATATCCAAGAGATGCTGAATGCTCCTTATTCTGGAGCCGAAGCAGATGCTGCGATGGAGTACGCCCGTCGGATTGTGAAGGCATATTCGCTTGGTTTTGCCAATAAGAATTGTTTAACAGCCAAGGAATACAACGGCTTGATCACTGGCGTGAACCAATTACGAGATGATTGCGCAAAAGCAAAACTGGATAAAGCAACATGGGCAGATATTTCTAAGCGGTGCAATATCTACAAAGCGCTCTATAAATTTGCAAAACTTAATCCGTAGCGTCAAAAGTTATAAAATGCGAGAGCTGCAGCTAGCGCAAACATGATGCAGGCGATTACACCGTCCAACACTTTCCAGAAAATAGGCTTGGACATGTATTGAGAGGCGGCCTTCGCCCCGAAACCAATGGCGGTAAACCAGATGATGCTCGCCAATGCACCGCCGCTGGCAAAGAACCATCGATTCTCACCAAATTGATTCGCCAAACTTCCTAGAAAAATCACAGTGTCTAAATAAACGTGAGGGTTCAAAAATGTGAAACCCATGCACGTAAGGGCAACGCTTTTTCGACTAGGTGCAATGTGTTGGTCGGTTTCTAAGAATCTATTCTGAAATACAGAGCGAAGACTTCTGAGTCCGAACCAGGTTAAGTAACCCACTCCGAACCAGCGCACCAATTCAAGGAGTGTTTCTTGTCTTTGTAGGAGTGAGCCTAATCCGCCAGTACCGAGGAAAATGAGAAGCGCATCAGATGCTGCGCAGATAATGACTACAAGTAAGACATGCTCTCGCTTTAGCCCCTGCTTGATGACGAATGCGTTTTGAGCGCCAATGGCGATGATCAGGGATAGTCCGGTGAGCAAACCTGTGAATAGAGCAATCAAAGTGCTAATCCTGCAGAGAGTTCATCATATTAAGTAAGCGATTCAAAATTCCATAGATCAAATCGATCAAGATTTAGCTCGTAACCATGAACGCGCAAAATCGTCGCTAATTGACCTTTGTGTTCGGCTGCATGAGAAACACTTTGAGCCAGAACCATAGACCGAGTAGTTCGATGAGTTTCTTTATCTTCTCCGATGAAGGACACTTCAGAATCTGGCTTAGCAGCCTCATCTATGAGTAATTGATCCAATTCAAACATGTAGGGCTTTAGCTGCATGAGAATTTTAGAGTTTGTAATTTTTGGTACTTCTTGCCATGTAACTCCTGCAAGAAGAAAGCGATACCACTCTGCAGACCCAATAAAGTGATTCATAATTTTTCCTACCGGCCATTCACCATCAGAAGCGCGCAATATAAATACTTCATCGGGAAGAGTGGCAACAGCTTCAAAAATTTGCTGATTCGACCAAGCCATATGGCGTAGGGATTTTTCGAGCGTAATCATGTTGCTTATTTACTGCTTCAGCGAGGCTGGATTTTCGATGCTGGAGACTGGAAGGTCGCAGGGTGCTCCATCACAGCAATTGGTTTTCATATGGCAATTCGGACATAACCAGCGAGTTGACACCGGATCGTACGGTTTGCCACAGAAATCACAGGGCATCTGATTATTTGCGCTCATCTCGCACAATATAAAACGAGTTGCACTGAAACTGTGGGATGCACAGAAGAAATGCAGAAGAAATTCATAAGAAATTGTGTGGACGATACTGGGATCGAACCAGTGACCATTTACTTCATGTTCTCCGCTTGTTAGAAATTCCTACTTGGTTCACATTTAACACCATAGGGCTGACATTTAGGGTTTTTGATCCATAAATGAGGCTATCCGGCCTATAGGGCGACTCTTCTAACAAACCGTCAAAGGGGCTGTTCTGAATACTGAGTGGGGATTCATAACTTCATGAATCAATCTCTGAATCCATAATAATTATTGCCTTCCATTCGAACCTAAACGATAAAATATTTTCAACTCATCGGATAGGAGAGATAAGTGTATTGCTGTTCTTTTGTCTTTACCCCTGGAAACTACGATGAAGAATTTGACAAACTCAATAATGCGATAGATATTTATTGCAAGAGCCTTGTTGATTTTTCACACGTTGATTCATGGCTCTCTGAAGACGGTAAAGTAAAGAATTCAATGTATTTCTTCAAGAGTCAAGAAGCGATTGAGAAATTGGCAAATCTAAAGGCTCATTTGAAAGCTAAAGATGGAGTAGATCGTTGGTACTTGGATTACAGGGTTGATGTTTTTCGATTGATTAAGTCCTATGGCAAACAGGACAGAGAGCTCGACTCGTCATTGGAACAAAATTCGCTTTAGATTCTGTTCATTGATTGTTCACCCAATTAAGCCGCTTTCAGCAAGTGCGGTGATTCACTTCCAACGTAACATTCAATAAAAGTTTGGAGTCGACCATGAATGCTAAGAGAGACATTGCTCCTGATGTTATTCGCGGTTTTGCGCTGCTAGGGATTCTGGTTGTAAATATTCAATACATGGCGCTTAGCGCTTCGGGAGTTAGTGGTGAATGGACCAAGGGATTAGCAAATGAAACTACAGCTTTTCTAGTTTCCACTTTCTTCGCGGGTAAGTTCTATTTACTTTTCTCGTTAATGTATGGATACAGCTCTTCTTACATCGTAAAAGATGACAAAGCCAATCGTGCTAGATGGATTAAGCGTTGTTTCTTTTTCATTGTTGTGGGTTTTCTCCATGCAATCTTCTTATGGCAAGGTGACATTCTTTTCTGGTATGGCCTATTCGGTCTAGTTTTAGCTTTGTTTTTCTTTAGATCAGATAAAGTTCTAAAACGCTGGAACATCGGAGTTTATGTATTTGCTAATGCGTCTCTAATCATTGTGTCTGCGTTACTTCTCATCACAGCTTTGCTCAATGACACCAAGGAGACTCCGACTCCACCAGAGCCTCTAGACAGTGTCATGAAATCTGGAACCTTTATGCAAATCGCAACAGAACGTCTTCATTTTTGGACTTCTACTTCATTCAGCGCAGTTTTATTGCAGGCAGGGATGGCATTCTCCGCGTTCTTATTGGGCCTTAGACTTTCGCGCCGCAGATATTTCTCAGATCCAAGTCAGTGGGCCCACAGCGGTAGAGCGACGCTCAAAGCACTTGCAATTGGTCTACCACTTGAAGTTATTGCTGGAATGGTCTTTGTGTCAAACCTCGGATCCTCTACCGGAACTGAATTGATAACTACTTTGGCAATCGTTGCTTACTTCCTAATTGCGCCGCTGCTCTCCTTTGTCTACGTGCAAGTGCTTCTGCGTTTTATAGCGTCGAACCCTCATCGTGTTTCGTGGATGGCACCAGCTGGGAAAATGTCCCTGACGACTTATTTAACTCAATCACTCATAACATCGGTGATTTTTGCGCCTTGGGGATTTGGCTTATTCCAAAAATTGGAACTTTGGCAGGCAACTTTGCTGGCGATATTGATTTGGGGTGTACAGATTAAGATTGCGCACTGGTGGATGGAGAGATATCGACAAGGCCCAATGGAAAGATTACTAAACGCACTTACCAAATAGATTCGATAAAGGAGAAAACTATGCAATCAAGCGGCAATTCAGAGTTTTCAAGTTCAGGTAATCAACGTTACTCAATGACTTTTTGGCAGACATTTCTGTTAACGCTCTCAGGTGCTGTTGGTTTAATTTCCATGGTCGTAGATGGACCACGTTGGATAACTTATCCATCATTAATCATTGTAATTGGGCTGCTCTTATCTGTAATCAAATCAAGCAAGAGGAGCAAATCCGGCTAATAGGGCGACTCTTCCTTATTTGTATTGTGAAGTACGCTTGAATTGTGGATTTGAAGCTTGAACCATTAGACCTTAGACATGCCTCTGGATTGTTTGAAGCACTTGATGACGAACTGGTAGGAAAGTTTATTGGGGGACCCGATGTGTCCACCCTTGCTGAATTAAAAGTGCGCATTCAACACCTTCAAAAAGGTCCAGAAGTGGATTCCGGACAACTTTGGTTCAACTATGCAGTTCTACTTGATTCTGTTGTAATTGGTCGAGTTGAAGCGACAGCCCACGATGGAATAGTTGAAATCGCATATCTGCTTAATCCTTCACTGTGGGGTCAAGGCCTTGGGACTGCATCAACAGAACTTTTGTTGAGTGAATTGCGAAGTAGAGGTGAGCACGATTTCTGGGCAACAGTGGTTCCTGAAAATGTTGCATCAGCAAGAGTCGTGGAGCACCTTGGTTTCCGTGAAATCGATGCTGACCTAGCACCAGGGTTGCTTAGTTACGATGAAGGAGACAGGGTTTTCAATTTGAAGGACGGGACTTTAAGTTAACTCCGGCCCATAGGGCGACTCTTCTTTTTGTACAATTCCCATATGGCAAGTGATAAAACAAGCGTGGAATTTGCAACCGAGCTAGCCATAGGAAAACCTAACTCACTAGGCAACACCTTGAAAATAGTGAAGATAGTGGAGTCAGATCCTAAGAAGTTTCCTCAACTTTTGAAACTACTTCTTGATAAAGATTCCCTTGTAGCCATGCGTGCCATGAATGGAACAAAGCGTCTAATGCGAGCTGACAAGGATTTCTTTGACCCACAAAAGGAATCACTAATAAAAGTTTATTCAAAGACTAAACACAATGTGGTGAAACTAGGATTAATCACTCTGTATTTTGATTTCATCAAAGAATTCTCATCATCTGAGTTAAAGCAAATAAAGACTTTGACTTTGAAATGGTTGGGAGAGAGTGACGATTGGATGATTCTTGCCCAAGGTCTTAAATTGCTTGAGAAGCTAGCCAAAATTGACCCATCGATTCAACCCGAGGTCATAGCTGTAGCGAAAAGGCTTCAGAAAGATTCTAGGAAAGCTGTCGCTACCAAGGCCAAGAAACTTCTTTCCGGATTATAGGGCTACCCTTCTCCTATAATTTAGAAATGCAATTGTTTTCAAGTAAAGGTCTAAAGATTGGCCTAGGCATTAGAGGGATTATTGGCGCGATAGTCCTAGGTTTTATCTGCCTTTATCAACCACTTTTTGGAAAAGATGCAAGTCTCGCTTGGGCAAAAATATTACTTGTTCTCGCTGCAGCTGTCTACGTCGCCTTCTCGCTTATCTGGGATAGAAAATTCCTGCCACTTACAAATTTCCAATTAATTGCGGCTTTATTACTTCTTGGCGTATCAGTAGCGACTGGAGAAATCCTTTTTATTGCTTTGGGGTTATTCCTACATGCGATGTGGGACTTGTGGCATTTGGCTACTCAGAAGCGATATGTGCCATGGTGGTACGCGGGCGCTTGCGTATATGTTGATTTGGCAGGTGTAGCGCTTATTTATCTGCTTTAAATGTTGCATTAATACTATATAGCATATATGCTATATCTATGAGTCGAAATCAAGAAGAGCCGCTTCACAATAGGGTCGAAGAAGTCCGAAGCATGCTCGGTCTTTCTCGAAGCGACTTGGCTGAAGAGGTTGGCGTCCACTACCAAACGATTGGGTATATCGAACGTGGGGAATACAACCCCAGCCTTTCTCTTGCTTTGAAGCTTGCAAAAGCTCTAAGAGTTGAGGTCTCACAGATTTTTTCGACAAAGCCATTTAGAAAGGAAGCAAGGTAATGGCAAAGAAAGAAAAGAAGTTCTGGCCGATCGAAGGTGTTACGCGAAACGAAGTGCTTAAATCTCAAAGTGATACTCGTTTCAACTTCCTCAGGACTCGGCAGTCTCGAAGATGGATGATTGGTGCTCTCACTGTCTTAACTATCCTCGTCGCTCTATCTTCAGCTCTACCGACAAAAGCTTCCTCGTATGTAGGAACTCTAGGCGGATTATTGCTTCTGATTGGCTATCTCCTTATTCGCACCTCAGTGCGTCATATTGCTGACTCTCCAGATGAACTTTTGGATGAGAGGCAAATAGCACTTCGAGATCGTAGTTATCTCCACTCTTACCGCATCATTTCAAGCGTTTTTGCCCTTGCACTAGTGGCCCTCTTTATTCGCATTGATCTATCAGAAACCGCCTTTGAAATTTCAGATTGGTGGGGAACGGGTACTTGGTTCTCCTTGATCATGCTCATGGCCGGCCTGCCATCAATGGTTGTCGCTTGGCTTGATAAAGGAGAGGATGAGATTTAAATGGCGTGGGTTTTACTGAGTATTGCAATCTTTGCTGAAATCGTTGGCACGCTTTCCCTGAAGGCTAGTGATGGCCTGAGTAAATTGTGGCCATCCTTAGGAGTATTGGTTGGGTATGCAACGGCATTCACTCTCATGGCTATGTCTCTGAAAAAGCTAGATGTTGGAGTCACTTACGCAATCTGGTCCGGTGTCGGCATCGTAGGCGCTGCAATTGGTGGCCTCATTTTCTTTGATCAGCAATTATCGAAGATGACGATTCTTGGGATGGCAATCATTATTGCTGGCGTGGTTGTCATGAACCTTGGTGGCGCAGCACATTAACTCGAAGAACGACTGGGAAGGTATAAGTGGGAAAAGTGCCAATTGAATTTTGGATCATGATGATTTGCGGCGGATTGGTAATACTTATTTCCTATCTTTCAAAGAGGAAGTAATCCGGCCTACAGGGCGACTCTTCTTTATAATTCAATTATGATGCAAACGACCTCAAGAATCTCGCAAGATCGTGTTCAGGTACTGGATGTTTTGAGAGGGTTCGCACTAGCTGGAATTCTTGTTATCAACGCAATGTCAATCCTGGCTGTGAAAGGATCAACCCCAGCTTTCACTTTAGCAATCCCATTTTTTGATCGTCTTCTTCAAGACCTGATTCTGTTCTTCGTAGAGTCCAAATTTTTTACACTCTTTTCCCTTTTGTTTGGCATAAGTTTTGCAATTCAAATTCAAAGTGCCGAGAAACAAGGTAATTCATTTCTTCCTCGAATTTCACGGAGAATGGTGGGACTCCTGCTATTCGGCCTCGTCCACATCTTGTTATTGTGGGATGGCGATATTTTGGTGATCTACGCAATCACAGGATCTATCCTGATCGCATTCCGAAATACAGTTTTTTCTCGGATTAAGAAATGGGTTATCTCCTTATTGGCAATCCCAGGTGCACTTGTGCTTTTAGTTCTTATTTACACCCTAATAGCCCGACTTACACCCTCTGGGTCAAAGACTTTTTCGGATAGCGATAAATCCCTTGCTAAAGAGTTTGCAAACACACAAGCAACTGAAAAACTACTTCAGAATGGATTTATTGATGGAATATTTGATCGTGTCCATACCTATCTCGACTTATCTCCTCTACTTTTCTCTCGAATTCCTACAGTTCTGGCGATGTTTTTGATTGGACTCTATTTGGGACGCAGTAATTTCATTAGGAATCTTCCAGAAAAGGTTGATTTGCTCAAAAAGGTTAGATTTTGGGGGCTTAGTATTGGCTTCACCTTGATGTTTCTGATTGTTTTAGGAACAAAAACCCTTCCTACAGTAAGTGCATTAGTCGCGATTATTGAAGACCAGTATTTGGCTGGCCCAATTTTGTGCTTGGGTTATGCATCCGCACTGACTCTTGCTTATTTAGAAAACCCTCATAGAAAAATCTTTATTCACTTTTCAAACGTGGGAAGAATGGCACTCACAAATTATTTGAGTCAGTCCTTAGTTTTAACTTTTCTTGCATATGGTTGGGGATTGGGTCTAGCACTGAAATTGAATGGCTATGAAGTCCTTGGTGTAGGAGTGATTCTCTATCTTTCTCAAATTGTATTTAGTGGAATTTGGCTACGGAGATTTAGATATGGGCCTTTGGAGTGGATTTGGAGATGTATTACTTACTGGAAACTAATCTCGATCAAGGAATAAATTTCCCAAATGATTAAGGGCAATCTTTGGGGCATTTTGGCTTTTCTTATCGTGACTGGGAAAC
>OGWM01000173.1_pt1 | contig 10270 bp, 8 predicted proteins | sample 1576041 | NCBI WGS metagenome assembly OGWM01 (sample SAMN07581538, study PRJEB24739) | freshwater metagenome | place: Singapore | collected 2015-01
CAAGAACTGATGCTAACGCTGTTGAAGGTTTAGACAAAACAATTTCAAGAGTAAAAGCTTATGTTGATGCTGGAGCAGATATGATTTTTCCTGAGGCGTTAAAGGATGAAAAAGAATTTGAAAAAATGAGAAAAGCTACAAAAGCTTATTTGCTTGCTAATATGACTGAATTTGGAAAATCAAAATTACTTTCTACTAAAGAGCTTAATAACCTTGGTTATAATTTAGTTATTTACCCAGTAACAACACAAAGATTAGCATTAAAAAATGTTGAGGACGGATTGAGGCAGATATTCAAGGATGGTCATCAAAATAATGTAATTGATAAAATGCAGACTAGAAAAAGATTATATGAATTAGTTGATTATGAAAAATACAGTGAATTTGATAGCTCTATTTTTAAGTTTTCTAAAAAAGGACATGAATAAAGATGGCTGAAGTTGAAATTAGGAAAGGACTAGTTGGCGTTATCGCTGATGAAACTAAAGTTTCAGAGGTAATGCCAGATATCAACTCTTTAACTTATAGAGGTTATGCGGTTCAAGATCTAGCTGAAACATGTATATTTGAGGAAGTTGCTTACTTATTACTAAATGGAGAACTTCCAAATAAATCGCAACTTATCAAATTTCAAGAGGAAGAAAGAAACAATAGGGAAATTTCTACTAATTTAAAAAAAGTTATTCAAGACTATCCTAAAAATGCACATCCAATGGATACTACTAGAACTTCTGTTAGTCATTTAGCTTTGGAAGATTCTGAAACCTCAACAAATACTATCGAAGCTAATTATAATAAATTTATAAAAATTTTTGCAAAAACTCCAACTGCTATCGCTGCAAATTTTAGAACAAGAAAAGGACTGGATATAATAGATCCAAAAAAAGATTTAAGCTTCAGTGAAAACTTTTTTCATATGTGTTTTGGAAAAATTCCAAGTAAAGATGTTATTAAAGCATTTGATGTGTCTTTAATATTATATGCTGAACATAGTTTTAATGCTTCAACTTTTACTTCACGAGTTATAACTAGTACTCTTGCAGATATTCATAGTGCAATTGTTGGAGGTATCAGCGCTTTAAAAGGTCCATTACATGGAGGGGCAAATGAAGCTGTAATGGAAATGTTCTTAGACATTAAAGAACCTGAAAATGCAAAAAAATATATTTTAAATAAAATAAAAAATAAGGATTTAATTATTGGTTTTGGTCATCGTGTTTATAAAAAAGGAGATTCTAGAGTTCCTACAATGACTAAATATTATTACAAAACAGCTGAGTTCTATAAAAACGAAAAATTTCCTAAAATTTCCAAAATATTAGAAGAAACAATGATTAAAGAAAAAAATATATTTCCAAATTTAGATTTTCCATCAGGTCCCACTTATTACTTAATGGGATTTGACGTTAATTTTTTTACTCCAATTTTTGTAATTGCAAGAATTACAGGTTGGTCTGCACACGTGAATGAACAATTAAAAGATAATAGATTGATCAGACCTCTTTCAAAATATACAGGATCAATTCACAGAAAAGTAGAACCGATAGATAAAAGATAGCTTTAATTATCTTGTAAATTCAAAGGCTTCAACCCACGAACCTTTTGTAGAGGCTTTAGAATATTCGGTTGCTCTACCTTCAAAAAAGTTCATGTGCTCAACGCCATTTAACATGTCATCTAACCAAGATAATGGATTTTCTTTAACTTCGTATATCTCTTTTAAACGTAATTGAGATAATCTTCGATTTGCAATCCATCTAATATAATCTTTAACTTGCTGAGCTGTTAATCCCTCGATATCGCCCATTTCAAATGCTAAGTCGATAAAAGCATCCTCATGATGAACGATTGTTCTGCAAGCATCATAAATTTCTTTTCTTAAACTATCATCTAACAAACCAGGATTTTCATCACAAAAAGTATTAAAAATTTTAATCATTGAATTGCAATGAAGAGTCTCGTCTCTTACAGACCATGTAACAATTTGGCCCATACCCTTCATTTTATTAAATCTAGGAAAATTAAGTAAAATTGCAAAACTTGCAAACAACTGTAGACCCTCTGTAAAAGCACTAAACACTGCTACTGTTTTAGCAATTTCTCGTTTATTGTTTGTGTTAAAATTTTGCATGTAATCATACTTATCTTTCATTTCTTTATATTTTAAAAATGCAGAATATTCTGAATCTGGCATTCCGATGGTATCTAATAAATGAGAGTAAGCAGCTATATGAATTGTTTCCATTGCTGAAAACGCAGTCATCATCATTAAAACTTCTGTAGGTTTAAATACACTCGTATAGTGTCTAAGATAACAATTGTTTACCTCAACATCTGCTTGGGTAAAAAATCTAAAAATTTGAGTTAATAAATTTTTTTCACCTTGAGTTAATTTTTTTTGCCAATCTCTAATGTCTTCTGATAACGGAACTTCTTCTGGCAACCAATGAATTCTTTGTTGTGTTAACCAAGCATCATAGCACCATGGATATCTAAAAGGTTTATAAACTGGATTTTCTTTTAACAAACCTTGTGTATCACAATAATTTTTATCAATTATTTTATCTTGAATTTTAACAGCTACTGACATGATAAACATTCCTCATAATTTTTAGGTTCTTCATTTTGTGTTTTTTCTGTTGTACTTGCAACAAAACTTTTACTTACAACTTCTGCTCTCTGTATAGATTTCGACCTGCAGTAGTAAAGACTCTTTAATCCTTTCTTCCAAGACTGGAAATGAATTTGATGTAAATCTTTTTTATGAACATCTGCTGGTAGAAATATATTTAAAGACTGCGCTTGTGAAATATAAGGTGTTCTATCTGCAGAAAGATCAATTAACCATCTTTGATCAAGTTCAAATGCAGTTTTAAAGACATCTTTTTCTTCTTGAGTTAAAAAATCTAAATGTTGAACAGATCCTTGGCTTGTAGTGATCGAAGACCAAGTTTCATTATTATTTTTTCCATATTTATTAAGAACTTCTTCTAAAAATTTATTTCTAACGTTAAAAGAACCTGACAATGTTTTGTGAGTATAACTATTTCCAGCAATAGGCTCGATTCCTGGTGATGAACCACCACAAATGATTGAAATAGAAGCAGTTGGCGCTATTGCAGTTTTATTAGAAAATCTTTCCATTATTCCATAATCTTTAGCGTCAGGACATGGTCCTCTTTCTTCGGCAAGTTTTTTTGAAGCTTTATTAACTTCCTGATCAATATATTTAAAAATTTTTGTATTCCACACTTTTGCCATTACAGATTCAAAAGGAATTAAATTTTTTTGTAAAAATGAATGAAAACCCATAACACCAAGACCCACGCTTCTTTCACGGTGCGCTGAATATTTTGCATCTTTGAAAGAGTCTGGAGCTTTTTCTATAAACTCGCTTAAAATATTATCTAAAAATCTCATAATATCTTCAATGAAATTTTTATCGTCCTTCCACTCATCATATGTTTCTAAATTTATTGACGATAAACAACAAACAGCTGTCCTATCTTTTCCATTTTTATCAACTCCTGTAGGCAATGTAATTTCAGAACATAAGTTTGAGGTTTTGACAGTTAGTCCTGCAAGCTTATGATGTTGCGGGATCATTCTATTAACAGTGTCTATAAAAATAATGTACGGCTCACCTGTTTCAACTCTAGCAGTTAAAAGTCTAATCCATAAATTTCTTGCAGAAATTGTTGCTTGAACTGTTCCGTCATAAGGACTCTTGAGTGCCCACTGTTCATCTAACTCAACAGCTCTCATAAAAGCATCGGTGACTAAAACACCGTGGTGAAGATTTAACGCTTTTCTATTTGGATCTCCTCCTGTTGGCCTTCGCATCTCAATAAACTCTTCAATCTCAGGATGATCAATTTGTAAATAACAAGCAGCAGATCCTCTTCGTAAAGATCCTTGGCTAATTGCTAATGTTAAAGAATCCATAACTTTAATAAAAGGAATGATTCCAGAAGTTTTTCCAACTCTTCCAATTTTTTCACCAATAGATCTTAAATTTCCCCAGTAACTACCTATTCCTCCGCCCCTCGCTGCAAGCCATACGTTTTCTGACCAAAGGTCTAAAATTCCATCTAAGCTATCGTTAGCTTCGTTTAAGAAGCAAGATATTGGTAGACCTCTATCTGTTCCAGCATTAGACAAAACAGGCGTCGCCGGCATAAACCAAAGATTACTAATGTAGTTATAAATTCTTTGTGCATGTAAATTGTTATCTGCATAATTTGCTGCAACTCTTGCAAATAAATCTTGATAAGATTCTCCCTCAGCTAAATATCTGTCAGCTAAAGTTGCTTTACCAAAATTTGTCAATTTTGAGTCTTTAGAACGATCAATTTTAATTGTGATTCCTTTTTCGTTTTGAAATAATTCTGTTTCTTTAGTTAGTGAAAAAAGATCAGGTTTTTTTAGATCTTGAACATTAGATTTTGGAGTTGATGAGGGAATATCGATTCCTTTATCCAAAACGAGATTCTTAATGGCTAAAGCCAAATTATCTTGCATAACTCTATATTTTATTAGATTTTTATGGTAAAACAACTACATGTTGTGTTACAAAATCATGAATATACTATTAATAAGTATACTTCAACAGAACATTAATAGAACATTATAAAAAAGTCAATTAAAAAAATTTAATTTTGATAAACCATTAAAAATTAACAATTAATTTTTTAATGAATTCTAAAAGTGTCCTAATAAATAAAAATGGCTTTAGAGAATACGACGCCAGATGGTTGTATCCAAAGGATATTAATCTTGAGGGTGTAAAAAATTTAGGAATCGGTCTTGGAACGCAAATCACAAATAGAACTAAAAAAAATCCAAGGGTTATTGTTGGTCACGATTATCGCTCTTACAGTGAAGAGATAAAAAAATCACTAATAGAGGGTTTGATGTTAGCAGGCTGTCAAGTTGAAGATGTAGGCTTATCTCTTTCACCTATGGTTTATTTTGCTCAATTTGAATTAAATGCGGATGGAGTTGCTATGGTTACCGCAAGTCATAATGAAAATGGATGGACTGGCGTTAAGATGGGAATTGAGAAAGGATTAACTCATGCACCTGAGGAAATGAATGAACTTAAAGATATTGTTTTAAATCAAAAATTTAAATTAGACAAAGGTTCTTATAAAGAAATTAAAGGATTTAAAGAATTATATATTAATAATCTGATATCAAAAAACAAAATACAAAAAAAAATTAAAGCAGTCGTTGCCTGTGGTAATGGAACTGCTGGAATATTTGCCCCGCAAATCTTAAAAGGTATTGGTTGTGAAGTTGTAGAATTAGATTGTAATTTAGATTTTACTTTTCCAAAATATAACCCCAATCCAGAAGATTTAGAAATGCTACATGCAATTGCAAGAGCTGTTAAAAATAACAATGCAGACGTTGGTTTTGGTTTCGATGGAGATGGAGACAGAGTTGGAGTAATTGATAATAAAGGTGAAGAAATATTTTCAGATAAAATCGGACTTTTAATAGCTCGAAACATTGCCCCAAAATATAAAGGAGCTAAATTTGTTGTAGATGTAAAATCTACTGGTCTGTTTGCTAAAGATAATATTCTTGAAAAAAATAATTGCGAAACTATCTATTGGAAAACTGGACACTCTCACATAAAAAGAAAAGTTAATGAAATAAAAGCGCTTGCTGGCTTTGAAAAAAGTGGACACTTTTTTTTTAACAATCCTTTAGGATATGGTTATGATGATGGGATAAACTCTGCCATTCAGGTTTGTCATTTACTTAATGATCAAAATAAAAAAATGAATGAAATAATTAATGATTTACCTAAAACTTATCAAACTCCTACTATGGCTCCATTTTGCAAAGATGAAGAAAAGTATCAGGTGGTTGAAGATTTAATAAAGCAAGTAGAAACTCTAAAAGTAAAAAATACTAAAATCGACAATCAAGCTATTACAAATATCTTAACAGTTAATGGCGTTCGTTTTTCTTTAGAAGATGGATCGTGGGGATTAATAAGAGCCTCATCCAACAAACCTTCTTTGGTTGTGGTAACTGAAAGTCCTACATCAAATGAACGTAAAAAAAAGATCTTTGATTTTATAGATAATTTACTACAAAAAACTGGAAAAATTGGCGAATATGATCAAAAAATTTAATTTGCTTTAGTCCAGTATCCATACACACAACGAGTACCATTTCTAGAACAATCAAAAATATCATTAAGAACTCCATCAATAACAACAGTTAAATGCTTAGAACAAGATACTATTAATGTACCTCCTGGTAGTTCCTCCCTTTTTAAATGAACCTTGCAACCTTGTCCTACAAACATAGTTGGTGTCCATTTCCAACCTAATTTTTCTAAATATTTGTTTAATACTACTCTATGAGTACCAGTTCTTGGACTGTCGTTTTTTTTTTTTAAACTTCTAGCTAATTTTGTTTTGGATGTATTTCTAAATTCTTGATTAGCCTTAAATAAATCATCATAAACTTTTTGATATGACATGCCAGTTGCAATAGCAATAGATCTAACAACACAATCCCCTGCTTGACCCTTAAAACCAGCTGCTGCTCTTCCACCATCATTAATTTTAAAATCTAAATTACTTCTTGAAAAAAATTTTTTAAAAAACATTAAAAAGACTCTTATGCTTAATTTGAAAAAGAATAAATTATTTTTTTTTTAATTAAATTATCAATTTCGGTTTTGGTAAATTCGTAATCTAATAAAATTTTTTTTGTATGCTCACCAAAAATAGGCGCAGCTTTAGATTTATAAGATCTTGACTTTGAAAATTTAATTGGCATGCCAATTGATTTAAATAATCCAGCTTTGGAATTTTTAACTTCAATAATCATTTTTCTATGTTTTGTTTGTGAGTGCTCAAACATTTCTTCGATAGTATTTATTGGTCCACAAGGTAAACCTTTTTTATTAAATATTTTTAACCATTCTATAGATGATTTTTTGATCATCTCTTTATTTAAAATCTCAATAAGTGATTGTAAATTTTTCATACGATTAGTATTGCTATTAAATCTTTTATCTTCTTGTAAATCTTTTCTTCCCAAAGCATCAATTAAATTTATCCAATTATTCTGATTAGATGCACCCACTGTAATCCATTTATCTTTTGTTTTAAAAGCTTGGTAAGGGGCGGTTAATGGATGTGCAGAACCCAAAGGTCCTGGTGATTTTCCAGTTGCACTAGTGATTGCAGATTGCCAGTATGTATGAATAATTCCAGCTTCATATAAAGAAGTATCAACTCTTTGACCCTCACCAGTTTTATCTCGATGAATTAGGGCAGCAAGTACTCCTGTGGCTCCTAATATACCAGCGGTAATATCTGTAATAGGCGCACCAACTTTCATTGGAGGTTTGTCTGAGCTTTCTCCTGTAATACTCATAAGTCCAGACATTCCTTGCGCCACTAAATCAAATCCTCCTTGATCAGCATATGGTCCTGTTCTTCCATATCCTGATATTTCACAAAGAATAATTTTAGGATTTATTTTTTTAAGTTTTTCATAACCAATTCCTAATTTTTCTAAAGTTCCTTTTCTAAAATTTTCAATGACTACATCTGCTTTTTTTGCCATTTTTTTGAAAACTTCTTTTCCTTCTTTAGTTTTTAAATCTAAAGCAAAACCTTTTTTATTTCTGTTCATGGTCATAAAAGCTGCAGCTTCACCATTAATTTCAGGGGGTGAGAAACGTCTAGTATCATCACCATCAGGAATTTTTTCAATTTTGACGACATCAGCGCCAAGATCTGCGAGCATGAGACCACAAGTTGGTCCAGCCATTATTTGTGCTAGTTCGAGTACTTTAATGCCATGAATTGGTCCTGGCATAATTATTTATTTTTAAATTTCGGCTTTGTTTTATTTAAAAATGACTTATAGCCAATATTGAAATCCTCAGTATCATAACATTCATACCCTCTATCATTTATCTTATCTGTAATTTTTTCATTATTTGAAATTTCTTTTGAAAATTTTTTATGCCATCGAGCTACTAACGGTGCGCCATCTGCAATTCGATGTGCAGTTTCATAAGCCTCTTTTTCAACATCATTATCTGGAACAATCCTACTAACTAAACCCTTTTGTAATGCCTCAGTTGAATTAAAAATTCTTCCCTCTAATAAAATTTCTAAAGCGACGTTTTTTCCAACTAAATTAATTAAAGGCTGCATTTCTCTTGGAGCCATTGTTAAACCTAATCTATTAATTGGTACTCCAAATCTTGATGATTGACCACAAATTCTAATATCACAACAAGAAGCTATTTCTAAACCACCTCCTACACAGATACCTTCAATTAATGCAACTGTTGGAATAGGACAACTTATTATAACTGCCAATGTTGAATGTAAGAATTTTCCATAATCTTTTGATTGTTTGCTGTTTGATCTTTCAGTCTCAAATTCTCCAATATCATTTCCAGGTGAAAAAGATTTTCCTCCCTCTCCTCTTATAATAATACATCTTAAATTTTTATTTATAGATAATTTTTTAAATATAACACCTAATTCTTTCCACATTGGTTTTGTTAAAGCATTTAATTTTTCAGGACGATTTAAAGATAACTCAATTATATATTCGCTTATTTTTTTTTGTAAAATTAGTTTGGACATTTTTTCTATCTATAAAAATATTCAACTAATGACATGGGAACTATAGGAACATAAGTCGAAAGTAATAATATAAAGATTAACACAGAAACAAAAATAACATTTACTTTGGAAGCGGCCCACATATCGGTTTTTGCAATCGAACAAGCAACGGCAAGTACACTTGCAACGGGTGGTGTTTGCTGGCCGATGGCTAAGTTTAAAGTAACTATAATTCCAAAATGAACAGGATCGATTCCTAAACTATTAATTAATGGCATAACCACTGGAACCACTAAAATAATTGCAGCTGCTGAATGCAAAAAGAAACCAATGATAAATAAAAAAACATTTAAAATTGCTAATATTAAATATTTATTTTGCGTTAAGGTTGTTAAATACAAAGCTATCTTTTGTGGAATTTGTTCCACTGTTAGAAATTCACCTAACAACATGGAAGCTGCAACCAATAACATTACAGTAGCGGTTTGTGAGCCTCCTTCAACAGTTGCATCAAAAAATTGTTTTAAATTAAATTCTTTGTAAATAACCGCTATTATTAGAGCGGCTACTACTGCTAAACCCGCCCCCTCTGTAGCTGTTACAAATCCTCCAAATATACCGCCTAAAATTATTATTGGTAATGTAAAGGCAAATGCAGCATCTTTTGCAGTTCTCTTTAAATTCTTGAAATTAAAGGCTTCTTCAATAGGTAAATTTTTTCTTTTTGCATAAATATAAGATACCGCCATCATTAAAAAGCCGCCTAAAAATCCTGGAATAAAACCTGCAACAAATAATTGTTCCACTGAACAACCTGCTATTACAGCATATAAAATCATTGGAATAGAGGGTGGAATTATGATGGCAAGAGAAGAAGCAGAAGAAACAACAGATGCCGCATACTCTGGTGAATAGCCTTTTTCTTTCATGGCTGGAATTAATATTGAACCTAAAGCTGATGCATCAGCTACGGCTGAACCTGATATTTCAGCAAAAAACATTGATGTAGCAATCGTGATCATGCTCAGTCCACCCTTAATAAAACCTACAAGCGCTGAAGCAAAAGCAATTAATCTTCTTGAAATTCCAGAACTGTTCATAATGGCTCCAGCTAAAATAAATAAAGGAATAGCAATTAATGGAAAACTTTTTGATCCGTTATACATAGCAAGAGCGGTGTTAACTAAATACTGTGGTCCAGTTTTAACAACCATTGCTACAATAGTTGCTACCGCAATGCTAATCGCAATAGGAATATTTATAAAAAGTAGAAATAATAAAACTGAAAATAATAATAATACCAGCATCTAATCTTTCATCGTTTGTGCGTAGGCTTGCTTATAATAAAAAATCTCAGAGATGATAATCAAAAGTGAAGAAAGAGGAATTACAGATTGTACAAAAGATTGAGGAATCCAATCTAAAGTTACTAATGTATCTCCTCTTAAAACAATAATAACTTTTGTTCCATAGTAAGTTAAGATTAAAAAAAATATTAAAATAATTATTTTAGATAAAAAAAATAATATTTTTCTAATATCTTTAGGAAAAACTTTAATTAAAGTTGGCATGCCAATATGCAACCCTTTTAAGGAAGCATAGGCAGAGCCAAAATAAGTTATCCACGCAAGCTGAATACCCGCGATTTCATC
>OGWM01000174.1_pt1 | contig 10269 bp, 6 predicted proteins | sample 1576041 | NCBI WGS metagenome assembly OGWM01 (sample SAMN07581538, study PRJEB24739) | freshwater metagenome | place: Singapore | collected 2015-01
CATATTTATAAATTTGCATATTGTCTGCGTTACGTACCATTGTGTCAAACATTGTACCCAACTCATGTTGAGAAGGAGCAACTTCATGGTGATGTTTCTCAACTTTAACACCCATATCTTTCATCGCTTTCAATGCTTCTGCTCTTAAGTCCTGACAGCTATCCACTGGAGGCACTGGGAAATAACCACCTTTAACAACTGGTCTATGACCCATATTTCCGTTTGGATATTCTTTATCACCGTTGTAAGGGCCTTCGTTACTATCAACTTGGAAAGAAACTTTTTGCATAGTATTAGAAATTTTAACATCATCAAAAATAAAAAATTCTGGCTCAGGACCAAAATAAATTGTATCACCAATTCCAGTGGTTTTTAAATATGCCTCTGCTTTTTTTGCGATAGATCTAGGATCTCTCTCATAATAATCTTTTTTTATAGGATCCATAACATCACAAAATATAACTAGAGTATTATGGGAAGTGAAAGGGTCAACAAAAGCTCTCGATAGATCTGGCTTTAAAATCATGTCAGATTCATTAATTGCCTTCCATCCAGCAATAGAGGAGCCATCAAAAAAAGTTCCATCATTTAGAAAACCTTCATCAATAGTTGTTAAATCCTGAGTCATATGTTGAAGTTTTCCTCTAGGATCTGTAAATCTTAAATCTACAAACTCAATTTCTTTTTCTTTAATTAATTTAAGTATGTCTGAAGCAGCACTCATTAATTTCTCCTTTTATTGATTATTAATCTTGTTTTTTAATTTTTATTGTAGATGTACTATAATTATAAGCAATAAATTCCATTGTTTTTTAGTTATGTCAGGTATGCATAATAGTGTGAGTAAAAATTAAACTGTAGATTGATTTTTAAGAAATGATTTTAAATTCATCGGAAATGAAAGCCATTGAAAAAAAAGAATTTAAATTAAGAAAAAATTCCTTTTCATTAATGCAATCTGCAGGAGAAAAATGTGCCAACTATATATCAAGTAAAGTTTCAAAAAATAAAGAGTTATTAGTTATTTGTGGTCCAGGTAATAATGGAGGAGATGGTTTTATCATTGCCAAAAGTCTTATTAATAAAGGACATAAAGTTAAAATTTTTTTGGTACTCCCATTAAAAAATAAGAGAAAAGATAATTATAAAGCCTTTGAGTGCCTTAATTATAAAGTTTTTAACTTAAAGGACTTGCATAAAGAGCTGAAAAAAAAAACAAACCCAATTATTATCGATAGTATTTTTGGTACTGGTTTAAATAAAAATCTTAGTTCCGATATTAATAATTTAATTAAAATAATAAATAATAAGAAGGCATTTATTTATTCAATAGATATACCCACTGGAATTAGTAGTGATAATGGGCAAATCATGGGTGAGGCGATTAAAGCCAACTTAACATTAGCTCTTCATTGTAAAAAAATAGGACATGTACTTTTTCCTGGGGTTTATTTTTCAGGCATTATAAAAGTTTTAGATATTGGTATTAGAAAATCTTTAAATAAAATCGCAAATAATAAAATTAGGGAAAATAATCCAAATTTATGGATTAATAAAAAATTTCCTTGGAAAAAATATAATTCCCATAAATATTCTAGAGGTAGAGTTTATATTTATGGATCTTTAAAAAATTTTATAGGCGCATCATTATTGTCATCAAGTGCAGCTATTCGTTGTGGGACAGGATCAGTTACAATTGTCGCTAATAAAGATACTATAGACAAATATAATCAAAAGTTTTTTTCGTTATTAAAAGTTGAAATTAACTCAAAAGAAGAGTTTAAAAGACTGTTAAATCATTCATCGATAACTTCTTTTCTTATCGGACCGGGCGTTGGAGTTAATCAAGAAACTATTGAGAATACCAAGCTTATATCTAAATTTGTAAGAAATGTAGTTATAGATGCCGATGCAATAACTTCATTTGCTAAAAATCCTAAAGAATTATTTTTAATTTTAGATAAGAATAAGATTATAACTCCACACGAGGGAGAGTTTAATAGAATTTTTCCAGATCTTAAAAATGTTAAAAATAAAATTGAAAAATCAGTAAAAGCTGCAAAAAAAGCAAATTGTATTTTAGTTTTTAAAGGTCCAGATACAATTATTGCATCTCCAGATGGAAAAGTTTGTATAAATACAATTTCTACAAAAGAACTTGCGGTGATTGGATCCGGAGATGTTTTAAGCGGTATAATTACAAGTCTTGTTGGAAAAAATAAAATGTCAACTTTTGATGGAGCTTGTGCTGGAGTATGGCTACATTCCTATGCTGCAAGAATGGTTAACAAAGGATTGATAGCAGAAGATATTGTTAAGAATTTACCAAAAGCATTAGAGCAGTTAGATAAAAAATATAATTAATCTTATTTGATCTTTGAAGGTACTACTTTGTTATCTTCATATTTTGGGGGAGTATAATTTAGTCCCTTCGGTTGTGTGCTAGTGAATCTAAAATAAATTAGAGAAAAAATTAAAAATAAAAGACTTATTAGTGATAAAGTTATTAAAGGGAATCTTTTGTCAATTTTATTAGTTAAACGAACAAGTAAAAAATAGATTATAAAGGGAAGAACGATAGCGGTGATAATTATTATGTAGCGTATCATTTTAATTCTTTTCTTGCTTCTAAAAGCCAGAGTTTTATTTCTTTCATATTTAACAGAGTATCTAAGTATTTTTTCAAAGTAGGTGATAATTTTACATTATAAATCTTAAATCTAAACATTACAGGAGCGTACATAGCATCTGCTATACAAAATTTTTTAAACATAAATGGACCTTTAGATTTTTTAAGACAATTTTCAATAATTTTTTTAGCTCTAGTTATTTCATTCGATGTTTCTTTATTATTTTGAAATTTCAGATTTTTTTCTAAAAAATTCATACTTAAATTTTTTCTTAGATTGTTAAAACCGCTGTGCATTTCAGAAGAGATATTTCTGGCCATTATTCTGTTAATTTTATTTTTGGGCCATAAATTTTTATTTTTAAATTTTTCTGCCAAGAATTCACAAATTGATAGAGAATCCCATATTTTTATTTTTCCATAGATTAAACAAGGAATTTTTCCAGAAGGTGAAAATTTTAATATATTTTTTTTTGTATTTTTGTTTCTTAGTTTAATTTTGATTTCGGCAAATTGAATATTAAAATATTTTAACAATAACCAGGGTCTTAATGACCATGTTGAATAAATTTTATCACCTAGGACTAGTTTGAATTTCATAATTTTATGTGCTTTTTATATAAGCAAATCCTATTCTTTTGCATCTTATATTTCGTAAATAAATCCTAGAAAGCATTTAATAATATAGTTATATTCGCCATTCGAAATTTAATTAATATTAGAGCGGGAGTGGTGGAACGGTAGACACGCCAGTCTTAGGAACTGGTATCGAAAGATGTGAAGGTTCAAGTCCTTTCTCCCGCACCATGTAGAATATGAAAGTAACAGTATCAGAAACTAAAGGCCTAAAAACTAATCTTAATGTTTTAGTTAAAAAACAAGAGATTGATAAAAAAATAGAAGAGAGAGTTGTTGAATTACAGAAGACAGTTAACATTAAAGGTTTTCGACCAGGAAAAGCGCCAATAAATTTATTAAAAAAGCAGTTTGCACAAGCATTGTATGGAGAAGTTTTAGAAAAAATTTTACAAGACAATACTTATCAAGCACTAAATGATAATAAAATTAAACCTGCTAGTCAGCCTAAAATTGAAATCAAATCTTCTGGTGAAGATAAAGATTTAGAATACACAATTTCTGTAGAAAAAACTCCAGACATAAAAAAAATTGAGTTAGAAAAAATAAATCTTACTGATTATAAATTAAAAATAGAAAAAAAAGATTTGGAAGAAAGAATTAATTTATTAGCAGAAGGTCAAAAAAAATATATCAATAAAAATGAAGGAGAAAAGTCAATTAAAGGGGATTTGGTAGTTTTCGATTTTGAGGCAACTGTTAACGGCAAAGCCTTTGATGGAAATAAAGGAGAAAAAGTTCAAATTATTTTAGGGAAAGAACTTTTTATTAAAGGTTTTGATGAACAAATTTTAGGATGTAAAGCTAATGAGAAAGTAAATGTTAAGATAAATTTACCAGAAAATTATCCCAATAAAGAGCTGGCTAACAAAACTGCAATATTTAATTGCAAAATATTGGATGTTAAAAAATCAGAGTCAGTAGTTATAGATGATCAATTTGCAAAAAATTTAGGTGCAAAAGATTTAAGCGATTTAAAAATTCTTTTAGAAAAGCAACTTTCTAAAGAACAGTCATCAATTACAGAAACAATCGTTAGAAAAGAAATTTTAGATTATTTAGATGAAAACTGTAAATTTGATTTGCCAGAAGATTTGGTAAAAAATGAACAAGAAATAGTTAAACATAGTTTTATTCATGAAAAAGCTCATAAAGATGAACCTCATGATGATCATAAACATGGACATGATCATTCAAATATAAAACTTACTAAAGAAGAAGAGGAAGATATTTTAGATATTTCAAGAAGAAGAGTGAAGCTAGCTTTGGTACTAAATCAAATTGGAGAAGATTATAAAATCCAAGTCACGACACAAGAACTTCAGCAGGAATTACAAAAACAAATGAGTATGTATCCTGGTCAGGAAAAACAAATTAGAGATTATTATCAAAAAAATCCTTCAGAAATAACAAGACTTAGAGGACCGATTTATGAAGATAAAATTGTTGAGTTAGTTAAATCTAAAGCTAAAGTTATCGTTAAAGAAGTTAATAAAAAAGAATTAGAGGAACTTGTAAAAGATTTATCATCTAATCTTAAGTCTAAATCATCAACTAAGTCAGCAAAGATTAGTAATGATAAATCAAAAAAAGATACAAAATTAGAGGATAAATCAAAATCCATAAAAAAGATTAGTAAAAAATAAACAAAGCCTATAGAATCTGATTCTATTATGAAAGATCAGATTGATATCCAAATGAATACTCTTATTCCAATGGTGGTTGAACAAACCAGCAGAGGAGAGAGAGCTTATGATATATATTCTAGACTATTAAAAGAGAGAATTATTTTTCTAGTAGGACCGGTACACTCTCATGTCGCAAGTTTAGTTTGCGCTCAATTACTTTTTTTAGAATCTGAAAATCCAAAGAAAGAAATTTTTTTGTATATTAATAGTCCAGGTGGTGTTGTTACTGATGGTCTTGGAATTTATGATACTATGCAATATGTTAAATCTCCCGTTTCAACAATTTGTATAGGACAGGCAGCTTCTATGGGTTCTTTTTTATTAGCAGCAGGAGAAAAAGGCCATCGATTTTCTCTGCCTAACGCTCGTATAATGGTTCATCAACCTTCTGCAGGTTTTCAGGGTCAAGCGACTGATATTCAAATTCATGCAAATGAAATCTCATATGTAAAGAAACGACTAAATGAAATTTATTCTAAACACACAGGCAGAGATGTTAAGTCAATTCAAGAAGCTTTAGAGAGAGATAAATTTATGAGTCCAGAGGAAGCGAAAGATTTTGGAATTATTGACAAAGTAGTAGAAAAGAAGGCCGATTAATAAAATTATAGATATAATTTACACACAAAATAGAGGTCAGATTCAACTTAGACTTGCTTTTAGATGCAAGTCATTGTTTTATAAAATCTTACTGATTCGATCTTTTTAAACATGGCTAAAGATAACAAAAATACTCTTTATTGTTCCTTCTGCGGAAAAAGTCAGCATGAAGTTAGAAAACTTATAGCTGGACCTACAGTTTTTATATGTGATGAATGTGTCGAGCTATGTATGGACATCATCAAAGAAGAAAACAAAAGTAATTTTGTAAAAGATGATGCTGGAGTTCCAACTCCAAAAGAAATTTGTAAAGTTTTAGATGAGTACGTTATTGGACAAGATAAAGCAAAAAAAGTTTTATCTGTTGCAGTACACAATCACTATAAAAGATTAAATCAAGACTCCAAAAGTAGCAAAGATGTTGAAATTTCAAAATCTAACGTATTACTGATTGGTCCCACAGGTTGTGGAAAAACTTTATTAGCACAAACTCTTGCAAAAATTTTAGATGTACCATTCACTATGGCTGATGCCACAACATTAACAGAAGCTGGTTATGTCGGGGAAGATGTTGAAAATATTATTTTAAAATTATTACAAGCTGCTGATTATAATGTTGAAAAGGCACAAAGAGGAATTGTTTATATAGATGAAGTTGATAAAATTAGTAGAAAAACAGAGAATCCTTCTATTACAAGAGATGTATCTGGAGAGGGAGTTCAGCAAGCACTTTTAAAAATTATGGAAGGGACTGTTGCAAGCGTTCCACCTCAAGGTGGAAGAAAGCATCCGCAACAGGAGTTTTTACAAGTTAATACTACAAATATTCTTTTTATATGCGGAGGAGCTTTTGGAGGGTTAGAAAAAATAGTTTCATTGAGAAGTAAAGGAACTGCAATGGGATTTGGTGCTACAATTAGAGAGCACGATAATAAAAACACAGGTCAAATATTAAAAGAGTTAGAGCCTGAAGATTTATTAAAATTTGGTTTAATACCAGAATTTATAGGAAGACTCCCAATTGTTGCAACACTAGATGATTTAAATGAAGAAGCATTAATTAAAATTTTACAAGAACCAAAAAATGCACTTCTTAAACAATATGCTAAACTTTTTGAAATTGAAGGAGCTAAGCTTACTTTTACTAAAGACTCTTTATCTGCAATTGCAAAAAAAGCTTTAGTTAGAAAAACGGGGGCCAGGGGACTTAGATCGATCTTGGAAGATATTTTACTTGAAACAATGTTCGAACTTCCTTCACAATCTAATATTAGTGAAGTTGTGATAAATAAAGACGTTGTCGAAGGAAAAATAAAACCATTACTTACTTACTCAAAGAAAAACAATCAAACCTCAAGCACTCCAATTAATAAAGAGAGTAAAATAGGGTAGTTATTCACAGTTGAAATAATATAAACCATCCCCATATAGAAGTTAGTTTGTTATAAACCTAACTAATAGTATTATTAACACATGGATATTAAGGACTCACAAAAATTTAATCAAAGCCAATATCCCGTTTTACCATTGAGAGATATTGTTGTTTTTCCAGGTATGGTAGTTCCTCTTTTTGTTGGAAGAGAAAAGTCTATTAATGCTCTTAATAGTGTGATGGATAAATATAAGAAAATTATCCTCGCAGCTCAAAAAAGTCATGATGTTGATGATCCAAAAGATAATGAAATTTACCAAGTGGGCTGCCTAGGTGAAATATTACAATTATTAAAACTTCCAGATGGAACTGTTAAAATTTTAGTAGAAGGAAAAGAAAGAGTAAAAATTAATCAGTATCATAATGAAGAAAAGAATTATCTATTAGCTTCCTGCTCAACTTTAGTTGATGAACTTGGTAAAGAAGATTTATCATTATTATCAAAAGCAGTTTTAAATAAATTTGATAAATTAGTAAAAGTTTCCAAAAAAGTATCTGAAGAAGGGCTTGAAACTATTAAAGATACTAAAGAGCCATCCAAAGTTGCCGATGCAATAGCAAATCAATTACAAATTAGTTTAGTAGAAAAACAAAAAATTTTAGAAAATTTATCAGTACAGAATAGACTTGAATCTCTCCTAACTTTTATTGAAAGTGAAATTGAAGTTTTATCAGTTGAAAAAAAGATTAGGGGTAGAGTTAAAAATCAAATGGAAAAAACTCAAAGAGAGTATTATTTAAATGAACAGTTAAAAGCTATTCAAAAAGAACTAGGTGAGACCGAAGATGGAAAAGATGAAATTCAAAATCTAGAAGAGGCTATTAAAAAAGCCAAAATGACAAAAGAAGCTGAAGAAAAGTCTTTGGCTGAATTAAAAAAATTAAAATCAATGAGCCCAATGTCAGCAGAGTCTACAGTAGTTAGAAATTACTTAGATTGGATGGTTTCGTTGCCTTGGGGAAAAACTTCAAAAGTTAATACCGATATTAATAATGCAAAAAAAATTCTTGATGAAGATCATTATGGTTTAGAAAAAGTTAAAGATAGAATTTTAGAATTTTTAGCTGTTCAGAGTAGAATTAACAAAATTAAAGGTCCTATTCTTTGTTTAGTAGGAGCGCCTGGCGTTGGAAAAACTTCTTTAGGTAAATCTATTGCTAAAGCTACAGGAAGAGAATTTGTAAGAATGTCGTTAGGCGGAATAAGAGATGAAGCAGAAATCAGAGGTCACAGAAGAACTTACATTGGATCTTTGCCTGGAAAAATAATTCAGATGATGAAAAAGTCTGGAAAAAATAATCCTTTAATTTTATTGGATGAAATTGATAAAATTGGTAACGATTATAGAGGAGACCCTTCATCAGCATTATTAGAAGCATTAGATCCTGAGCAAAATACAACATTTAATGATCATTATCTTGAAGTGGATTACGATTTATCAAATGTAATGTTTGTTACTACAGCAAATACATTAAATATTCCCGGTCCATTACTGGACAGAATGGAAGTTATCAGAATCTCCGGCTACACAGAGGATGAAAAAATGGAAATTGCCAAAAAATATCTTTTGCCAAAACAAATTAAAGAAAATGGATTAAAGTCTGGAGAGTGGTCAGTTTCTGATGAAGCTTTAAAAGGTATTATTAGATATTATACAAGAGAGTCAGGAGTTAGAAGCTTAGAAAGAGAAATTTCAAAATTAGCAAGAAAAGGTGTTAAAGACATTGTTACAAAAACTAAAGATATAATTAAAATTGATGAAAAAAATCTCAATGACTATCTTGGAGTTAAAAAATTTAAATACGGTGAGATTGAAAATAAAGATGGAACAGGAATTGTAACTGGTCTCGCTTGGACTGAAGTTGGTGGAGAATTATTAACTATTGAATCTGTGATTATGCCTGGAAAAGGAAAGATGGAGATCACTGGAAAATTAGGCGAAGTCATGCAAGAGTCTGTTAAAGCTGCAAAATCATTCGTAAGATCAAGATGTTTGGAATATGGAATTATTCCCCCAGTTTTTGAAAAAAAAGACATCCACATTCACGTACCTGAAGGGGCGACACCAAAAGATGGACCTTCCGCTGGTATTGCGATGGTTACTTCTATCGTTTCATCTTTAACTGCAATTCCAGTTAAAAGAGATGTTGCTATGACAGGCGAAGTAACTTTAAGAGGAAGAGTTCTTCCAATCGGTGGATTAAAGGAGAAATTATTAGCCGCACTTAGAGGAGGAATTAAAACTGTTTTAATTCCAGATGAGAATGAAAAAGATTTAGCTGAAATACCTAAAAATGTAATTGAAGGTTTAAAAATTATTCCAGTAAAAACAGTGGACGAAGTATTAAAGATTGCTTTAACTAAAAATTTGACACCAGTAGATTGGGTTGAGATTGATCTTTCGCAAACTCAAAAAGGAAATCAACATCCAAGTGAAAGACCTGTTAATTAATACTATTTAATATTTAAATATTCAATAAAACTTCTTAAAGAAATCACTATTAAATAAATTCCAAATATTTTTGTGATTAAATTTCTACTTACTTTATGAACAACTCTAGCACCCAAAGGAGCCATTAACATAGTCACTGGTACAAAAACTAAAAACCCTGCAAGATTAAAATAACCAAAGCTAAATGGAGAATTAACTTTCGCAAAAATTGCTCCACTTGAAATCATGCTAACAGTTCCGGAAATTGCAATCAAAATTCCAATAGCTGCAGATGTTCCAATGGCCTTTCTCATGTCATAACCAAATAATCTCATAAAAGGCACGGATAATGAACCTCCACCAATACCTAAGGGTACTGAAATAAAACCAATAAAATTACCAATTATAATTTTATAAATTTTTGGAATATTTCTTTCGGTTTCCTCTAATTTTGATTTTAAAAATAAAAAAAACAAACCTACTAAAAATGCAAATAATGAAAAAAATAAAACTAAATTTGCTGTTTTAAGATTTGAAGCTAAGAATGTTCCAATAATAACTCCCAAAACAATATAAATACCAAAAGATTTAATTAGACCAAAATCAACAGCATTAAATTTCATGTGCGTTCTTGTCGACATGATTGAAGTTGGAATTATAATTGCAAGTGAAGTTCCTAAAGCCAAGTGCATTTTAGTTTCCATTTCAAAATGAAGAAATGTAAATGCATAATACAAAGCGGGCACCATTACTAAGCCACCGCCTACACCAAGAAGACCTGCCATGAATCCAGCAACCGATGCTGCTATCATCATTACAATTAAAAGATAGAAAATATCGTGACTGGGAAAC
>OGWM01000175.1_pt1 | contig 10180 bp, 12 predicted proteins | sample 1576041 | NCBI WGS metagenome assembly OGWM01 (sample SAMN07581538, study PRJEB24739) | freshwater metagenome | place: Singapore | collected 2015-01
GTTTCCCAGTCACGATACGACAAAGGCATGATTAAGCGTAAAATGTTTATATTTAACTGATACAAATTTACTTAAAAAGTAATCAAAATAAAAATTTAATTTTTAATCAAATGAAACGGATTTCTTTTTTAATACTTCTTGGACTTATGCTATGGCAGTGCAAAAACAACACCAAAGAAAAGAATGTTTCAAAAAGTACCTATAACGAAAACCAACCCAAACAAGAACAGAAAAAGCCGCCAAAATACGACAGCATTCGTATCAATATGGATGGATTTACAGGATATTACCGAGGACCGGAATTCAATGAAGAAGGGGACATTGCGCACCAATTTTCGAATAAAGCAGCAAAAGTTATCGGCGAATTTTTGAAAGAATCGTATCGGGCAAAAAACTACTTAAAAGTGCATATTCAAGGAATAAAAATCACAACACAAGGACTAGACCAAGAGGACAGTGTGTATTATAGCCTTAGCATTCCATTCCAGCAGGCCAATCCTTGCACCGCGCACACAGGAATTGAACACTGCGGGAGTTGGAATTACCAACCAAAACTCTTTTTAAACCAGCGGTTAGAACGGCAAAAAAAAGCACTACAAACCATCAGTAAGGGCAAGATGAACTGTAAACTATTCGTTACCCCAGAAGGATTTCAAGAGTATTGGATATTTTTCAAACACCTTACCTATCAAGGAAATTGTAAATAATGTGAAATTAAACAAGTCCATTTCAAAAACAAGTTAACTTTGTTATAAAAAAAAGTATGAGAAACATATTAATGAATGGTTAATGGTTCAGGTAAGTTTTGTTGGGCCTATGTTAGGTCAGCTTCATTATTTTTATAAATTTAATAAAGGAAAAAGTGAGTATGCAGAAAATAGATTTTTAGATCTTGCAAAAAAAATCTATGAATATTTAGATATACAGCTTAGTAAAAATAAATATTTAGCATGCGATGAATATACAATTGCAGATATTGCAACCTTTCCATGGTTATGTCGTCATGAATGGCATGGCATTGGAATAAAAAAATATAAGAACTTATCTAGATGGTACGAAGAAATTTCAAAAAGACCCGCTGTTATAAAAGGTTACGACCCTGAAAATCTTGGAGAAAAAATTCCTTTAGTTTCTTAACTATCAGCAAAAATCTTTTCTTCTCTTTCATGTCTTTCTTGAGCTTCAACAGTTAAGGTTGCTATTGGCCTCGCTATTAATCTTTTTAAACCAATTTCTTCACCTGTCTCTTCACAATAACCGTAAGTATCATCCTTAATTTTTTTAACAGCCTTATCTATCTTGGAGATAAGTTTTTTATTTCTATTTACTGTTCTCATTTCAATAGCTTTGCCTGTTTGAGAAGTTGCTTGATCAACAACATCAGCAGATGTGTCATTATCATCAAGTTCATTAAAAAGAATTTTATCATTTTGAAGAGTTAACTCTTTCTTCCATTCTTCTAAAACTCTTCTAAAATACTCTTTGTGTTTTGCGCACATGTACTTTTCTTTCGCGCTCGGTGTGTAATTTTTTGGTAACTTTGTAGCCATTAGGATGGGGAATATAAGACCCTTTTTTATAGTGTCAAGTTGCATTGAATCAATTAAATCATCATTAATGATACGACCTGGTAATGAAAAAAAAATTTTTTATATTTTATGTCTTTATCATTTAATTATTTGGACCTTTGTACCTTATTTTTCTAATAAAAATTTACCCTTAGATGTAATTGAGGCATTGGCATGGGGACAGGATTTTTATTTAGGTTATAACAAACATCCGCCTTTAAGCGCTTGGATTCCGGGTCTACTTTTTAAAATTTTTGGAAATAAAGATTGGATTTATTATTTATTAAGCCAAGTATTTATTGTTATTTCTTTTATATTTTTATGGAAACTATCTTCACTATTTTTTAAGAAAAAATCTCAAATTCTTTTATCCATTCTTGCAATAGAAGGTATAGCTTTTTACACATTTGATACACCTCAATTTAACGTAAATATCTGTCAAATTCCTTTATGGATTGGAACAGTATATTTCTTTTTTAAATCTATAAAAAATAATAAAATTATTAATTGGATTTTTTTAGGAGTCTTTTCTGCTCTTGGTTTTTTGACGAAATATATTTTTGCTTATTTGTTAATATCTCTATTCATTTATTTAATTTTTATTTCAATCAAAAAAAAGAAAATCAGTTTTAGTTTTCTTTATGCCTTATTGACTTTTTTATTAATAACAATTCCCCATCTTCAATGGCTAATACAAAATGATTTTACTACACTGTATTACGCTATTAAACGAGGGGGGTTAAACGAATTTAATATTTATAATCATTTGCTTAACCCTGTTAAATTTTTAATGAATCAAATTATAGTTTTGTTACCATTTCTTTTATTGATTCACATCTTAATTAAAAAAATAAAAGTTAAACTTCCTATAAATAATGAAAAATTTATTTTTTTATTATTTTCTTTTCTAATTCCATTTTTTTTAATTTTAATAACCTCAATAATTACCGGCTCTAGAATAAGAACAATGTGGATGATACCATTTTACTCTTTGATTGGAATTTTTTTTATATTTTTATATCAAAATAAAATAAATTCAAAAAAATTTAAAAACTTTTTTATTTTATTAATTATATTTTTAATCGTATCACCAATCCTTTACTCTTTAAGATCAATATATTCTGATAGCAGAACAAGCTATGATGGAAAAAAAATTGCATTACAAGTTGAACAAGAATGGAAAAATATTTCTAAAGATAAGATTTCTAATGTCGGATTTTCAGAATGGTATGCTGGAAATTTATCCTATCAATTAGGTAATAGACCCAAAGTTTTTTTAGAAGAAAATAATGACTTTTATAAAAAACCAGCAGTTATTATTGCAAAAGATATTGGCCCAAGTTTATGTAATCGAAAAAATACAAATATTAAAAATATTTTATATAAAAAAATAGACAATCATGATGTATGTTTTATTTTTTGAATAAATGAAAACTTATAAAATTTTAATCCCAGTTTTTAATGACTGGGAATCTCTTTTAAGTCTTTTAAAAAATATTCATGCTTTAAAAATTTACAATCTGGTTCATATAAAAATTCTTATAGTTGATGATTGTTCAACTGAAACATTAAATAAAAAAATAGAGTTTGATTCATTTAAAGACATAGAAATAATTAAAAATGCTAAGAATATTGGTCATGGCAAGAGTATTGCTTATGGAATTAATTATATAAGTAAAAAAAACGATTTTGATTACCTGATTGTCATGGATGGTGACGGTGAGGATAGGCCAGAAGAAATAAAAGAATTAGTATTAAAGTCTATTAAATTTCCATCTTTAACTATAACTGCAAATCGTATTAAGCGTTCTGAAGGACTATTCTTTAAATTATCTTACCATTTGCATAAAATTTTAACGTTAATTTTAACTGGATATTCAATAAAATTTGGAAATTTTATGTGCATTCCTAGGCAAGATGTAAATTCAATAGTTTCTAATAAAAATCTTTCTGTAAGTTTTTCTGGGACTATTGCTAAATTTATAAAAAACAAAACGTTTATCCCTTCAATAAGAGGAGTGAGGTATCATGGTCCCACTAAAATGAGTTTTTTAAAACTTATAAGGCATTCATTGCTGATTATATCTACATTTAGAAAAGAAGCGACTATTAGATTATCTATACTATTTTTAGTATACGCAATTTTAATTTTTTATTTTTTACAAAATATATTTTTTTTGCTTCTATTACCGGTCGCAATAATCAATATATTAATTATTTTTATTCTTTTTTTTCTTTACGAAAAAAACTCCTCATAAAAATCTACTTAATTCCTAAACGTTTATGTATTTGAGTAGATGAAGTTGTGTATTGAAAAACGAAATTCTCATTTGGTCTTGCTCTTACAAAACATTCTCTGGCTGCTAATGCACCCTCATGAAAACCAGAGAGGATTAACTTAATTTGCCAGGGTAAGTACAAATATCACCAATTGCAAAAATACCCTCCTCATTAGTTTGAAAATTTTTTGTGTTAACTAAAATAGATTTCTCTTCTAAATTTAAGCCCCAATTTGCAATTGGTCCAAGTTCCATTTTAAGTCCAAAAAAAGCTATTACTGAATCTATTTTTAAAACTTCCAACGCATCATTATTTTTTTGTATTTCAATATTTTCCAATTTTTTATCACCGTTTAAGCCTTTGAGTTGATAAAAAGTTTTAATCTCAACTTTGCCTGATTTTGCAATATCTTTAATTTTATTTAATGTATGTGGAGCTCCTTTAAAGTCATCCCTTCGATGTACTAAATAAACTTTTTTTGCAATATTTGATAATTCTAAAGTCCAGTCTAGAGCGGAATCTCCTCCTCCAAATACAGCAACTATTTGATCTTTAAATTTTGATTTATCCTTAACAGAATAATAAAAATCTTTTCCTTCAAATTTTTCAATGTTTTTAATGTCTATTTTTCTAGGTTCAAAAGACCCGACTCCACCAGCAATAATAATATTGGGTGTTTCAAAAATTTTATTATCACTAGTTACGACCTGCCATAATTTATTATTTTTTTTTAACTCATTAACTCTTTGATTAAGATGAAACTCAGGTTTAAATGGTTTAATTTGCTCAATTAAATTTTTAATTAAAACCTCTCCTGTACAATTTGGAATTCCGGGGATGTCATAAATTGGTTTATCGGGATAAAGTTCAATACACTGTCCACCAATTTTGTCTAAATTATCAACAACATGGGCGTTTAAACCTAAAATACCAAGTTCAAAAACAGAAAATAATCCAACAGGTCCAGCACCAATAACAACCGCATCTGTTTTTATTGTCATATTAACTTTGCTTTTCTGGCATCCTAACTATTATACCATCGAGATCATTTGTAATCATGATCTGACAACTTAATCTGCTCGACTTATCAGCGTCTTGTATAAAATCAATCATATCTTGTTCTGACTCTTGGGCTTTTGGAATCTTGCTTAAAAACTTTTCATCTACAAAAACATGGCAAGTTGCACAAGCGCAAGAACCTCCGCAATCAGCATCAATCCCTGGAATAGAATTTTTTATAGCTCCCTCCATTATCGAAAAACCAACTGGCATTTCTATATGATGTTCTTTTCCACTGTGTTCTATATAAGTAATTTTTGGCATTAAATTAAAAACCTTAGATCATATAACAGTGAATTTATGTTTTTAAAATTACAATTTGTTAAAAAAAAATTTTTTTTAAAAGATTCATTTAGAATATCAAGGGAAAACAAAACATTCATAAAAACCATCATAATAAAACTTACGGAAAATGATAGAAGCGGTTTTGCTGAATGTGTTCCTTATAAAAGATATGGAGAGACACAAAAAAAAATATTTTCATATTTAAAAAATAATCAACATAAAATTGCACAACTCACTAGACAAAATAAATTTGAAGAAATTAAATATTTATCTTTAAGAACAGCGCTCGAATTAGCATCTAAACATCTTAATAGTAAAAAAAACAATCACTATAATTTAAGAAAGAAATACTTAACCTCAATTACTATTCCTATATTTAATCAAGATAAACTTAATAAAATAATTCATAAATTTAAAAATGTTAGGCTTATTAAAGTAAAAGTTAATAAAAATAACATTTTAAAGACTATAAAATTTATAAATAAAAAATGTCCTAAATCAAAAATAATAATTGATGCAAATGAAGGAATGAATTTTCCACTATTAAAAAAAATTATTAATGATTTAGAAAAGTTAAATGTAATTATTATAGAGCAACCTTTTAAATATGGACTAGACTACAAACTTAAAAATATTAAAACAAAAATATTATTTTGTGCTGACGAATCTTTTCACATTAAAAATAAAAATAATATTTTGAAATATTACCAAGTAATAAATATAAAATTAGACAAATTTGGTGGGTTAAATAAAAGTTTAAAAATTATAAAATTTTTAAAAAAAAAAAATAAAAAAATACTACTCGGTTGTATGGTTAGTTCTTCATTGTCCATTGTACCTGCATTAACAATTGCAAAATATTGCACATTTCTTGATCTTGATGGTGCTTATTTTTTAAAAAAGGATTTTAAAAATGGGATTTTTTATAAAAATAGTAATTTAATTGTAAATAAAAATTTTGTTTGGTTAAATAAAAAAGGCCCCCAAGAAAATCTTGAGGGCCTTTTTAAAAAAATTAATTAGTTTTTACTACTTACTTCCTGCAGGTGTTAAACTAGATGCAGTTTTGTAAATAACTAAACCGAATAATATTTTGTTAATAAAGTCAGCCAAGTTATAAACAAGGTTTAAAGTCACCTCATTTGCTGAACCTGTCATATATCCAAAAAGATATCCTAATGGGTATACTGACCAACCGATTGTTACGATCCATTTGCAGAATTCAAAACAATCTTTTGCGGCACCTGATAATCTTGCTGCTTCTCTACCGGCTTCACCTGAAAAAACTTCATATAAAATGAAGATCCATCCGGCCATACCAATAATAAAGCCAGCATTAATATTCATATATCCTGCCTCACCAAGATATCCACCTATTAACATGACTAATGTTCCTAAAAGTAGTCTCCAGAAAATTCCAGTAGAAACTCTCTTAACGGCTGAAAGTATAAAATAAAATTCAACCATTAATAAAGGAACCGTTAATAACCAATCAATGTATCTAAACACCGTTGGTGATGTACCTGTAGTTACCCAAACTTCTCTCATGTACATATAATGTACAAATGCAATACCTGTAACTAAGCCTGATAGAGTTATTGAAGTTCTCCATGAAGCTTTTACTGAATTTCTTTCAATAAAGAAAAAAACTGTAGTAGCTAATAAAGCCATTGATATTAACCAGAATGTAATTCCAGTTAAATCGCTGGATTGTAAAAGAGCTGTTTTCATTAAATCCCCTGTTTGTTTGTTAGATTATAAGTAATAATAGACTAAAGTAATTTGTATTTTTTTGAAAGAAAAAAAATATTAAAATCTATAATGTTTATTGGCTATTATAACTATAATTAGCGTTAAAATTGAAAAATTAACAAATCAATGAACAATAAAGCAATAGTAATAGGCTCAGGCCTTGGAGGAATTGCATCGGCAATTAGACTGAGGGCCAAGAATTATGACGTCACGTTGATTGAAAAAAATTCAGATCTCGGAGGAAGAGCAAGAACATTCTATAAAAATGGATATACATTTGATGCTGGTCCAACCGTAATAACTGCACCCCATCTTATTGAAGAACTTTTTTCTCTTTTTAAAAAAAATATTAATGAATATGTAAAAATTGTCCCTTTAAAAACTTGGTACCAATTTATATTCAGTGATTTATCAAAATTTAATTATACTGATAGTCATAAGGTTAATTTACAAGAAATATCAAAGATTAACTCTCAAGATATAGCTGGATTTGAAAAATTATTAAAATTTTCAGAAAAAATATTTAATAAAGGTTATTTAGAATTAGCAGACAAACCGTTCTCTAATTTTTTTTTCATGTTAAAGCAAATACCTTCTTTGTTACTACTTAAGAGTTATCTTTCTGTTTATAAATTTGTATCAAAATTTTTAAAAAACGAAAAATTAAGAAAAATTTTTAGTGTTCATCCACTCTTAGTTGGTGGAAATCCATTTTCAACAACTTCAATTTATACATTGATATTATTTTTAGAAAAAAAATGGGGAGTACATTATGCTTTGGGTGGTACAGGAAAAATTGTTAGTGCATTAGAAAAACTAATGAACGAAATCGGAGTCAAAATTATTAAAGATGATGAAGTGATAAAAATAATAACAGATAAAAAAAATATAAGCGGAGTAATTACTAAAAGTAATAAAATAATAAATGCAAAAATTATCGTATGTAATGCAGATCCTCCATTTGTATATAAATATTTACTAGATAAAAAGCAAAGTACATTTTTATTTGAAAAAAAAAATAAAAAGAATGAATTATTCAATGGGTTTATTTGTTTATTATTTTGGATCTAAAAAAAAATATAATGACGTTCAGCATCACACAATTTATTTTGGCGATTCATATAAAGAGCTTTTAAATAAGATTTTTGAAAAAAAAATACTGTCCGAGGATATTAGTTATTATCTTCACAGACCTACTGCTACCGACCCGACAATGGCTCCAAAGGATAAGGACTGCTTTTATGTATTAGTACCTGTGCCAAATAACCTATCTAAAATAAAATGGGAAAATGAAGCAGAAAGATTTAAGAAAATAATAATAAAAAAATTAAGCTCCACTTTATTACCCAATATTGATGAATATATAGAAAATGATTTTTACATCACTCCTGACTATTTTGAAAAAGAACTTAGAACTCTTCACGGATCAGGATTTTCAATTCAGCCTTTGTTTTCACAATCTGCCTATTTTAGATTTCACAACAAATCTGAGATATACAAAGGACTATTCTTTGTAGGTGCAGGAACACATCCGGGGGCAGGAATTCCTGGAGTTTTATCTTCTGCTAAAATTTTAGACAGGATTTTACCTAAAATTCAATGAAATCAGAATTTTATATAAAAAATTATGGAAAATCATTTTTTTGGGCAGGAAAATTTTTAAAAAAAGAAAAATTTTTAGATTCGGCAATTCTTTATGCATTTTGTAGAATTGCAGATGATTTAGTTGATAAAAATAATAATTCAAAAAATAAAATTGATAAATTTATAAAAGAATATTCAAGTAAAAATTCTAAAAATATAATTATTAACAAATTTAAAAAAATTAAAGAAAAATACAACATTCCTGAAAAATTTATTGATGATTTATTTAATGGAATAAAATTAGACACAAAAATTGTAAAAATTAAATCAAATAAAGAACTTATTCAGTATTCATATTATGTTGCTGGCACTGTAGGGGCAATGATGGCTTATATTCTTAATACAACTAATCCAAAGGCAATCAAACATGCAATAGATCTTGGCATCGCAATGCAATTAACAAACATAGCGAGAGATGTGACTGCTGATGCTAAGTTAGGAAGAATTTATTTGCCTCAAAATTTATTGAGTAAAAAAATTAAAGCAAAAGATATAGCTAATGATAGCTTTGATCGTAGTAAATTATTTTTAGCAATTAGAAAAATTATTATTATGTCTGAAAAATTTTATAAAAGTGGTAATAATGGAATAAGATACTTACCATGGTCAATTAGATATCCGATATTTCTTGCAAGCGCACTATATCAAAGAATTGGAGTAAAAATTATTAGTAGCAATTTGAATAAATATTTTAAATCAAGAATATATGTTGGTTTCTTTGAGAAATTATTTATTACTTTAAAAACATTTTTTATTTTTAATTTCAAATATTTAATTAAATAATTATTAATGAATAACTACGATTTTGTAATTATAGGAGCGGGCTGTTCCGGTTTATCTCTTTTATACGAAATGAATAAAGGCGATATTCTTAAAAATAAAACTTGTGCAGTTTTTGATAAAAGAAAACATTTTGCAAAAGATAAAATTTGGTCTTACTGGAATACTTTTGAACATTCATTTTCTGATTGTTTATTAAATCAATGGGACAAAATAATAGTTAAAGGAAAAAATGAAATAATTTTAGACTGCAAAGATTTTCCTTATCAGTCTGTGGATAGTGAAAAATTTTATAATAAAATATTAAAAAATATAAGCGAAAATAAAAATATTAAATTATTCTTAGACCGCAATATTGATGAAATTATTGAAGAGGATAATCAGGTAATAATCAAAAGTAATAATGAAATATTTAAAGCAGATTTAGTTTTTGATAGCTCATTAAAAAATAATATCACTAATGATACTAAAATTTACCAACATTTTTATGGTTGTGAGGTTAACTTAAAAGAGCCAACAAATTTAAGCGAATATCCAATTCTAATGGACTTTAATTGTAATCAAGGTAATTGGACGCATTTTTTTTATACTCTTCCTCTCAGTGATAAAAAAATATTTATTGAGACAACTTGGATTTCTGATCAACTAAATTTTGCTAAAGACCAATATATACTTGAGGTTAATCAATATATTCAAAAAAATTTAAATTATAAAAAAGAATATACTATTAGCTACAGCGAAATGGGATCCATCCCCATGTTTCATTTTCAGCAAAAAAATAACTACAAAAAAGGCTATCGTGACTGGGAAAC
>OGWM01000176.1_pt1 | contig 10165 bp, 10 predicted proteins | sample 1576041 | NCBI WGS metagenome assembly OGWM01 (sample SAMN07581538, study PRJEB24739) | freshwater metagenome | place: Singapore | collected 2015-01
AATTAATTTTTTTTGGTTATGCATTCTGATCATATCTGAATCATTGAATGGTCATTTCATTTTAAAAAAAATCTTTGTTACTCCATTACTAATTTAAACAAACAGAAACAGGGAGTATTATGAAACTAATCACTGCGATCATAAAACCTGAACAAGCAGATAATGTTAAGAAAGCTCTTAACAAAATTGGCGTGGATGGGTTGACGATGACAGATGTCAAAGGATATGGAAGGCAGAAGGGTCATACAGAATTTTATCGAGGTTCTGAATATGAAGTTGCTTTTCTTCCAAAAACAAAACTAGAAATAGCGGTCTCAAGTAAGAAATATAAAAAAGCTTTAGAGACTATTCTTAAAACTGCGAAAACTGGAAAAATTGGTGATGGAAAAATTTTCGTAACTAATTTGAGTCAAGTTATTCGTGTTCGAACAGGTGAAAAAGGAGATAAGGCAATATGATGAAAACAATATCTAAAGTTTTAATTTTTTTGGTTGTTTTATTTCAATCAACAGTTCTTTTTGCAGCTGCACCAAAACCAGTATTAAATCCGGGTGATGCGTCGTGGATGTTAACAAGTACAGCGCTTGTATTGTTAATGACTATTCCAGGTCTTGCCTTATTTTATGGTGGTTTAGTTGGTAAAAAAAATATTGTTTCAACAATTAGTCAGTCTTTTATGATTACTTGTGTTGTGACTCTTATTTGGTTTGTATGTGGCTACTCATTAACTTTTGGTGAAGGAAATTTATATATTGGTGACCTTTCCAAGTTATTTTTAAAAGGAATTGATGTTGCCTCATTAAATATGACAATCCCTGAAACGGTATTTATTTGTTACCAGTTAACATTTGCAATTATAACTGTTTCTCTAATTTGCGGATCAATTGTAGAACGAGTAAACTTTGGTGCTTTATTTATTTTTGTAATTTTGTGGAGTATTTTTGTTTACGCGCCTATTGGTCACATGGTTTGGGGTGGCGGTTATTTATCTAAACTTGGCGTACTTGATTTTGCTGGTGGAACAGTTGTTCATATCAACTCTGGTATTGCTGGCTTAGTTGCAGCCTTAGTGATTGGCAAAAGAAAATCAAAAGCTCGTCCGCATAATGTTGCATTAACAATGATTGGTGCTTCGATGCTGTGGGTTGGTTGGTTTGGATTTAATGCTGGTTCAGCAGTTGCTGCAAATGGTAGCGCTGGAATGGCAATGCTTGTAACTCAAATTGCAGCTGCAACAGCGGGTGTTGCTTGGATGTTAGCTGAATGGTTTACTGGTGAGAAAAAACCAAGTTTACTTGGAATGTGTTCAGGTGCTGTAGCAGGACTAGTAGCAATCACACCTGCGGCAGGATTTGTAACTCCAAGCGCTGCTTTTGTCATTGGGCTCATTGTTGGAATAATTTGTTTCCTTGCATGCGCTAAATTAAAAAGTGCTTTAGGTTATGATGATGCTTTAGACGTATTTGGCATTCATGCAATTGGAGGAGCTCTTGGTGCAATATTAACAGGAGTATTCGCAGCTAAATCTATTGGTGGAACAGCAGGGTTCCTAGAAGGAAATGCTGAACAATTAAAATTACAATTAATTGGTGTAGTTGTTACAATTATTTTTACAACAGTTGTAACTTACATCATTTTAAAAATTGTAAATTTGATTACACCACTTAGAGCTTCTGATGCGCATGAAAGAGATGGTTTAGACCTTTCTCATCATGGAGAACAAGTAAGTTAAAATTTATAAGTCCCCCTTATAAGTAAAGTAATCGAGGCCCAGATTAGATCTGGGCCTCATTTTTTTAAAAATTAAATTAATTTAAATTTCTATAACACCGCCAAGTTCAACGGTCTTTTCTTTAGGAATTTTATAATATTCTGTTGCGCCCATCATAATACGGTGCATAAAGATAAATAACCTTGTTACAATAGAAGGATCTTTTGCAATAACCTTAACTTTACCTACGAAGAATGATGTTTCTTCCATATTAAATTTAAATTCATTTGCTCTAAGCAATGCAAGAACTCTTGGAATATTAGGTTCTTCTTGGAAACCATAACGAACTACAATGGTATAAAAATTAGATCCTAAATGTTTAACAATTAAACGTTCATCATTTCTAAGTTTTGGAAAATTTTCAAAACTTAAATGCATACAAACAATTCGTTTATGTAATATTTTATTATGTTTTAAATTATGTAGCATTGCCATTGGCACAACAGCAAGATTAGGCACAAAGAATACTGCAGTCCCTGGAACTCTTTTAACTTTAATTTTATTTCTTTTTAATTGAGAGATAAATTTACTAATTTTAATTGAACCTTGCCAACGAGCAGCTAACATACGATCTCGACCAATAATCCAGCTTAACATGATCGTAAGTAATCCAACCGCGATAACGATTGGAAACCAACCTCCATCAAAAATCTTCACTACGTTTGATGAAAGAAAGACTACATCAATAATAAGTAGTAATAAAAAGACAGGTATAAAGATAAATTTATTCCACTTTCTGACAGTTATTAATAAATAAGTTGCAAGAATAGTATCGACTAACATCGCGCCTGTTACAGAAATTCCATACGCGTGAGATAAATTTTCAGAACTTTTAAATCCTAAAATTAGTAATGATACTCCTAAGAAAAGAAAAAGATTTATTTTAGATAAATATACTTCACCATATTCTTTATCGGACGTGTGCTTAACTCTAAGTCTTGGAATATAACCTAATTGTACAGCTTGGCTTGTAATTGAAAATACTCCAGAAATTACAGCTTGTGAAGCAATGATGGTTGCTGTGGATGCTAAAATAATTAGTGGAATTAAAGCCCAATCAGGAGCAAGTCTATAAAATGGGTTATCGATGGCTTTAGGATCTGAAATTAACAAAGCACCTTGGCCAAAGTAATTTAGTAATAAAGCTGGAAATACAATTAAGAACCAAGAAAATTTTATAGGCGATCTTCCAAAGTGGTAGATATCGAAGCAGCGCTAGCAATGGCAGATGAAATTGGTCTCGATCTCGTAGAGATTGCACCCGATGCAAATCCGCCAGTGTGCAAAATTATGGATTTCGGAAAGTACAAGTACGAAATCGCACAGAAAGCTCGCGAAGCCCGTCAGAACCAGACCCACATTGTGGTGAAGGAAGTGCGACTCACACCAAAGATTGAAAATCACGATTACGAGACCAAGCGCTCGGCAGTCGAGAAGTTTCTTAAAGGTGGCGACAAGGTAAAGGTGACTATGAAATTCCGTGGCCGCGAACAAACGCGACCAGAGTTAGGTTTCAAACTCTTGCAACGTCTTGCAGAAGATGTGAAAGAGATTGCTTTCGTTGAATTCGCCCCTAAGCAAGAGGGACGAAATATGACGATGGTGCTTGGCCCAGTCAAGAAGAAGACTGAAGCGGTAGCAGAGCAGAAGGCAGCACGTGCTGCCAAGGAGAAAGCGGCAGCGCAAGCAGCCGAGCAGTAACTCTGTGCGGTAACTGCAAACAAGTTTTAGGCAACGACAAGGTAACAGGAGAATAAAATGCCAAAGATGAAGACACATAGTGGCGCGAAGAAAACTTTTCGCGTTACTGGTTCAGGAAAGATCATGCACGAGCGTGCTGGTAAGCGCCACTTGCTCGAGCACAAATCATCACGTGTTACACGTCGTTTGAGCCAAGAGTCATCAGCTAAATCAACCGTCACTATGACAGCCAAGCGCATGCTTGGTTTGAAGTAAGGGAGTGTGACTACATGAGAGTAAAGCGCGGAGTACACGCAGCTAAGAAGCGTCGCACCACACTTGAACGTGCCAGCGGATATCGTGGTCAGCGTTCACGCCTTTTCACCAAGGCAAAAGAGCAAGTCACTCACTCAATGGTTTATGCCTTTAATGATCGTAAAGATAAGAAGGGCGATTTCCGTCAGCTCTGGATTCAGCGCATCAATGCGGCAGCTCGTGAAAACGGAATGACTTATAACCGTTTCATTCAAGGGCTTAAGGCGTCTGGACTAGAAATTGATCGTCGCGTTCTTTCCGATATTGCGACCAATGACCCAGCTGCTTTCAAAGCTCTCGTTGACGTTGCTCGCAAGAATCTAGTTACTGCATAAATTGTCAGTACAGAAATAACGGCCAATGATTGAGAGCCTTCACTCGCCCCATATTGCGCGAGTGAAGGCTCTTATTGGTTCTAAAGGAGCAAGAGAGCGCCACGAACAAGGGCTATTTGTTGCCGAAGGTATTCAATGCGCCCGCGAAGCTCTTTCTACTTCACACGGGCCTCAGATAAAGACGCTTTATGCAACGGCACAAGGTTTGGCGAAACTTGAAGATTGCGATCTCACAGCAATTGATGTGATTGAAGTGTCTGAAGCAGTCATGAAGGCGATGTCAGATACTGTGACTCCGCAAGGGATAGTCACAGTGTGCTTTAAACCAGAGTTGCAATTAGATGATATGTCTTTAAGTAAAGAACCATTTATTGTCTATCTTTATCAAATACAAGATCCTGGAAATGCCGGAACAATCTTGCGATCAGCTGATGCCATGGGCGTTGATGCGGTAGTCGTTTCTCCTGAATCCGTCGATATGTTCTCACCAAAAGTGGTCAGAGCTACCGCTGGTTCACTCTGGAATATTCCGGTGATAGAGAATGTGCCATTCTCGGAATTGAGTGAAAAGCTGCCTCAATCTCAGAAATATTTGCTGTCATCACATGCAACTTCATCAATAGATCACGTTTCAGTAGCAGGCGGAGTAATTGCAATCTTTGGAAATGAAGCGCGCGGAGTAACTTCTCACGATCTCGGTGAAGAGGTAAGCGAAATTACTATTCCCATGAAGGGGCGTGCTGAGAGTCTCAATTTATCTGCAGCGGCTGCGATAACAATCTTCACGCTTTCTGCGAAGGTCGCAGGTTAGACTTACCTCCATGAATCCGGCAGAAATCGCATCCTGGGTAAGCGATGCAGCGAAAGCCTTTTCTGCGGCCACTGATCTAGATCAATTAAAGAATGCACGCCTTGCTCACCTGGGCGATAAAGCGCCAATCTCACTTGCAAGTAGATCGCTTGGAACTCTAGCTCCAGAAGAAAAAGCAAGCGCGGGCAAATCTATTGGTGATGCCAAAGCGGCAATCAACGCTGAACTTGCCAAAGCAACGGAGAGACTTGAAGCAGAGCGGGATGCAAAAGTTTTGGCAGAGGAAGTTGTAGATATTACTTTGCCAGTACAGCGCAGGCATCGTGGTGGATTGCATCCCATCACAATTATCAAGAATGAAATTTCAGATTGGTTTATTGAGCAGGGCTATTCAGTAGAAGAAGGCCCAGAACTTGAATCAGGATGGCTCAATTTTGATGCGCTAAACATTCCTGCCGATCATCCAGCACGCACAATGCAAGACACATTTTTCATTGAACCACTTGAATCAGGAATGGTGCTGCGCACTCAAACTTCTCCCGTGCAAATTCGAAGCATGTTAACAAAGCAGCCACCCATTTATGTTATTTCACCAGGACGCACCTTCCGAGCTGATGAATTGGATGCAACACATAGCCCGGTATTTCATCAAGTTGAAGGATTGGTAATAGATAAAGAAATTTCTATGGCTCATCTCAAGGGAACCCTTGATAATTTTGCTCGCCACATGTTCGGTGAAAATGTCACCACTCGGCTACGCCCTTCATTTTTCCCATTTACTGAACCAAGTGCCGAAGTTGATATCTACTTCAACAATCGCTGGATTGAATGGGGTGGATGCGGCATGGTTAATCCCAAAGTTTTAGCTACCTGCGGAATTGATACAAGTATTTATTCTGGTTTTGCTTTCGGCATGGGCTTGGAGCGAACTTTGATGGTGCGCCATGGCATTACCGATATGCATGACATCGTTGAAGGCGACTTACGTTTCACAAGACAATTTGGAATGGGGCTATAAATGCGCGCCCCGTTATCGTGGATTAAGGAATTCGTTGATATTCCATCGAGCGTTACTTCGCAGGACATCGCTGAAGCACTCATTCGGGTCGGCTTTGAAGTAGAAGAAGTCATCGAACAAGGTAAAGACCTCACAGGCCCGCTTGTTTTCGGTGAAGTTCTCACCATCGAAGAAGTTACCGGCCAAAAGAAACCAATTCGCTACGTGGGATTAGATTGTGGTGAAGGCCAAACTCGCTATGTCATCTGCGGTGCTACTAATTTTTCAGTGGGGGATCGCGTAGTAGTTGCCTTACCTGGTTCAGTTTTGCCTGGAAACTTTGCAATCTCAGCGCGTGAAACATACGGAAAAACATCCAACGGAATGATCTGCTCGGCTCGAGAACTTGGGCTTGGTGACGACCATTCTGGAATTATGGTTTTCGATTCCTCAACGGTGGAAATCGGCAGTGATGCCATTGTTGGGTTACAGATCCAGGATGTCATCTTTGATATCGCAATCAACCCAGATCGTGGCTATGGCCTGAGTATCCGCGGAATCTCTCGTGAAATTGCCAGTGCACTTGAACTTACCTTTACTGATCCAGTTGAGCAGGTGAGAGGCTTTCAATTACAAGAAAAAGGAACTCCCGTGAAAGCTTCGATCGCCGATGCAGAGACTGCTTCAGTATTTTATCTTCGGACAATTTCGCACTTTGATGCTCAAGCATCAACACCTTTGTGGATGCGCCGCCGCATTGAAAAAATGGGTATGCGTTCAATCTCACTCGTTGTCGACATTACAAATTACGTCATGCTAGAACTTGGCCAGCCATTGCACGCTTTTGATAAAGCAAAGATTCAAGGTGGGCTCACTATCAAGCGCGCTGGCAAAGCGCAGAGTTTTACAACGCTCGATGGCCAAGAACGTCAATTAGATCCTGATGATTTGATGGTATGGGATGACGTTCAATCGCTGGCGCTAGCCGGAACCATGGGTGGTGCTTTCTCGGAAATTTCGGAAACTACAACCGATATTGCACTCGAAGCGGTTCGCTTTGATCCCATTTGTGTAGCGAAGAATTCGCGTCGACATAAACTCTCCTCAGAGGCTTCTCGTCGTTTAGAGCGAGGCGTTGATCCATCGCTTGCCGAGTTAGCATCCACTCGTTTCGTGCAACTTCTTACCTCACATAGTTCAGCGAAGTATGTCGGAACCTCGATCGCCGGAAAACCTGTATTCCCAGCGCCGATTGCTTTAGAGCCGCAGTTCATTTCAAAGACGCTTGGATATGACATCTCACCGAAAGAGATCAGTGCTCGTCTGAATTCTGTTGGATGCCAAGTGGATCAGAAAACTTTTCTAATCACTCCACCAACCTGGCGCTCTGATCTCACTGCGCCCGCCGATTTAGCAGAAGAGGTTGCTCGCATGATTGGCTATGACGCAATTCCTTCAATACTTCCACCTCGACCTCAACATGCTTCCTTAACAGCTACGCAGCGACGACGTCGTGCAATCGCTTCCATGCTTGCCAGCAGAGGGCTAGCTGAAGTGCAAACTTTTCCTTTCACTAATCAAGAAACTATTGATTTCATGGGTTTTGTGGGAGAAAGGGCAGCTACATATCGCATCGCCAACCCTATGTCCGAAGAGAATCCATTAATGCGGGTGCATTTGGTTCTTGGCTTGATTGAAGTTGCGCGGCGCAATATCAGTCGCGGAGCAAAGAATTTTGCAATTTTTGAAATGGGTTCAATTTTCCGAAGCTCTCAAAAATTAGTTCCAGCAATCTCGCCTGTAACAGGTAAACGGCCTCAAGATGCAGAAATCACGGCGATTTTTGGGAGCGTTCCTCCGCAGGCATATCACGTTGCAGGTTTGCTTGTCGGAAAAATCGAGAATGAAGATTGGCAAGGAAAGGCTCGTTCATATAACTGGCAAGATGCCATTGCATTTGCTCAAGATATTGTGCAGATGTGCAATCTCACCTTTACAGTCAAACGATCAGATTTTGCTCCATGGCACCCAGGTCGATGTGCAGAATTAGTTGTCGACGGTAAGGCAGTTGCTCATGCAGGAGAATTACATCCACGAATTGTGGCCAAGTATGGATTGCCCGAAAGATCTGTTGCATTTGCAGTTGGCTTGAGCGTTCTTCCTGAATCAGGGATTGTCACACCCGAATCGGTTGGAACCATGCCCGCTGCAGTGCAAGATATCGCTTTGATTGTGGACGCTGCTATCCCTGCAGCTGATGTGGAAAATGCGTTGCGTAAAGGCGCCGGCGATTTGCTTGAGGACATTTCACTCTTTGACCGTTACGACAAGTTGGGTGATGGCAAAGTCTCGCTGGCATTCACCCTCTCTTTCAGGGCTGCTGATCGCACTCTCACGGGGGAAGAAGTAGCTGCTCTGCGCGAATCTGCGGTAGCAGAAGCGGTCAAAGCAACCGGAGCCATCCTCCGAACTGCATAAATATGCAGCATCTTGCATAAATATGCTATAGTTCCTGGATGAAAATTGGTGTTGTCGGAGCTAGTGGGTATGCAGGTGGAGAACTGCTGCGTCTGTTATCGCTGCATCCAATTTTCGATGTTCATGTAATTACTGCACACTCCCAAGCAGGTGAACTTATTACTTCAGTTCATCCACATCTGCAGGAATATGTAGGTAAAAAATTTAGTGAATTGAGTGCACCTGCGCTCAACCAATGCGATCTTGTTTTCTTGGCGCTCCCACACGGAGAATCTGCCAAAGTGATTTCTCAGATTGCTCCACATATCAAAATAGTTGATTTGGGTGCAGATTTTAGATTGGCAAGTGCGGCCTCCTGGGAAAAATATTACGGCGGACCCCATGCAGGAACGTGGGTCTATGGCTTAGCTGACATCAAGAGTTTTGCTGATGAAGTATCCAAGTCTGATCGAGTGGCAAATCCAGGATGTTATGCGACTGCTATAGCGCTGGGCACAGCACCTGCAGCCGAATTTGCAGATCTCAATGATGTAGTAGTTGTGGCTGCATCAGGCACTACTGGCGCGGGGAGAACTGCCAAAGTTAATCTCATTGCTAGCGAAGTAGCCGGATCGCTCTCTTCCTATAAATTTGGAGGAATACATCAACACACTCCAGAAATAGAAGAGGCGCTCACTAAAATCACTGGATTGCCATCCACTGTCTCTTTCACGCCAATTCTTGCCCCAATGCCCAGAGGAATTCTGGCTACTATCACTCTCACATTAACTCAAGAGATTGATACGAAAACTGTGCATTCTCATTACAGTAAATTTTTTGCACAGTCTGAATTTGTCTCGATTTTGCCAGAAGGACAAATGCCAAAAACCGCTGCGCTCAGCGGATCGAATATGGTCCAGATTCAAGTTGCAGTCGATAGCCATTCCAAACGAGTAGTAATTTCCTGTGCTATCGATAACTTAGGTAAAGGAGCAGCTGGGCAGGCCATCCAAAATGCAAATCTCATGTGTGGATTAGCCCCAACAACTGGGCTGTTGACTATGGGGCTCGGAGTATGAAATCGCTTCCGAAAGGATTTCGATCAGGCGCGGTGGCGGCTGGACTCAAATCAAATGGAAATCTCGACCTCACCACCATTGAAAATACCGGCCCTGACTTCACTGCGGCAGCTGTTTTTACCAGCAATCAGGTCGTTGCAGCTCCCGTCATCTGGTCGCGAGAGGTAATGAAAGGCGCACAAGTAAGGGCAGTAGTGCTGAACTCTGGAGGAGCAAATGCCTGCACTGGACCTCAAGGATTTGCTGACACGCATCACACTGCCGAGAAAGTTGCGGAACTTCTCAACATTTCTGCCAGTGAAGTGGTCGTGTGCTCGACTGGGCTGATCGGTGAGTTATTGCCCATGCCAAAAATCGAGACAGGTCTTGTTGCAATTGCACACAGTATGTCGAGCGAATCTTTGGAATCAGCAGCACAAGCAATTATGACAACAGATAGCGTCCCTAAAATTGCAACGAAGACTTTTAATGGAATTGACTTTGCTGGAGTTGCCAAAGGAGCTGGAATGTTAGCTCCTGCGCTTGCCACGATGCTATCCATTGTCATGACCGATGCAATCCTTCCAAGCAATGTTCAAAGCATTTTTACTCGGGTTACAGATCGCACCTTTAATCGTCTTCATTCACCTGAGCCAAAAGCCAGAGCCGCTCCAGTGCGGCATTCAGTTCCAAGGCCCGGGCCAGTTTCTCTCCATGCAAAACCTATCGTGACTGGGAAAC
>OGWM01000177.1_pt1 | contig 10125 bp, 19 predicted proteins | sample 1576041 | NCBI WGS metagenome assembly OGWM01 (sample SAMN07581538, study PRJEB24739) | freshwater metagenome | place: Singapore | collected 2015-01
ATCCTACACTCTTTCCCTACACGACGCTCTTCCGATCTGTTTCCCAGTCACGATAAGGAGACCCTATCACCTTTGCGTTGATTACATCTTGCACATATAGCTGCAAGGTTGTCCATGTCCCACATGTCACCACCCTTAACCCTTGGTGTTATGTGATCTACTTGTGTTGCTTCACCACCACATACATAACAGATACGCCCGTCCCTTGCTAACACACGCAAGCGCAGGTCTTTCCACTTCTTACTGCCTAATGCTTTGTTTGTCATTAGTGCCAGCCTTTAGTCTTTAGATGATGAAGTGCTTTACATGCATTAGGCACACCAGTAGTAGTAGTGCCATATCTATGCTCTATGTATTTAATGCCTAATGCTACTTGTTGCAATGGATTCTTGCTTAACATAATCTCATTGCGTAGCTGTGGTATCCCATAGTGTGAGCCATTGCGTGCTTGAGGATTCCACCTTGATTCCTTGTAATACAACTCATTTATGCACTTAAACTGAGTGTTGTCATTTAATGCTGCTTTTGCATAGCTTTTAGGTGTAACTGTAATAATGGATATCTTTGTTGGTTCTGCTCTTGCAATATCAACCTTCTTGACAGGGCTGTCTATTAGCAATAGACAAAGCAGTAGCCCAAAGACTGTAGCCCACGAACTCGCAAGCTCACCCCTACGGGGCTTGCGTTCAGGCTTTAAGAGCCTGTCGCTGGCTAACAGTCTACCAGCCTTGTCAAATCCATTTACAAAACCGCAGGTCAGACGGCGTGGCGTTTGTCTTACTTTACATAATGTAGAACGATATTTTTTAACCATAGCCTTCACTCCACTCATGATCACAGTCATTACAGCTGTGAAAGTAGTCTTTGTTATATTGCGTAGTTAGTGTGTTATACCCTAGGCACTCGGGGCATTGATCTTTGCGCATATTGAGCAGCTCAAACCTTCCATTTTCCAAGCCCCACATTTAGTGCAACGGACTGGTTCAGTCATGTAATACCCTCATCAATTCACCTAATGGCATTAGTGCTACATACTCCTCAGCGTTCTCGCCTTGTCCGTTCATGCGTAGCACAACAATGCCTAGCTTGTCTGACTCTCTTAATTTTATCTGTCTAATGGCTGCTAATGGGTCAAATCCTGTGCGAGCCTTTACCTCAATATCAAATGGAATACCGATTACATCTGACCCTGTGCGCCCTGCGCCTGCTGATTCTGCGTATGGATACCAACGCTTTAGGTAATCAGCTACTACCTTTTGAGTTCTATAACCTCTGTGTTTTCTGTGCTGGCTCATAATTTACCGAACTTGGGCGCAGGTCTGTCTAGGTGGAGACCATGATGAACAGCCTTCGGGTGAAATACTTGAAGCCCCGTTAACGCCCCGTTCAATTTCATTTTCTGTTATCCGTTTTGTAAAATCCATTGCCCTTAAATATGGCACTTGTAGCACTCCAAACCCTAGCCGTTGATTCACCGCAACAGATAGGGTTCGTAGCGTCCTCGTTTATAGCTCTTTCGACATCATATGACATGCCGCAAAAGCCGCAATGGTATTCATAAACTGGCATGTTTAATTTTTCCACATCTAGTGCAAGTAAAATCCCACTCAAATATGCGATCTTTAGGATTATTAACTGCCCACATATAATTGCCAGTTATCCTGCACCAAATGTGTTTCATTTATTCCAGCCGTAATCAATATGGTTAATGCAACCACAACCAACACACTTAACCAGTTCGCCTTCATGCACCATGCGTGGGTCATTGCATAGTTCACAGCAGTCTTTTAGATTAATTACATCTAGGATAATCTCATCATTTTCAATGGTTACCTTTGTGCCGTCAGGTTTAATAAACTCTACAAATCCCATTTATTTATCCTGTTCCCCAAATGACCATTTGCCGTTGGCTGTTAAACGACCCCAAACTGGTGGACATTGGTTAGCTTTAGCCTTCTCTGTGCAGACGAATCCGTAATAAGGCTTGCCTGCTTGGCTTGTTCCCTCTTTGCGTATCATTGCACCATGCTTGCAGTCATAGGTTGTATCAACAACTGTTGCACCTAAAGCTGCTGCAACATCATTAACTTCCCATTTAACTGGCTCATCTTTGGCTTCAGGTGCTGACCATGGATTGTTAGCAATATCAGTTCTTAATGCCATTTCAATAGCTGCTGACTTTGAACCTGCTGCGCCATATTTAGGTTTGACCTGTTCCATTTCGGCACGATTAGCCCTAGGTGCTTTAGTGCCGTCCTTCATGGTTGAGTATTTAGGGTCACCAGTATTGGTAATCGCTCTTGCATAAGCTGAAGTCTCAGCCTTTTCAATAGCAAACTGTGTTGCAAGTGATTCTGCAGCTAATCCACTCACCCAATTCGCTTCATCTGCCCATGTTCTGAACAGGTATACAGTTACAAAGACAAATCCGTCAATAACTTCATAAGATGATCTCATGCGGAAGTCAGGGTTATCTTTAGCAAACAGCTCAATGCGTTCCTCAGCTGTCATGTATTTATCTAAATCAAAATATGCCATAATCTATTTCGTCCAATCCTTGTGCGTATGCTTGTTGTTGTTCAAGCGTCCAAGTTGTGCCATCATGCCAATGTTCCAGTTCCGTCCGACAGGGTTGGCAATAATTTGTGAACTTGCGTGTCGCTTTTCTGCTTTGGCTAATCGTCGTAAAAATAGCCATGATTTGACCCTTAAGTGAAGTGACGCCATAGCGAGCCTTACAATAGTCACAATAATTCTTACTCCTGTTCAGTATTATCATGAAGCTCAGCAATTATTTTTCTATACACGCAGGCGTATCCAATAATGTCTTTGAGACTGTCGTCATGGTGTGGAGTTTCGCTGAGGCGTGAAACTTTGACGAGCAACATGCACATGGCTGCTTGCTCTGGACTAATGTAAGTGTCCAAATAACCTGACCATAGTTCTGAGATTCGTCTATGGTTTGTAGCTGCTGAGCCATAGTCTGCACCTCGCTCTGCAACAATTTGGCTAATGTCATTGAGCCACTCACTAGTTCTTTTCATAGTCAAATACCTCATCTGAAGCAACTCGTTCGGTTGCCTTAGCTGAACTATAGCCGTTTGACCAGCCCCGTTGTTTTCCTAGTTCAAAGCCTTTGTCATAACCAAAGTAATATGCACAATAGGCAATACCGCTTGTATAAAACAAAATGCTAATCGCTGTAAATGTTGTCATGCTTTCCTTTCCGTTGACAGATTTTGCCAACAACGAAAGTATGCTCTTAGATTCATGGTAATTGGTAGGGCTGACTAGCGTGTCCTATAACGCTTTTGTTACAAAACCCCTATTGCGTCAAAATCGTCAATATGGTCGTCAATGGTGCGGTTAGGCTCTTTTCCCATAGACCTTACCCTCAAATATAAAGCTGCCGTCATGGTTAATTGGAATTGTGACCACGCTCACATTTTTACCTTCTACATAAGCTACAGCAAAGCCAGTCTGCCAGTTGGCATAACCCCTTGTGTAAGCCATACCAGCTGAGGACAGGTCAACTAGGTTGCCTACCTCTACACCCTGTAAAACACGCCCTAAACGCCCGTTATGGGCTTCTGAGACTGCCATGTGACCCAATCTATGGGTGTGACCACAAACAACGCTCTTACCTAGCCTTCTAGCCCCATTTAGGGCAGTTTGCCCAGCATTTGTAGACATTGGGAAAGCGTCGCCGTGAACGACTGTCCAACCCTTAGCCCAGTCAAATCCGTATGGGTGAAACTTAATGTTGAGCTTGTCATATCCCATAAAACGCTCATACTTGAGTTCGGGTAAGTTAAGGAAACTTGGTAGTCGCTTTTTGATTGATCGGTAAAGTCTGATTCCATGATTGCTTCCTACTACATCTGTTACGCCTAAATACTGCAATACCTCTTGGGTAAATAATCTGTCCTCATCTAGGTTGCCTACCATTTCGTCAATAGTATTGGCATTAAAGCTGCCTAACTGGGGCATATCGATTTCGTCGCCAACCGATATTGTTTGGTGAGGTTTCCATTTGGATAGGAAACGACCTACATTTTTTACTGCTACTTCGTTAATAAATGGTGCTTGTAAATCACTTATGAACGCAATGCGCTTAATAGGTTAGTCCTCGTCCTCGTCGTCGTCATGAAACGGGGTAATGTCTGTGTCCGCTGTTTGTGGTATTAACCAGTCAGGCATAGTGTTTTTGTTATCCATTAACCCTAGTGTCACTTCAACGCTGAAACCAGCCCTACGCAATGATTGATACCACTCATGTAGCGCAATGGCGTGCATGTCTAAAGCAGTAGTCTCTTTACGAGCTACAGACTTTCTACGGCGTGCTGGTTTCTTTTTGGCTGCCATGTTAATTATTATCCTTGGTGAGTATGACAAACAGCTGGTCAACACGCTGTTCAAGTCTAGTAATTTGATCTTTCATACTTGACCCACTATTGGGTCTAAGTTCATTTAACCAGCCTTTAATTAGGAACTTAAGCCCTATAAAAAAGCCAGTAAATACAGTTGTTATTGCTGCACAAATAGCGGCAATGTCTACCGCTGCCATTACTCTTTAGGTGCGCCGATACCAAACTGAGTATCGTCAGGGTTCAAGGCACGCAGTAAAGGTGCGATAAATGCAACAGCAAACGCCTTCCAAATTTCTGAAGGTGATGAGTCAGGTTGTGTTACATAAATTGTTGCTAAACAAACAAAGGCTGAACGAGCATAGCTGTTAATCATTGCCCAATGTTTTGCTTTCATATTTTGCCCCCTAATAGTGGTATATCAAAAAAACTGCTGTCATTATCGGAAGCCTTGGTGAAACTTATATGTATATGGTGGTTGTGCTGGTTAATGCCTTTGTATTTACGCCAACGCCAGCCAAGCACAGGGCTGGCAATTCTGCCTAAGTGGATTACATAAGCGATACGCTTATGATCTTTCCCGTATAGTCGTAACTGATCTGCCAAGTCTGCTGAAATCCCTTTTTGTTCAGATAGGCGAGCGTCAATGTCAATAGCCCTGACGACAAAATTTCCTGTTGGATCGGGGTTGTGGTCGCTTTTTCTAGCTGCATGGCGAACATCACCAAGCCACCCGTCAGATGAACGCAGCCTGCTGATAAAACTGTCATCTATTTGCTCACGCAGCTGAACTGCTGACTTACTAAGCCAAGGTTTCGTGTTCGGCATTGCTGCACTCCCAACGACAATTATTGTTATTTAGAAATAACTCAGGGTGACCACACTCAGGTTTAGGTGCAACAAATGCGTCCTTGTCTGAAAAATATGTATAACCTATACCTGCATAGTTGTAACGGATATTTCCGTTGTATGAAGTGCGAACGCATTTTTGACCTCTGAAATTGCCGTACCAAGTTTCAGGGTTTAAACCTTCAATTAGTTCGTTTTCGTCAATGCCAACAATTACCTCAGTAACAACATTATTTTTATCTAAAAATGCGTAATGTGCCATTATGCCCAACTCACATTTCCAGTACCAGCTGTAATAGTGGTAACTTTATTTGAACCAACTGTTGTAGTGCTACCTGTTAAACCTGCACCTATTGTTAATGTTCTAGCGCTTGGATAACTTAAAATAAGAACTCCTGAACCACCATTTGCACCGCCGCCTGAAGTTCCAGAACCACCGCCGCCGCCGCCTTTATTTGCTGCGCCAGCTGTTCCATTAGTACCAATTCCACCATTACCGCCACCATCGGATGCTGTAGCACCTGACCCTCCACCTTCACATGCACCACCGCCACCACCAGCATAGCCCACTGATGATCCAGTTATTGAATAACTTTTACCAATTCCACCTGTGCCACCTACATTTGTATCCGTGAGACCTGTGCCACCAACTCCTCCAGCACCGCCACCACCGCCACAAGCAGCATAATTTACTGCGCCAGTAGTTGCACCACCATTTGAACCAAAACCAGTTGCACCACCTGAATTGCCTTGTGTTGCAGTTCCATAAATATTTGCACCTGCGCCAGCGTAGTTAGCACCACCACCTGAACCGCCATTTTTAGCAGCTACATCTTGATAGCCACCGCCGCCGCCACCATTTGCTGTTATTGTGTCAAAAATTGAATTAGTGCCTGTTGTGTTGGCGCTTCCACCTGCACCTATTGTTACAGAATAATTTGTTGATAAACTAAAAGACCTAACAGACTGATAACAAAGACCACCAGCACCGCCACCACCGCCCCATTGCTGTCCACCGCCACCGCCACCTGCAATTAGTAAAACTTCAGTCTCTAAAACTTGTGGAAGTGGCGCACCAAATAAACCTGCTGCAATGTTGCCAATCATTAGGCTATAGCACCCACAATAGTCCAAGCATTAGCACCTGTACGAATTGCAACCGCTGACTTATATTGTGCCAAAGTTGGTGCTGCTGATGTTGCACCTGCTGAAGTAATGGTTACTCCTGAACCTGCTGCAAATGTTAATAATCCAGCACCGCTGTTTAGAAATGTAATTGTTGAACCAACTGCGGCAGCTGTAAGTGTTGAGTCAGGTGCAATGGTTACTGTCTTAGTTGAGGCATTGGTGGTGCGAACTAATGCCTGATAAAGGTCTGTGTTGGCAACTGTGTATGTGCTGCCTGATTGGTCATTTAGGGTAAAGGTAACTAACCCGTTGAACATTGCGGCTGAGAGAACATCACCCGTTGAAGCTGGAAAACCTGTTGCCATTGTATTACTCCTTAGTAGCTTAGTATATCATCACCGAGGACGCCATAGGTTGAATTACCTATGATGAAGCCGTCTGTGATTGGTTCAAGTGTGGTAAAAGTGCCTAACCAGCGGTTTGGGGTAATGTCCCAGTTCACGCCTTGCACCTGCAGGTTCTTGGTTATGGTAGACCCGTCAGGCTGTATGTTGGAAATCTCGACTGTGTCAAAGTAATCAATATCTAGCATGGTGTCAGTTGGCACATCTGTATCAAGCAAGTCAACTGTCATGGCGTCAATGCGGATAGTTGTGTCTGATCTTGTTGCAACATAAATACGGGCAATGTTGTTGGCTTCAGCGTCTGTCTCAACCACTAAATCGTCATAGTTAACGCTGTGTGGGAAGTAGGTCGCAACGCTGCCTGCGTCCTCTGCAAACTGGGCTGTGCCACCTCTACGGGTGATAGTGGCTTGGTTAATGATTAATTTATCATCAAAGGCAAACTGAAGGTTTTTGTATGGAATCCCACCAGTCTGATTAAATACTATTGGCGTTGCCCCAGCAGATGAGATAGTGGTGGCTCTATCCTTAAATACTGCCTGCCCCTCGGTGTTAATGTAAAAAGCACCCTGCTCACTAAACTCAGCATTGATAATGGCATTAAGGGCTGTGCGTGTAGTTGCTGGGTCTGCCTGAACTGTTGAGTTACCAGTTGCTATTGATCGTAATGAATTAGGATATGAGATTGTGTCTAATATCTTGCCAATGCGTGTTCCTGTGTATTGACCAGCACTAGCACCTGTAACTGTAGTTATATTGGCTAAATTGAATAAACGGAAAGCGTCAACAGCTGTAATGTCCACATAAGATACCTGCTCTGCTTGGTCATAGCTGTAAGCATAGGTTGTGGTGTATCCGCTGAATAAATAATAACTTGTGCCGTTATAGGTAGCGGAAATGCGCAACTTGCGTAATGGTGTGAGTTGACCATAAAGGTCTGAACTGGTGTTCTGTGGGTTAAATCGTCCGTCTTGGTCATAAATGCGAACAGTTGCGCTGCCTGCTTCGTATGTATCACGCAACACATTGCGACCACGCTTGATGTTAATACTGCGTGTGATTGCCGTCACATCTATCACCAAGGCTGGTGCTGTGCTGTCTGATAGCTCACCAACGCCTAACACACCGCTTACTGGGTCACCAATAGTAAAAGGGTTACCAAAGGTTGCGCCCGAACTGAAGTTCAGCGATACATTAAGGGTTGCTGGTAATGCCATTAGTCTATGAGTGACAATCTATTGATCTTGGATTGTGAGCCTGAAGCTGAGTTGTTAATCAATCCGTTTTGTAATTCGTCTAATAAGCCTTGAGTTGCACCATTGACAGTTATGTTAGTGACCTGTGTGCTTTCCTTGGTGGTTGCTGCGATTTTAGCCATTAGGCTTTCATATATGCCTGTGACCTTCTCTACGCCCTGCACAGCTTCAACTCTTGCCTGTTCTAAGGTTTTCATTGGCGCTGCTGCTGGTTGAACCGCTAATGCGCTTTGAGCCGCTTTTAACTTGGCAATTTCAGCCAATGCCTGCTGTATGTAAATTGGGTAATCAGCAAATGGGTTTAAGGCTTTAGGCAAGTTGGCGATAAATGAAGCTAAACCAGTTGTTTGAGCCTGTGACAATAGCAAGGCGTTGCTTAGGCGATCAGCTTCTTTTGTGTTGCCTGTCAGTAAAGCCAGCTGCAATTCTAGGCGTAGCTTCTCATTTTCTGTAATCTTGCCTTGTAATGCAATTAAAATGCCAGCCTGCTCAATATCAAACATTGTGCCAGCCTTTTTTAGTTTTAACTGGTCTTGCTGGGCTTTAGTTAATGCCTTAGTTGCTTTAAGTTGTTTATCTGAAGCCGTTGCCTGAGCTTTGGCGTTTTTGTTCATGTCATAAACATTGCCCCAGCCAGCAGCCATGTTTTTGTTAAAGAATATGTTTTTAAGTTTAGCCTGCTCTTTAGCGTCAATGGTTAAGCCAGTAGAAAGACCAGCCTTGGTGAACTCAATGAAGCGACCAATAGACCCACCAATATCAAGAATAGACTTACCAACACGCTCTTTAAGTTGGTCGTAAGCAATACCTAAGCGGTCGATCTGTCCTGTGTAGCCTTCAACAGCTGCTGCCGCCTGTCCATAAAAATTATTGTTTAATGCAGTAATGGTTGAGTCAAAATCGCCTGCTTTAAGTTGTGCAGCAGATAAACCAACACCCAAGCGTTGTAGCGCTGTTGTATTGCCTAGGTAAGCCTTGGAAAGGGCTGCTGTTACTGAATCTAGGTCTTTGCCAGTTCCTGCGGATACATCTAAAGCCGTAGCCAATAATGCTTGTGATTTGTCAACACTCTTGGTCGCTACCAGTAAGCGCTGAAATGATGGGATTAAGTTATCGTCTAGGACGCCTGAAGCTAGGGACAACTTCTTAATGTAGTCATTGACCGCTGGCGCTTGCATAGCCATACCCAAGTTATTAAGTGTCTGATAAAGGCTTTTGGCTTGCTTCTCTGACTCATAAAAGGCTTGGATCGAGTTCTTACCAAAGTTAAGAATTGACCCGCCTAGGGCTAATGCAGCACCTTGCTTGGCTAATTTCTTTAGGCTTTTTTCAGCCTTATCAAATGCGTCCTTGCCAACAAACTGCGCACCAATTTTGACGGATAGATCGGTCTTAGCCATTATGCTGCTTTCTTATTATTGTTAAATTTAATCTTGGCGTTTTCCATTGCTTTAATAACTTTAGGTGTAACTTGTCCGTTAGTTTCTGCCCATGCTCTGAATATGGCTCTACCAGTCATTTTGCGTGAAGGCTTGCCTGATTGGTTAGCGCTTTGTGGCACACGATAAAGTTCAGGCATACTGTGAATAAATTGATAACCAGCATTAGGGTTAAGTGAGTGACTAAACCTTTTGTTTCTGTTCTTATGACCAGCCCAAGGTTGTCCATTAGGATTCTTGCGTCCAGCTGTTTCGTAGATAGCACCTGAAGCCTCTGAGTTAAATATCTGTGCCAAGTAACTAAAACCTTTGCGATTAGGCTTACTTGGTGAAGTTGTGTAGCCAATGCCTCTACGGGCTTTCAATGCGTTATATTTAGGAAATGCCCTGTAATTGATTGTATCGGCGCTTGCAGTTTCTTTGCCCCAGTTAGACAAAGGCGCTGTTAAAGGTAGGTATGATCTTGCTTGACGAGCTACTGGGCTTAAATAACTTGCCATTTCCTTGTTTAATGCTTTGGCAAGATCAGGCTGGTATTTACGCAGGGATTTGCGAAGTTCCCTAGCGCCTTTTACCTCTACCATGCTGCTCAATTTGTTTAGCCCTGTCTTTCATATATGCCAAAGTTGCTAACAACATTGACCTGTCCATGTTCAAATACTCGCTGTGAGGTATGCCCGTT
>OGWM01000178.1_pt1 | contig 10115 bp, 12 predicted proteins | sample 1576041 | NCBI WGS metagenome assembly OGWM01 (sample SAMN07581538, study PRJEB24739) | freshwater metagenome | place: Singapore | collected 2015-01
AAGCCTTCGACAGCTGGTAAGCCTGCTCAGCGCGACGGCCTGCAAGGTCTACCGCCATCATCGTGCCGGACACTTGGATCGTCTTAGCGACGATCTGGGTGTAGTTACCCAGACGGGTTGTTGGGGTAATGGTTGCCGCAGTAGCGTCATCACCTTCCACCTGTGCGTTGTTGGTGGTTGCCGCAGCAAGGGTATCCGTCTGCCACTCGTGGTAGACAGCGGTTGCCTTTGTACGGCAAGCGATGACAAAATCGGCGTCTCGGTCGGGCTGATGCTGTAAATTACATCGCTCAAATCTTCACGCTGACCGACTGCCGTGAAGGTTTGAAACGTACCTGAAGGAACTGCCATTTTGAATCTCCTAAATTATAAAAATCTCTCAAAAACCTTGGCAGCATCCTGACGAGAACCCGTCTTCTTCAGCCGCGCAAAGTCTGCTTTAGCCTGCTCTGTGGCTATGGTCTTACCCGTCGAATTACCAGACTTCAAACTTTTGGGCGCTTCAACAACCTTTTTATTAACGCCAGACTTCTGAAGTTTCTGATACTGACTTGCCATCCACAACGTCAACACAGCGCGAGAATCTGTTGCATTTGCCAACTCGTTTTCTGAATAACCAATTGACTTTGCAAAACTACGAAGTTCAGACCGCACCTTCTCACCCTTCTCAGGATGCCCATAATCCGGAATCGCTTCTGCAACGCGCTTCGCCTCCTCAACAAGATGCCTCTCCATCTGTGCCTCGCGCTCTGCGTGTTGCTCTCTCGCAATGCGTTGCTGCTCTGCACGAATCTGCTGGATCTGCTTTTCCTGCTGTGTGCGTTCTGCGACCTTTACTGCATAAGCAATCGGGTCTACGTCCTTCAAGCTTTCAATATCCTCACCGCGCATCTGCTGGTTCAGGAAGTTATCCATCGCCTGCAACCGCTGAGAATATGCGTCTCTCGCCTGTTTTGCTTGCTCGATTGCGGACTTTTCTGCCTCTACTGCCTTCCGCTGCTCTGCAAGCTGATTAGTCTTTTTGTGGTAATCCGTACCCTTCTGGTATCCCTCGATCAGTTCTTGGAGGGTCACTTCGCGCTCTTCCCCCGCTGCTTTCACAACGAATCGCTGTTCCTCCTCACTCTCTTCGGATTCACTGGCAACAAGTTCTTGATCTTCTGTCTGGTCTTGAGCTTGCTCTTGCTGAGGCTCTTCTCCATCCATCATCCCCAAGAACGTATTTGCTGCCTGTCCCACTGTCAAGCTAGTCCCATTCGGGTTGCTGCTATCCATAAACTAACCTCAAAAAATTTTAAATCGTTTCTTAGCCATTTCACCTTCTGATGCAATCGACTCAAGACGAGCTTTTAGTCGATGAATCGCACGAATAGCCCCATAAGCCTCCTCGCGCACGTCAACATCATTTGGCCTGCTATTTATCATACGCTGAATATCATCGTTTTCCAACTCTGCAAATATTTCTTGCAGAAATTCATCACCAAGTAAAGCCTTTGCGCGTTCCCATCGTTGCGTCATAACAGGCTTTTCACCTTAGTTTTAGGAATCCTTGACTCGTTTAGTGCCTCCAGGAAATCTTCGCCGTATTTGTTTACAGCCTTCTTTCTGATGACAAATTCTCCGTACTGGAGCGCACCAAAACCATCGTCATCGTTACTTGGGTTAGGTCCAAGCAAGGATTTAACCTTGCCGCCCTTTGCGCTACCTGTTTGCTGCGCTGCATCGTCTACTGCCTGTTGCGCTTGTTGTGCTGCTTGTTGAGCTAACTGAGCGTCAGTCTTAGCCCAATCATAGTTAGCGATAAGGCCTGAGCGGTTAAATGGTCCAGGCTGAAACTGTTGTACCTGAGATACGTTTGCAGGCACACCAAACTCTAAGGTCATAGGACGCAGATTTGTGTATCCCGCAGCGCCAGATTGAAACTGGAATGGAACTTCAGGTGTTGGTGTTGTCTTGTAAAAGAAGCCCGTGGTAGGGGCAGCAAGGCTTGTCTGCCCACCACCCGTAGTAAACGGCACAAAGTTAGTCGCAGGAAGATTGTATGCAGGAGGCAAGAAATCTTCTGGCTTGAAAGTTGGTGTCGTTGGTGTTGTTGGTTTTGGCGTTGTTGGTGTTGTTGGTGTCGTCGGTGCTAAACCAAGCCCCAACGCAATCGCACTCTGTACATCCGTCTCTGGCACACCCATTGCTCGCAGCATATCCGCCGTGACTTTGTTCTGGTTGTACCAATCGACTTTTTGTTGGCCTGTAAAACTCGCCCAATTTGATGGGAGTGTCATTCCCGCAGGCAACGTAAATGTTGGTGGAGGAGGAGTTGATTTGCCGAGACCTAACTTTATGGCTGCATCAATATCCGCTTGCGGAACCTTATAGTCTTTAAGCGTCTGCTCGGTAATCTTGTTGGCGTTAAACCAGTTAACCTTGTCTTGTGGCGTGTAATAAGACCATTCGGCTGGCAGTCCTAAACTTAACTGCGCTGCCATCAGCGTCACAGCATCTTGTGATGTGTTTCTTGGCTGCTCGACGATTGTTGTCGTTGGCGCAGTTACGGTAGGGGTTGGGGTTGGAGTTGGCGTTGGGGTTGGAGTTGGGGTTGGTGTTGGGGTCGGCTTTGGAATACCAAGCAGATCGAAGTTAGCCTGCGTTGCGTTGGCTGGGTCTAACTCGGTAATCCTAGCCTTTATTTGATCTGGGCTAATACCAGCAGATAACAACGACTGAATGTATCCCTGCTTCGTTGCAAGGCTCGCACCAGAATCCCAAGAAAGACCGAATACGTTGTAGGTCGGAGCGGCAGGAGGAGGAGTGTATACGGGTTGTGTATACACTGGCTCTTGATAGACAGGCTCTTGGTACACAGGCTCCTGATAGACGGGCTCTTGGTAAACAGGTTCTGGCTGCGTGTAGATAGGCTCTTGAGTGACAACAGGTTGCGGAAACGTATTAGGTATACCTAGAATGTCGTATACCGTTTGATTGGCATTGCTTGGATCAATGGAAGCAATAAGGTCTTTAATCTCCTGACCGCTAACACCGGCACGAAGAAGCGTTTGGATATAGCCTTGCTTTGTCGCCAGACTTGAGTCTGTATCCCAATTCAGCCCGAAAACATTCAAAATTGCCATGTCTTATCCTGGTATCTCGATGTTGGAAGTAATACCCGCGCCAACCTTCATCGCCTTCATCTGAGCCTCGGCCTCGAACTCCATCCGCTTTAGTTCTAACTCAGCCACGGCCTTCTCTCTGGCTAACTGAATGTCTGCCATCGCTTTCTGCTTCTTGATCTCGATGTCCGCTTGCGCTTGGGCCATCATCATCTGAATTGCGGGATCTGGACCTTGTTGTTGAGGTTGGGCAAGTGCTTGGTCAACCTCTAGTGTCACAGGCTTGAAGAACTCAGCAGAGTCAGTAAATCCTGCCGCCTCAACCAATCTTCCGAGCGTTGATCGATATTGCGACAAGCTCACTAAAGGATTGTTTGGCCCCAACATCTGGAGCATCTGCTCCTGCTTTGCGAGAACCATACTTAGCATCGCCATCTTTTGCTCGGCGTTTCCTGTCCCAAGACCCACATTCACTGATACATCGTATTGGTTCGACCACTCTCTTGGGTCGTACTGCACATACTCCCCGCGCATTCGAAGAATGACTGATTTGTCCTGAAACTTGCATAAGAGATGCAAAAGTCCTTTGAATAAGTCTTTTACACCTGTTTCTGCAAAGACGCGAGCGATAAGTTCGATCTTGCCTTGTGACGCTTGCGTGAGAGCGGCAATCGCTGTTGCAGTCACATTCTGTAAGATATTCGGGTCTAGGCCTTGAGATGCCTCTGTAACGCCAGTTCTTTTGGCCTGAACCTGATCGAGGTACTCCAGAAGAGGAAATGCCTGCTGCCCGACCGCGGGAGTCTGGATCGGGACCAAGGCATTCGGGTTCTTCATCCGAACGATGCTACCAGGTGCTACTGTCAATAGATCATCAAGATGGACCTGGCCCTCAACAACGCCGACCCTTGTATTGTTTTGCAGATATAGGTTGTCCAACATCTGACGGGTAACCGTTGTTTTGATCTTCTGAATGTCTACCGTGCGATCCGCTGGGCAATCCCCGAAAAATCGATGCGGGATCGGGATCGGGCAGATGGTGTAGAACGGCACATAATCCACATCCTTGTTCGACAGAATCTCGTTCCCTGAGAAGTAGATCTGTCGAAGCTCTGCAATGTCATCCCCATCAAAATCCGTCTTGAGGTAACACTCGTGAACCTCGACGGTCTGCATCGACTTGTCTAGACTCGGCTCTTGATAGGGTTGTTCGTCTCTATAGTATCGAGCAACCTTCTCCGCTGAAAACTCGAGATCGTTGTACACAGGAAGGTTCATTACCACTTCAGGATCAAACCCCATGCTCACCAAGTCCGAACGCGAGATCAGCTTTCTGTGTGCCACAAACGGCGTATCTCTAACAGTCTTTGCAGCCTTGGAGATGAGAAATTCCTCCGGAGGCACGTTCTCAATCTTGATCCTTCCTGCCTGATTCTTCCGCATCAACGCAACATTATGGACACGCAAGACTTGCCCATCCATCTCTTGCTCAACCGTCTCCTGTCCAGCAATCTCCATCGTCCCATCGGACAGGAGCATCGCCAGCTCATCGTCCGTTAAGTTGGCGTACTGTTCCTTCGTGACAGAAATCGAGTCATCCCAGTAAGCCTTCACGACACCGACTTTTTGCAGAATCGCGTCTTTGAACCAATCGTGCATGATAGAGATGCCTGGGTTCTGTTTCATCAGCACCCAATTACAGTAATCTGTAGCCTGTTCAGCCAAAGGTTCATCACCAGGACCAACAGGCTCGAACACACCAATTTGGTCGGAAGATGTAAACAAACGCATGAGAGGTGGCAACATCCCGTCGACAACCTCTGCAACCTCACCCGTAACAATCGCAGACCTTCCCTCGACCTCGTTCTCATAAGGTTCCCTTAAATAAGACTTAAGTGCATACGTCCGCTGCTCCACGGTTTCTGTCTGCAAGAAACCAATGGCGTTATCAATCTCACCTTGTAAAATTGCTTTTAGCCGACCTTCATCCATCACACCACCCACAAAGTGTTAGGTTTCAGAGGTTTGGACCAACTGGTTGTTTCGTTCATCCCGACCGCTAGATACCGAAATGCGTCTGCTGCGTGAGATGCCCAATCGTGAAGAGGCTTATCCCAAAACACTTGACGCTTATCATCGTATTGTCGCCGATAATTACGCAACGCGTCCACACCTCGCTTGGTCTTAGAATCAAACCAACAAAATGGAATCAAACGTCTTGCTGCCTGGATTCCATCGTCCACTGCCATCCTTGGCACAATCGTGATATTTAGCCCCGCCTCTTGTAAAAGTTCAAGTCTCGATCTGCCTGATCCTAATTCTCTGACCTGCACGTCGTGAGGCAGAAGTTGTTCCGCAAGATCATAATGATTTGATCTCAACCAGTTGACATACCAATCCAAGCCTTGACCGTGATTCTCAACAAAGTCAATAAGCCTTGTTTCCAAACCGACTTTCTGACACACCCAGATCGCCGTGGAGTCTCCGATTCCCAAGTCCCAGGCACAGAATGTCCGTGCTATCCCGTCCACAGGAATCTCGCAGAATCGCTCAGTCGGCAACTCATTGAGAAGCTGCCCGTAATATGATCCCTCAATGGCACTGTCAAAACTGCACTCAAACTCCTGTAAGAATTTATCGTCTCCCATTTGCTCTCGTGCGGCGTTGAGTTCACTTTCAGGAATAAGATTTGTTTCTGATGCCCTGAACTCAAGCATGGCCCAATCACTATGTTCTGCTGCATAGTCTCGCAAGCTCTTAAAATGATTCGCACCTCTCGGTGTTCCGAGGAACAAGGCCCATCCCATCCTGTCCGATAGAGCTGGTCTTACAACCTCCGACCAGATTCTTGGGTCTTGGTCCCCAAACTCGTCGAACACCACCCCATCGAAATACTGCCCCCTGAGAGAGTCTGGGTTGTCTGATCCTGCAAGCTGAATCCTCCTGCCCCAGAAATCAACTCTAAGCTCCGCGATATTTGCGGTGGCGTTTAGTGGTTGTGTGAACTTTAGGAGGTAATCCCAGATCACTCGCTTGGTTTGTGAATAAGTTGGCCCAATGAATGCGTACCGCGGTGCTTCTCTCTGATTCTGGATCGCTTCTTTTATGAGATGGTTGACCGCAGAGACCGACTTTCCTAAACGTCTATGAGCAACAACAACTACAAATCTTTTCTCCCCAAGCGCATTGTGTATTGTAAGTTGCTGCGGCCTCGGAGCATAAGGAATGACTATTCTGGTTGCGCCCATGAGATTTGCATTGCAACTGGTTGACCATTCTCGCCTGTTATCTCGTGTTTAACGCTCTCATGCCATTTAGCCCTCGTCTTTAACCAGAAGATCATCGCCGTGGTGTTTCCCGACATAGCTTGCTGGTAGAGGCTTTTAGCCACCGCTGCGTTGGCATCCACGCGACCGTCATCAAGCTCCTTCTTGTAATACTTGACAAGCGTATCCGCGCTTAACTCTATCTTGGCTGCAATATCCTCGTGACGAACGCCAACCGCAGCTAGCCCTCTGACTAGCTTTCTGTTCTCATCCGTTGGTTCATGCAACACGCCCTGCATATTTTTAACTCCGAATGTTAGTGTTCACTAACTAATTCTGCCTTCTTGCCGGTAAATTCTTCCCATCGCTTAACGATGACATCGCAGTATTTTGGGTCTAGTTCCATCAGATACGCAACCCGACCATTCTTTTCTGCTGCTACTAAAGTAGTACCTGAACCTCCAAAGCTATCTAAAACAATGTCGCCGCCTTTGGTGTTGTTAAGCATTTGGTATTCAAACAACGCGACGGGCTTCATTGTTGGATGCTCGCCGTTTCGACTAGGCTTATCGAATTCTAAGATAGTTGTTTGCTTTCTATCTGCTGCCCAAAGATGTGCCGCCCCTTCTTTCCAACCGTAAATACACGGTTCATGCTTGAAGTGATAATCTTTTCTTCCGAGTATTAAGCTGCTTTTTTTCCAAATCAAAATTTGGCTCATCTTCCATCCGACGTCGTTAACTGCGCCAATAAAGTTGTAGCTTTCAACATCAGCGAACCAAATATAAAAAACCGCCCCTGATTTCATCACCGCGTCAGCCGCGATATATGCGTCGCGCAAAAATTGACGAAATTGATCGTCGTCCATTGAGTCATTTTTTATGGTCAGTTTCTCTTTTGTTCCGCCTTCGTATGCCACGTTATAAGGTGGATCTGTCAACCACATATCAACTTGCCGACCATCGCACAGCTTTTCCAGATGGTCGATGCTCGTACTATCGCCGCACATCAACCGGTGCTTGCCTAGTATCCAGATGTCTCCGGGCTTTGTAATAGGCTCCGGCGGAGGCTCAGGAACAGCATCCTCGTCGGTCAATCCTTCCGTTGGCTCAAGCGCGTTTAAGAGACCGTCTAGCTCCTCCGCAGAGAACCCAAGCATTTCGAGGTCAATATCCTCTGCTTTTAGCTCGATCAGCTCTAGCTTAAGTAAATCGTTGTCCCAACCTGCGTTGAGCGCGAGCCTGTTGTCAGCAAGCACATACGCTTTACGCTGAGTGTCGCTTAAATGAGACAGTTTTATAACAGGAACTTCTGCTAACCCCAGCTTTCTCGCTGCGGCAAGCCTTCCGTGGCCGGCAATGATTGAGTAATCGTCAGAGATGAGTATTGGGTTGTTAAACCCAAACTCTTTTATAGAGGCTGCAATCTGAGAGACTTGCGCCTCGTCATGTGTTCTTGCGTTCCTTGCGTAAGGAATGAGCTTTTCTATCGAAACTTTTTCTACTTGACTCACCGTATTCTCCGCTGGAGGTCATCGGTTTTTATTCCTCGCCGAGATAGCCTTAGCCTTTGCCTTGGCATCAGCCTTGGAGCTTGCGCCCCACGCCTTTAGGCTTAGGAGCAGTCTGGTAGGGCTTCCATCAGGTTTTCTCTCTGGCCCTGGCATATTCCCCATCCTCGCAAGAAAAGACGCTCTACGCGGGTTGTCGCCGCTTTTGACCGGAGCCTTCAGGTCAGACCCAGGATTCTGACGCTCGAAGGACTTCCGGCCTTTCTCGTTCAGACCACCTTTGGCGTTCTTGCCTTCTTTCCTTGTCCAAGCAGCAGTCATTTCTTCTTCTTCACGCCAGCTTCAGAAAGTGCAATCGCAATCGCTTGCTTTGGGTTTGTTACTGCTGGACCCTTTTTGCTTCCAGAGTGCAACTTGCCCTTCCCGAACTCGGTCATAACTTTGCTGATCTTCTTCTCAGCCTTGGTCTTTTTCATTTGTTTGCTGCTCGCATATTGTCTACAAGATTAGGATATGGCCTACCTGCTGACTTAGCCATTGCTTTTGCGGACTTCTTCTCAGACTTGGAAAGCGGTTCACTCTTCCCCAGCTTCTTCGGTCTCGCCTTCTCCCATATCGCTTTCTTCACTTTTCCACTCCATACAAGATTTTTCAGGGTCACACATAAACTTCCACTCGTGGCAGTACCCGACACCCTCAGGCAGACAGTCCTCCATCTCCATGTCGAAATATCCGCAATTCCCGCAACGTCTCTCTTGGGCTTGACTCGCAGACATACGCCACTTTGCACCTAAATCGCGCCAGAATTGAGTATCGCCCTCTCTCTCAGGACCGTACATACCCTCTTCTGCGGCGATCTGTTTGTTTTCCTCGTTCAGAGCTTCGTCTTGGGTCGGCAGCGGACACTCGTTTTCTTCTTCGTCCTTCTGCTTGATGACGATCATGACTTTAGGGGAAAGTAAACCTTTCATTTTTTAGCCTTTGGTGCTTGTAAAGGAATGCCAACCTTCCTGTCGTACCTAATCGGAACCGGAGGAACCTTCATTCGATAGGGAGATTGTAGTGACTTGCTATCCCTGGTTCGTTTTTCCACATCCATCGTGCTGCCTCCGTGAGATTTTTCTGGTCATCTCGACCTACGGTCTGTGACCCAGCGTGATGTACATAAGACCTCGAAACAAAATGCCTAAAGTCTAATATCGTAAGTGTATGACAAAAAACATTGTCTGAAAACCAATTGAGCGGCGGGAATCTTACGGCCTGAAATGCCGCTTTCGTGACATAAGCAAAGATCGGTGCAATAACCGCGACTTCTTTGATCGACTGTTCCTGCGCCCATTTCAACCCATTTCTTGGCCCAGATTCAAACCGAATGTTCTGCGGCTCGAGGACATAATCGGATCGCGCTCCAACCACACCTATTTTGAAATCCTCAAGATGCTTAATATCCTCTAAAAGCAGTCTATAAGAGTCAGGAGTCAAGCAGATGTCATCGTTCGCAATGATGACCCCATCGTGATACTGAAAAGCGTCATCCATGATCTTGTTGTAAGCGTCACCGAAATTACCCTGTGAGTTCAATATCCACCTGAAGACTCGCGGGTCCATTGTCTCTGATCGACTCGACAGATAAACCGGTGCTTCTTTGGCGTAAAGACTGATGCTTGAAAGTGCAATCTCAAGACTCGGAGATCCGACTGAGCAAATGAGAATCGGAACTTTTTTCATATTCCTCCATCCTGTGGTGGGCAGCCACCTGAAAGTATTCGTTGTTCATTAGAGGTTTATCGCAGACGTTGACCTCCAATCCATGTTCTGAAGCAATGATCGGAAAGGAGAGCTGGTCCTGCAAGGTCCATTCCATCATCTCATCCCACCATGCTTGGTTAGCCTTCGAACTGATGTAAGACCGCTTCCAACACAAAACCCCACCCGCAATCAGACCAGCGTTCTCAGGCCATCCTAAGTTTCTGTAGTGCTCGACTTGAGCCAAGATCGGTTGATCCTTGTACTTCAGCATATCGTGGCACTCTTTGGCCTCCTGGTAGATACAAGTCCTCCAAGGATGTTGGAATGCAGACATCGTGTCTTTCGCTTGTTCAACCATGTACTCCACAAACTTAGGGCTTGTGATCCGTATGGAACCGTCCACCCAGATGACATAGTCCTCCTGAAAATCCAACTTGTCAGGGAAACACTTGAACCACTTTGCGTCCATCCTTGGGTCAGCAAATT
>OGWM01000179.1_pt1 | contig 10079 bp, 12 predicted proteins | sample 1576041 | NCBI WGS metagenome assembly OGWM01 (sample SAMN07581538, study PRJEB24739) | freshwater metagenome | place: Singapore | collected 2015-01
TAAAACAACAGGCGGGTGTTATACGTGAGGTTTCGATGTATCATCCTGACCGTGAAAGTAACTATGATAAGATGGCAGCGTTTAATGAAATGAATACAATTCTAAATGATGTATTTCCTAAATTCATGGCAGATAAGTATAATGAGTATTCAGATATGAATATTGATTGGTCTGGTGCTCAAGGACATGAAAAAGTATATGAATTCTCAATAAAGGTATAATATGGGACAAGTGATTAATATTAGTAAATTAAACAAGAAGAAAAAAGAATACGTTGTTGACAACCAGATTAAGGGTCGCAGTTACTCCAGTAATCATTCAAAGTTGTTGAAACACATGGATAGGTTGATGGACCTACAACAAGGTAAACGACCAAGACCTGTAATGTTTCACATGTCGCCAGCCAATCCTTGTAATCTAACATGTTCTTTCTGTTGTTTCGCCAATCGTGCAATGAAAGAAATGTTGACAGTAGAACAGATGAAGTCTGCTATTGACCAGTTTGTTGCTCTTGGTGCAACAGGTATGGAGTTTACAGGCGGCGGAGAACCAACACTACATCCAAAACTTGATGAAGTTATTGAATATGCCTACAATAAAGGATTGAAGATTGGTATCTGTACCAATGGTTCTAGGTTGAGAAAAATTAAGAATTGGCATATGATGAGTTGGGTTCGCCTTGGCATGTATTCATGGGACGAAAAGAAACCATATCCATATCACCTTGAAGTATTTGAAGGCCTTGATATCGAAATCTCAGCTGCATATGTTTGGGATGGTGCAACGGATACTTCTACAAATCCAAACATCACAGGTGAATGGGATGACCCAAAAGCAAAACGCCTTGCATCTAACGAATACAAAGAAGAAAACTTTATGAAAATGTTGGCATGGGTTGAAGAAAAGAAAATCCCATGTCGTATTGCTTTCAACGCAATTAAAGACCCAAAGATTGTCCAACAAGATATCGAATCAATTAAAGTTTTGATTGCTAAACACGAAGAAAAACATGGCAAGTTACAGTATGCTTTCTTGTCAGACTTTAACTTCAAGGGTGAACGTAGAAACAATCATTGTTATATGCATGGCGTAAAACCATGTGTATTCACCGATGGTAACGTGTATGTTTGCCCTTCTGCTGAATTGGCACCAGAAAACAACTATCATGTGAATGATGAATTTAAGTTATGTGATATTGAAGGCATTACAGACTTCTATAACTCACAAGAGGGAACTGAAAACTTCCGAAGATTCCATGATTGCTCATTCTGTAAGTATGCTCTACAGAATGAATTGATTGATGACGTTTTAATGCCAACAAAACACAATGAGTTTGCCTAATGAAAAATTTATTTGACGAAAAATACTTTGAAGATGGTGTTCGTAACCGTGTAAGTGCTTATGAAAACTATCGTTGGATGCCAGAACGAACCATTCGTGAGGCATCTTCTATTATCAACAATATCAAGTTTGATACAGCGTTGGACTTTGGTTGTGCCAAAGGTTTCATGGTCTATGCCTTGAGGCTTTTGGGTAAAGAAGCATATGGTGCTGATGTTTCTGAGTATGCCGTAAATAATTGTCACCCTAAAGTAAAAGATTACCTACAAGTGATTGAGTCAGCATCACAACTAAAAGGTGGCTGGGACTTAATCATCGCAAAGGATGTATTGGAGCATATACCGCACGAATTAATTCCAGAAGTTTTATCAGAGTTGCGCCGCAGATGTAAAACACTTTTTGTAGCTGTGCCTCTCGGAGATGGCAAAAGATACCGAATCCGTGAATATGAGATGGATGTTACCCACTTGGTCAGAGAACCGGAAGAATGGTGGTTAACAACAATTGTTAATGCAGGTTTCAAAATTAAGTATTTTGATTATGAGTTTGGTCATTTAAAAGAAAACTGGACTGGTAATCACCCACATGGAAACGCATTTATAGTAGCAGAATAATGGAACACTTTTACGATACTGTACCTGGTCATTTTAATTATGAAAACATTTACAGACATATGATTGCTTTTGCACCAAAAGACACAAAAGAAAAATTTGTGGAGATTGGTGCATGGAAAGGCAAATCAATTTGTTATGCAGGTGTAGAAATTATTAACTCAGGTAAGAACATAAAGATTGATTCTGTTGACACATGGGAAGGTTCACCCGGTGAACCAGTTCTTATGAATGATGAATCGGTCATAAACAATACTCTATATTTTGAATATCTGAAAAACATTGAACCTGTAAAAGAAGTTGTATTTCCTATAAGATTGCCTAGTGTTCAGGCTGCGAAATTATATGAAGATAACAGTTTATTTTTTGTTTTTATTGATGGATCACACCTCTATGAAGCAGTCAAAGAAGATATTCTAGCATGGATGCCAAAAGTAAAATCTGGTGGTTTTATTGGTGGCCATGATATAGACCAAACTGAAGAATTCAATGGAGTCCGTAAAGCAGTAGATGAACTTATAGGACCTAAAAATATAGTTATCTACAATAAAGGTTGGGCATCTTGGTTACATCGTAAAGCTTAATAAATACTAAATAGAGTATTAATTATAACTGCTGTAGAGGCGGGGAATGAAATTTAGAGATTTTTTAACAGAGGCGAGAACCAAAAGCAAAGTCATTGTCGTGTATGGCGGTGGTTTTCAACCTTTTCATGCAGGTCATATGAGTAGTTATGAGCAAGCAAAACGTGCTTTTCCTAGTGCTGATTTTTATGTTGCTGCCAGTAATGATACAAAAAATAGACCAATCCCTTTCAAAGACAAACAATTCTTGGCACAACAAGCTGGTGTCCAAGACCACTTCGTACAGGTAAGTCAACCTGTAAATCCCACAGAAATTCTATCACACTACAATCCTAAAAAAGATATTCTTATCTTAGTTCGTAGTGAGCGTGACCCTGTGAACTACACCAAAAAAGATGGTTCACCTGCATATTATCAACCATTCAAATCATTAAAAGATTGTGTACCATTTAATCCAGAAGGTGGCCATGGTTACATTTTTGTAACAAAAAAACATGTATTTAAAGTTAATGGTGAAGAAGTTTATTCAGGTAGTCAAATTCGTTCTATGTATTCGAAAGCAGATGACAAAGGTCGTAAAAGTATCATCAATGGTTTATATCCTAAAGCCACAAAACAAGTTAAAGTAAAACAACTATTAGACAAATACATTGGTGGTTTGAACGAACAAATTAATTTAGATGAATCATTTAATGAATTATTGTTTGAAGGTGTCCACGATAAAGCAATCTTCAAAGCAGTATTTCTTGCCGGTGGTCCTGGTTCTGGTAAAGACTATGTGTTAGATAACACACTTGCAGGTCATGGAATGACCGAAATGAATTCAGATAAAGCACTTGAGTATTTGATGGATAAAGAAGGCCTTGATAAAACAATGCCTGCATCAGAGGAAGATAAAAGAAATCTTGTTCGTGGTCGTGCAAAAAATATTACAGAGTTACGCCAACGCCTTGCAATTCTTGGTCGTAATGGTTTGATTATCAATGGCACAGGTGATGATGTAGAAAAGATTGCAAAGATTAAAAAGAAACTAGAAGAAGTTGGTTACGAATCATCAATGGTTCTAGTTAATACTGCTGATGAAGTTTCTAAACAAAGAAACATTGAAAGAGGTCAAAGAGGTGGTAGAACAGTACCCGAAAACATTCGTAAAGAGAAGTGGGATAATGTTCAAGCAGGTCGACCAGAGTTTGCCAAAATGTTTGGTGACAAATATATGGAGTTTGATAACTCTGAAGATTTACGCCAAGCACCACCTGAAGTAGTCAAAGCTAAAAAAGACGAAATGCTTCAGATGTTTACAAAGATAAAAGAATTTGTTGCAAAACCACCAGAGAATCCTATTGCATCAGCATGGGTTGCAATGGAATTGCAAAAGAAAGATACATTACCAGTACCAAAAGATGGTGCAGAACAAACACCACATACAGATTCAGGTGCAGCAGAAGAAGCTCGCAAGATGGGTTTGAAGTATTATGGTTTTGGTAGATACGGCCAAAACGGCAAAGTAACACACAGAGTTGTACATGATAAACTTGTTGAGGTTGAAAAAGAACCACATAAAGAACCTAATGTTCCAACTTCGGGAAGTTCAATGAAGAAAAAAGTTAATGAACAATTTGAAACATTCTTATCTGAATCGGTAACAGTTTCAATCACAGGCGATACAGTTGAAGAAGTTCAAAGTATGATTAGTTCTATGCAAAATGGATATGCAGAAGAACAAAATCAAACATATTATGGACTCTCTAACAATAGTGAAAGTTTAACTTTAGGTAAAACAATGGATGTTATTGGTGAAAAACAACAATCATTGGAGTTATCTAATGCAGATATTGATGCAATATTTGAAGAAAAGAAAGTTAAGTTGTTGCGTAAAAAAGATGGTTCACCAAAAATATTTTTGATTCGCCGTTCTGCTGCTAAAGAAGCACATATCAATGGCGGACAAATTATGAAACATCCTAAAGGATATGTAATTAAAATTAAAGAGGAGAACGATAATGTTGAGATTACTCAAGAGCTTTCTAAGCAAAACCAAACAACCACAACCAGAGAAACATCCGCTGGATGGTGCAATCAGAGCAGCCGAGGAAAAATCCTTACCGAAGGAAGAATCAGTAACTTTGGAATCGAAAGTGGAAACTACAACTACACCCCAGCAGCCCAAACAATCGGCATCTCAAGCACAGAACAAGGCACCGGTGAAGAAAAACCCACCAAAACAAAAATCACCATCGACCAAATCCGTGCCAAACAAAAAGAAGCCAGGAAAAAATACGAAGAAAGCATAGACAAGAATATTGAACCTGGTCTATCAATGGCAACTTCTGGTGAAAATTTGGGTCGTGCTTCTGGTGAAAAAATTAGTTTGAAGAAAAGAGGTCGTGCTGGCATCACAGAAACGATTGGTGCTGGTGGTGAAGATGCAACTTCTAATTCTGACGAAAGAGAATTAGAATTGAAAAGAAAAGGCATCAACCTTAAATCGTTCAAAGCAAATAGGTCTATCAGCTCATGAAAAGATTAAAAGATTTTTTAGAGGGAAGATGTTGGCCTGGTCACAAACCTGTGCCAGGTAAAAAACCTTACTCTCCAGGTTCTTGTATCAAAGAAGATTTGCGTAGATGGTTCAGTAAAACTGATCCAGAAGGTGGTTGGAAAAGAATCAATAGTAAAGGTGAAGCAATTGGTCCTTGTGCAAGAGAACCAGGCGAACCTAAACCTAAATGTATGTCTAATGAAAAGAGAGCTCAACTAAGTAAAAAAGAAAGAGCATCTGCCGTTAGAGCAAAAAGAAGAAACGACCCTAATCCTGAAAGAAAGGGTGCGCCAATTAATGTGTCTAACTTTGGAAAAGGAAAGATAAGCGAAGATATGGAACAACTAGACGAAAAAAATTTACCAACTAGTCCTGAAAAATGGGCACAGGCCAAGGCACAAGCAAAGGCTAAATTCGATGTTTATCCATCTGCATATGCCAATGGTTGGGCAGCAAAGAAATATAAAGAAATGGGTGGTGGTTGGAAATCAGAATCAACTATTGTGGATGATGCTGCAAAATATTTACAAGAAAAACAATTGAATGAAGATGTACCTGCATGGCAAAGAAAAGAAGGTAAGAATCCTGAAGGTGGACTGAATAAAAAAGGTATTGCATCATATCGTGCAGAACATCCAGGTTCAAAATTATCTCTTGCAGTTACAACAAAACCATCAAAATTGAAACCTGGTTCAAAGGCAGCGAATCGCCGTAAATCATTTTGCGCTCGTATGGGTGGAATGAAGAAGCGTCTAACTTCTGCAAAAACAGCACATGACCCAGATAGCCGTATCAATAAAGCATTGAGGAAGTGGAATTGTTAATAAAAGTTTTAGGTAATGAATTTACTTTAAGTGCATCATCCAATACGACAGTCAATACTGCTGTTGTGGTTAGACTTGTTCATACAGGCACACAAGAACATACAATTACAATAGCTGATGGTGCTGGGTCAAATATTGGATCGTTTACACTACTCAATAATTCAGAATTGATTTTGGAAAAAGATAGAACAGATACTTTGCAAGTTGATAGTGGGACTGATGTTAAAGTTGTATCAATTGCATATAAAAATTAAAACAAAAACAGGAGAAAAACTTATGTATTCAAACAATAAACAAATTCGTGGTGTAGCTGCAATTGCTGCTCAGATTATGTCTGGACAACAACCAGTTGAAGAAGAATTAAAAGGTGGTCAAAAGAAAATTGACAAGAACCACAATGGTAAAATTGATGGTCAAGACTTTGCAATTCTTCGTGGCCAAAAGAAAGCCAATGAAGAAGTTGAACAGATTGATGAATTGTCAATCAACACATTGTCCAGAGTAAAACATGCTGCGACTTCTGCCGCTTCTGATGCAAGTCGTGAAGGTGATGAAGGTAAAGCAACTAAGCGATATGACCTTGCTGGTAAAGCAAGCAATAAGATTGAAACTAAGAATAGAGCCGCAGGATTGAAACCATCTGGTCAACATACATTTGAAGAAGTTGAACAGATTGATGAGTTGTCAAAAGATACTCTAAACAGTTATGTTAAGAAGTCTTTTAGTGACAAAGAAAAAGATAATTTGAACACCACACAAAGACAAAAAGGTCTAAGAAAAGCCACTTCTCGTTTGTATAAAGAAGAAGAACAAATTGATGAAGTTAAAATGGCTGATTTGCCATCTACAAAAGTTCAAGGTCGTGCATATGGTGCATCTAAACCAGAACCACATGCAGTTGATGTGATGAAAGGTCCTAAAGACAAAGATTTGAAAGCAATCGAAGCAGAGAAGAAGAAAAAGAAATTCTCTGAAATGATTGATTTATACAACGAAAAAGGTTTGAAGTCTCTTTCAGAAATGTTAGTCAAAGAAGAACCAGATAACGAACAATTTACAAAAGAATTGGAAGATGCAAAAGAAAAATCTGAAGGTAAAAAACCAAATAAAGAAATTGCAAAAGGTGCAGTTCAAGCAGTAAAGTCTGAAGAAGTTCAAACCGAAGAAGAAGTTATTGAAGAGCGTGAAATGACAAGTGCTGAAATGGAAAAACGTGAAAAAATTGTTAAGTCTATGAAAAAAGGTATGGCAGGTTTCAAAGAGCGTTATGGTGACCGTGCAAAAAATGTAATGTATGCAACCGCAACAAAACAGGCAATGAAAGACTGAAATGAAAAAGTTTAGACAACTATCTGAAATGCTCACTCCTTCTTCAAAACCAGAACCTGGTCGTGAGGCAGTTGGTGGTAGATTCACATCTGGTGCACCAAAAAGACCTATGAAACCTGCACCACTTGTAACTTCTGAAGAAAACATTTCTGAGATTGTTATGCCTCAAGTTAAAAGTGATTTAGGTTCATTAGATAAAATTTCTTTTGTCAAAAAACACGGCATCACTAAAACTGCGGCCAAAGAAAAAGTGGCAGAAGCAAAAGAAGTTGGTGACATTCCATCTGGTAATGAATCACCATCCAACCTTACTGTTAAAAAAGGTAAGACTATTGCATTTGGTTCCGTAACCGAAGCCACATCTGCTGCTGTTCGTTTACAACGAGCATTACAAAGAGAAAAAGAAAAGCGTGAACGTAGTGAACGTGCCGGTGCAGCTTTGTTAAATCCAAAGAAACCAGAACCAGTTAAAGAAGAAGTTATGCAAGAACGTGAAGATGATGAATATCATACACCTACAAGACACCATGTGCAAGTTCAAGTCAGTAAAGGTGATGGACCAAAACAACATCGTAAAGCAACTGTTCGTGCGAAAGAACCACAACATGCTGTTAGTGCCGCAATCGCTCACTATAAGCAACAAGGTTATACTGTACATGACCACAAGTATCTTGGTGAAGAAGTTGAAAGTATTGAAGAAATGGATAAAAGTCAAAAAGGACCTCCAGGTTGGAACATCAGCGATGATGATACACCACATACACCTCGTATCCGTATGTCAAAGAAAGACAGAGAAGAATTGAAAAAAGATCCAGCTGGACATTTATCAAAACTTTTTGCTAAAGAATATGCAAAGAAAAAAATGAAGGAAGAAGTAGAACAGATTGATGAAGGTCGCCCATCACAAAGACATCCTTTAGAAGGCCATGAGTATCACAAAAAATCTGATGAGGCATTGATTCACATTGCTAAAGATGCACACGCTGCCGCAGAAGCAATGAAAGGTCACAATACTACTGCTGAAAACAAATACAGAGACCAAGCAAATGATTCTGCGACAGTAAGACATTATCGCAAAACACATGGTATGGCTGATTGGTATAAAAAGAAATATGGGCATGTAAATGAACAAAAAACAAGTACAGAAGTTCCTTTTGATGGTCCATATACAACTCGCCCATCTACAGTAACAGACAAATCAGGTGCAAAACATACACCTATGTCCCGTGCCCGTGACCTTGCTCGTCAAGCAACAAAAAGACAGGCAGGAAAATTGCCTGTTAAAGAAAGTCTTGAAGAATCTCGCAAAGCAGAGATTGTCAAAGAGATTATGAAAAAAGGTAAAAAAGACAACGAAAATAAATTTCAGGCAGAACCTGAACTTGGTACTACAGTTGTCAAGGCAGACAATTAACATAAATAGATAACTAATTCACTTTTAGGAGAAAAAAATGGCTTTATGGTCAAGTACAGACGCTAACACAGGTGCACCAAAATATGCAGCCGCAGGAGGACTAGGTGTTTCTGCAAATGGTTTAACATTATATGCAAACACACAAACAAGTGCATTTGTCACAGGTGCAAACGTAGGTGTTTTTGGTGTTGATACCAACGAAATGGCAAATACAGCTTCAATCGCAAGCCGTCCAGCACATGCAGGATGGGTTTTAAGAACCGCTGGCACAGGAGGTCGTGCTGGTCGTGTAAGAACAGAAGTTTTAGTTGCAATGGGTTCTATGACTGGTGACGGTTCTGCAACCGCAAACGATGATCCAGTTTACGCAGATACAGCATCATAATGAATTTCAAACAATATTTGGCCGAACTCAATAATGAGACAGACCAAATTATTAAGGTAAACGATTTAACCAAAATCACGGATCCAAAAGTCCGTGATAGGATTAACGAGCGCCTTAACCATGAGTTAACTGATTTGATTCTTTCTCCTGAATCTGGTATCCAAAAAGTTCGTAAAGTGTTAATGTCTTTTGGTTTAGACATGCCAGCACTTTACGATGCTGAACCAGAAGGTGATGAATTGATTCTTGATGTAGAATCGATGCAAGGAGATGAACAGTTTTATCTTTATTTAATATATTACCTCGCTGATGATGGTCGTTATGATTTCTATGCTGAATTGACAGATGAAGAAGGTCTAAACGAGATTATGTCTGACGAGGAGGAAGACGAAGAAGAATAATAATGTCTTTTGATGATTTGACTAATGATAATATATTGATTTATGCAGTTAAAGCTTATGATAAACCTAACTGCATAATGAGTGAGTTTAAAGAAGATATGAAACGATTCAATTACTTAAAACGATTATTTAAAAGATATCGAAAAGTAGGCGAATTAAGAGAACAATTAGTGTTGAACCATTTAGTGGTGATATACAATGTTTTTGGACCTGAAGTTGCAGCAAGATTATTGTTTTTCAAAATGGCGAAAGATGATTATCCTGCATTAAAAACTTACATGTTGTTTCTCAATATTATGCCTGAAAAAGTTAGAGGTATTAAAGGACAAGATTTATTATCTTCAGATATTCCAGTTGATATGACAATCGCAAACATACTGAGAATGAAATGAGTAACGAATTTAAAAAAAAATGTGGTGCAGGTTATTATTGGTGTAATACCGATAAAGTGTGTAAGCCTTTACATGAAGATGCACCAGTTAATAATGTTGGTGGTGGCGTAGTTGCTGGTTTAGGTATAGGACCTCAAGGTGAACCTGGTGTTAAGAAGAAAAAGAAAGTTGCTTCTTTCATTTCTTTCATTCGTAGAAAGGCACCAGTATAATGTGGATACTTCAATGGTTACCTAACTGGATATTCTATGGAATA
>OGWM01000181.1_pt1 | contig 10069 bp, 14 predicted proteins | sample 1576041 | NCBI WGS metagenome assembly OGWM01 (sample SAMN07581538, study PRJEB24739) | freshwater metagenome | place: Singapore | collected 2015-01
TTGTCTAAATACCGGATTACCCTCTCCTAATTCTTCTACAATTTGCTTCCACTCTTCTTTAGGGAAATGTGGATTAGCATAAGTAGGCATATTCCAAGACTTGTATCCGTGTTCTTCTTTAGTTCCTTTTCTGTAATCTTGGTAATACCAATTTTTAGAACCTCTTGGTGTGGAAATTGCTACCATTTTTCCCATACGGTCTGACAAAGTTGGTCGTAATGACTCTTTCCAAGCAATCTCTTTAACTCTACTTGCCTCGTCCATTATTAGTAAATCTAATCCTTCTCCTAATAATCCTGTTGGGTCATCTGTTGATTTACACTCAATCCACGAACCATTTTTTAATGTGAGTTTGAAGTTTCCCCTAGAGTTGTAAATTGTATCTACTAAGGGATTTAGTGGACCTATAAACCAAGAGTAAATTTCTCTCCATATCTTTTCAGTTAGAGCGTTAGTTGGTGCTACTACCCATATTCTTTGATTAGATTGCAATACCTGATAAGTTGCAAGATAAGCACCTAATAGGGATTTACCGAATCTTCTACCAGCATTTAATACCTTAAATCTAGCAGGATGAGTTATGATTTGCTGCTGAATATCGTGTGGGTAAAAACTAATTACTTTCTGTAAGTTCCTGTGTTTGATTATCATCTATTTCACCTGTAAGTTCTAACAATAAATTTGTAACTGACAAGTCTCCTTGAATATCTATTGATTGTTTAGCAGTACCCTCAGTTCTATTTGTTACTTCAATAAGATACTTTAAGTCTTTTCTTGCTTTAACAACTGCGTTATATGCTAATTCCTGTGCTACTGTTCTATCTTTTTCAGGGTATTTATTTATCCATTTCTTAAATTCATCAACAGGCATTTTAACTAACTTCTTGTATTGAAATGAAATACTATCTTCACTATTCCAATAACCACTTGCTCTATTTTGTGGATTATCTATAAAACCACCTTTTCCTTTTGGATTGTTAATCTTTTTCTTTTTAACTTCTTCCATTGTTATAAACTTTCTTCATAAAAAATCTCCATCTTTCTACTTGTTTTTCAGAGTTAAAACAAACTTGTAATTCAGCATATGGGTGTTTGCCTGATTTAGTTTTATACCTGAAAAATCCAGGATATTTTTGTCTTAAATAAATACAATCTTGAATCTTCTTTGGCAGTCTTGAACTGTAAGTTCCTATACCCCCCTCTTGATAATGCTTTGCCATTGGTTTAATAAAGTTATTAAGTAAAACTTTACCATATCTCAATATATGCTCTGCTGTTAGTTGATAATCATCCATTGCTTTAACCTGTGTGTCATATCTAAAATCTGTCTTTTTCATTACAACTAATTTAGAAAGGACATACCCAATTTCCCTGTATTTTCTTTCTCTAAAAAAGGGATTAGGAGTTGTAGCATAACTAATTACATTAGCACCTATATTTTCAGCAATAGTAATATCTTCTTGAACTTTTTTATAATAGTTCTCTGGGTCCAAGTGGGATAAGAATATTCTGTTCCACTCAACATTTGATTTGCTATCTTTTACAGGCAGTTCTTGTTGGTAATAGAATTCATCTGTGACTGTTGTTATGTCATAGATATTGTCATCTGCCATAATAAACCACTCACCATCTGTCAGTAATTGTTCTAATATCCAATTTCTTTGATTAACTACACCAGCAGGAGCATAAGAAACGTGTATTTGAGAATTTATACTTGGATTATGAAAATAACCTGCATCTTCTTCATCGTGAATTACAATGTGGGTTTCATATAATTCAGGTAGTTCTTGAAAATACAAATGAGTTTTAATGTCTAATCCCCTTTTATAACTAGGAATTATTACTTTTATTTTGGAATTCATAGATTAAAGTTCAGGTTTAATACCTTGTTCCTGTTGTTTCAATCTCTCTAGTCTTTTGGTTTCTCTTTCTGCTTTCTTTTTTCTAATTCTAATTAGTTCATCGGTGATAGGTAAGCAGTTCCACATTTGTCGCATTGAATAATAAACAATAGAATATCTAACTGCTCTTGCTGTCTTTTTGAATATTGGAGTTACTCCGTGAAGCAAACCTTGTCCATCAAACATAAATAAAGAATTGTTTTTAAGTTCTATTCCCATATCGAACTCCGGAATGGATAAATGCCCACCAGCAATATCTCTTTTTAGCACTAGCATCGCAGAATAAACCTCTTTGAAGTTTCCTGTATCAAAATGGTATTTTAATTGATTATCTTTATTAACAATTCCTGAAGTAAATGGAGTTTTTGGTATTTTGTATTCCCCTAGTACTTTTTCACCTGTTATTTCAGCGTGTTTCTTATACATTTCAGGGTCTGATTCGTGGTAAATGTTTGCTATCTTTTCACCATAGTTACATACAACAGCGTGTTCTTCAGGATAATCCCTTGCAAATGAAGTTGAAGTGCAATAATCCCTTCTTAAAGTTAATCTTGGTGAATAACCAAATACTCTTGAAGTAGAAAGTAATCCGGAATGACTCCTTTTTCCCGTATAGAATTCAACATTATTTAATGCTCCAAGAATTGGTTTGTAATCTAATTCTTCATCATCTAATTCTTTGTAAATGCAAAGGATTTCACCTGTATTTTTATCAGCAATAATTGCAGATTCAGTCAATAGTGTGGAGTAGTCTGTTTCTAAAGCAGTTCTATGTTTGTATTTTTCTAAATCAATTTGTTTTCTCTCTACCAATATTGTTTTCATAATAGTTCTCCAATAAGAAATTAAATAAAGCAGTATTATCTTCTAGGTTGTGAAGTTTTTTAACTTCATCTACCTTTTCCATTATCGCTAAATACTCTTCATTTGTATAATATAAAACAATTTGTTTAATAGTTCCCATTAGGTAAGTGTTCATTGCTTCATCTAATTCACCTACATCTTTTGCTCTTTCAAATTCTTCGTGAATTGCCCAAGAGTCTGTATTGATACCCCACTCTTGCAAAGGTAAATCGTCCCACTCATTAGCAAGGATTTCATCATCCCAATCTCCCCTGTTAATATTATCTGTAATAGCAAATCTTCTTTTATCCTCTTCGGTAAAATGTTCAGGTAGTTTTTTAAAGTATTCTTCTTTGTGTTCTAGTATTCCTTGTTCAACAGCAAATTTATATGCTTGGTATCGCATATTTCCTCCCCAAATAACATTGTTCTCATCATAAACAATAGGTCTGAGTTCTAACATCTTTCCAAACTCTTGGATAGAAGTTTTTAATGACTCAAAATCTTTTTTACTTATTGTTCTTGGATTACTTGGATTGATTACTAATTCTTTCATATATTTATTATAACAAACTAATAGTTATGCTTTTCCACAGCAAACTTTATACTTTTTACCTGAACCACATAGACATTTATCATTCGGTTTTACTTTAATTTTTTTACCATTTCCATCTATAAATTTGTTATCAACTTTAGCAAATGGTTTATCCGTTACGTGTCCTGCTTTTCTTTCTTTTTCTAATTCAGCATATGCTTTATCAAATAAGTTTTCCCATTGTTTAACTATGTTATCCCATTTTAATTCTTGTACCCAGTTATACCCGTTGTTCGCAATCTGTTGTATCTTTTGTTTATTTTTATATGCCCAATCTAGTTTTTGAACAATATCATCAATATCTACTTTAGGTCGTACAACACCATTGTCTATTGCTCCCATACATACCCAGTCATTTGGTCCGTAACCTGATTTAACAGGAATTCCCCTAAGAGTATGTATATTATCTTCAATGTAACTAATCATAGGTTCCCTAATAAAAGGTTCTTCTATACCAATAATTTCAGGCATAGCAGTATTCATAGGAGTAATAATAGGTTTTTTAACTGCCATTGCTTCGGTGTTAATAAATCCCCAACCTTCTCCCAAAGTAGTAGTAATAAGGACATCAGCAGAGTTATAAATCTTATTCATAAACTCAGCAGGAAAACCAAACATTTCATTAAAGTTAGAAGGTAACATCATATCTTTACCTACTTCTAATCCAAATTGTTTAGCAATTTCCCACAAGTCTCCACCTTGGTCTGTTTGTTTCATATGTAAATATAAGTATGCTTTAGGATTTATTTTTTTATATTCAGCAAATGCTTTGATAGTAGAAGCAATGTCTTTTCTTATTTGATTTCTAGATATATTTACAATTAAAAAAGCATCTTCAGGCATTTCTTTTGGAAAATAACTTTTTCTAAATTCTTTAATTTCATTTTCGGACAATGGATAAAAGTCTTTCAAATTAACTCCGTGGTAAATAACTTCCAGTCTTTCTTTTAATTTTAATACAGGTTCATCGTGTTCTAAAATCTTGGATTTGCCAAACTGTGTATAAGCAACAGGATAATCACAATAACCTATACCTTGTTTTACCCATTTTTCTTGTAGGTTGCCATCAACGGGATAGTACCCAATCCAACTAAATAAAAACTTCATATCATATTGAGGATTTGAGAGTATTTCTGCTTGTAATTCTTTAATTCTTTTTGAAAAGTTAAAACCATCAGCAATAGCATCTGCTCCTGAAAGAATAAAATGGTCTTGAATTGTAAATAAAATATCAAATGGAGGTCTGATTTCCCTATCGTTACCTGTTAAGATTTGAACAACCTTACCTCTACCATATGGGTCTTGGTAACCAGCAGGCATAGCAGGTATAAATGTATATGGGTGCTTTTCCATTTGTTCCTTGGTAAGTGTTCCGTGATAGTTAATACCAACTACCGTAATATCATATTTACCTGTATCGTATAGTTTTCTTAAAACATTTTTAGAGACCTGAGCAAATCCTGTTGAAACTGTTGGTGAATCCATCAATGCTAAAACTTTAATCTTTTCCATATTAAAATATCAATCCTATAATCCATAAAGTAAATACAAATAAACCATAGGCAAAAATACAACCTACACAACTGCAACCTAGTATCCCTTTTAATTCAGCATTTTCACTCATATTTTTCATATCCTTTCCAATACTTATGTGTTTTATCTGTTTCGTTATATGGGTGCGAGTATCCTTTTCCATCCATACAATCACTAGGCATTGCTCCCCACTTTTGTATAAATGTACTTTGTGTCCTAGCAGAAGATATATTTAGTCCGGGATTAGTTTTAATTGTCATTGAACCATAGTGATAGTAAGGTGCTTTAGTAATTCTTTTTGCGTGTAATCCTGCTTTAACAATTCGTAGGTGATAGTCATTATCTTCAAAATAAGCAGGTATAAAATTCTCATCAAAGTATCCTACTTGTTCTAAGGTCTTTCTTGTAATCAAAGGACAACTAAAGTCCGGTCCTTCTTCTCTCCAATTAGATATAGGTAAAGCATCAAAGTTGCTATCTCCCATTTCTAATTTAGATTTCATTGTTTCTAAATCCATTTCAGGTGCCATATTGCAACCTGTAACCATAGCATAGTTCAGTTTTTTCATAGCATAAATTAAATTGTCTATTGTTGTTGGATGAAAGATAACATCGTTATTCGGGAAGAAGATATATTCACAACTGTCATCTTTTAATGCTTCCCTAAATCCAAAGTTCCATGCTTCTGATAGACTTACTTTCGGTGAAAATCTATAACAATCAATGCTGTGTTCCCTACACCAATCTTGTGTGCCATCTGTACTTTCTTGGTCAATAACTCTTAATTTATATTTATGCTTTGTTTTAATGGAATTTATACAATCTACTAGGTATTTAAGATTGTTTAATGTGACTATGTTTATGTGTAAAATTGCCATCTTAGTTCCTCCAAGTAATTTTACCACTCAAAACTATCTTTTTATAAATTCTTTAGAGAGTATCCACCAATCTTGTGCGATATCTGCACCTTGGTATAACGGATTGTTTGGTGTGTAGTTTCTGTATTCAAAATCAAATAGACCTTGTCCATCTCTTTGGCAAGTTACCCTATCATATAGTTCCTTTTCATCATAACTCCACCTGTGTAAATCGGTGATATGTCCTTGCCAAGCACCGTAGGTATTAACGTTAAATATAAATGTGTCAATCCTACCATTTAACCAAGCAGTAGCTATCTCTTTCATATTTGGCACAAAGATTGCTAGAGTGCCACCTTTTTTCAATACTCTGTACCATTCTCTTATAGTTTCTTCCTGTTCGTGCAAAGGGATATGCTCCCAAAGGTGATGAGCAACTAAAATATCACAGGAATTATCTTCAAATGGTAGTTTTTTAACATCACACTCAATATCAATATCGTACCCTTGGTTTCTAATATCCACATTTATCCAAGGTTTCTTAAAAGGTCTTTGTCCTGATGCTAAATTTATCTTCATATTATATTTTCGTAATATATTACTGCAAGTATAAACAAGATTAAAGCAATTTTTCTTGTCATAAAAGCAATGCTTCCTTTGTAATCCTTTCTGCTAATATCTTGCTTTCATTATATCCGGGTATTTGTTGTCCTTCACTATTTGTTAATCCACAATGTGCTATTACCTGATTTTTCAAACAACCTACCTTGTATCCGTCGTTTCTAATTCTTTGGCAGTATTCCCAATCTTCACTCTTACCTGTTCCTAATGAATTGTCTGCTAGTTTGCCATACTTATCCCAAGTTTCATAATCTAAAAACCAACTCCAACCTGATACAGCATCGTGGGAAGTTAATAGTTCGGTATCTTCATTTTGTCTTGGTTGTAGGTAAGGGTGAATACCACCACCAATTATCTTAAATGTATCTTTGTTTTTATTGTATGCTTCTAATACTTTTTCTAACCAACCATATGTATAAAACACATCACTATCCATAAAATAAACTGCTTCACCTCTACCAAATATATTAGCAAGTTCTATTCCTTTATTTTTACTACCTCCCACACCTAACTGTGATGGGTTTATATGATTAATAATTAACTTGGTTTCAAGAAACTCAGGTTTTGATAATTCATCTCTAAAATCTTCAAATGTTGAACAATCATCTACTATTATCAATCTATTAAAATGTTCTGTTGTAGTTGTTAGAAAGAAAGTTGTTAAAGTTTGAACGGCAAGATGATATCTTTTTTCATTGTCTATTTTTACAGGTAATATAAAGTCAATTTTCATAAGGTTTTTGTTTTACTATTAAACTATAAGCATAACTAACTGTGTGCCAGTTTGAAGTTAATTCATCAACTGCTTGTTGTAATCCGTGAAACGAAGAACCTCTGTAATCGTGAAATGCTACTGTTGCTCCGGGTTTTAATTTAGGTAGGTAATTTTCAATATCTTGTTTTACTCCTTCGTAACTGTGGTCTCCATCTATGAATATAAAATCAATATCATTTGGAACTTGTTCTTTAACTTCATTTGAGTATCCCTCTATTAGTTTTATGTTATCAAATTTAGTAAATACATTTTCCATAAATGCTGATTTAGGGTCAGAGTTATGCCAACCATCAAATGCAGGTAGAAAAGGGTCAATAGATATTACTTTAGAATTTCTTAATTTAGCAGTAGTGCAAAGAACGTGGGTGCTTCTTCCAACATAAGCACCAATTTCAATAATTAAACTATTCTCCGGAAGTTTCATTACTTCTTTGTATAGTTGCTCACCTTCTTCTTTAAAGATTGATTGTGATATATGTAATCCTGAATTCCAAACTTCTTCAAATGTCATACTCTAAATGGAAGTTTAACACCTCCGTTATTATTTCCTGTTCTCCATTTTTCGTAAAAAGGTGGGTGTGCTTCGGCATGAACTTCGTGTTTTTCTTTACCAAAAGGTTTATTCCAATTTTCTCCAACATCAGTTCTACCTCCATAATGAATAATATCCATATTTATACAAATAACTTGTTTGTGATTTGCATATGCTTGTAGGCAAATGTCATTATCATACATATGATGAGGTCCAAAGTTTTCTTCAAATCTTAATAATCCATCTCTTTTAACAATTAAACTAAATCCATCTAATACAGCACATTTAATCCAGTCCTGTGAAAATTGAGCGTGTCCGTGGATAGCAGGGTCTTGTTTGCATCTATTTCCTGCAACCGGATTAGTTCTTACTAACTGTTGCATTACATATGGAGTTTTATAAATGTCAGGTGTTGCTATTCCCATTGCTCCATAAAAACCTGCAACTCCAACGTTACCTGCTTCGTGAATTGATTTTAAGATTTTTTCATCCCAATCTTGTTCAAACATTTCAATATCACTGTGAGTGAAAAAAACATAATCGGTTTTGGCATTATCTAAAATTAAATTTAATGCTTTAGGTAATCCTATATTTTCAGGTACTCTCATTACTAAATCTGTTCCAAAGTCTAGTTTGAAACTTACTGCAACAGGATTGTAACTTCCATTGTCAAATAGAATATATTGATTTTCTTTGAATTTTTGTTTGGATTTTAGGGAATTGAGGGTAGTTAAAGCACTATCAAATTGATTAAGTATAGGAATTCCAACAGTAATCATACCTGCATTATATCAGTATTTGGTATTTTTTTTACCTGCGTGTTTCCAACCTCTAGGGTCATTTCTATATGGATTGTTATGATGTTCAACTAGGTTGCCTCTTTTATTAACAGCAAAAGTATTACCTTTGGCATCTGCATAAATTGCAGTAACTCCACCTTCTCCTGTTCCTCCTACTTGTGTTAAAGATAATTCAGTGCAATTGTTGCACCACTCAACATATTTGTTATCAATAAATCTACCTTTAATTAAATTTGCTTCTTTTTTACAGGTATTACATTTCATATTCTAAACTTCTTGCTTTCTTTCCTAAATCTTCAACAAACTTTTTACCTTTTAGTTTTTGTAACCAAAATGTAAATTCGGTAGGTGTTTGATGTGCAGAAAACTCTTTACTAAAAGTGTGATGCTTTGCACATAAAGTTATACCATTGTCTATATCGTGCCTAGTACTTAAATTGTTTCTTGAAAATATGTGATGGGAATTAAGATAGTCTTTAGAACCACAATAGGTGCATCTGTAACCATCTCTTTCTTTTACAGCAATTGCCCACTCTGTATCTTTCTTCTTTTTATCTCTCTTTTTTAAGGCAACCTTTTTCTTCATCTTTTGATTTAAAGCATTTTTAAGGCATTGTGGAGAGCAGTATTTATTTAATGGATTAAATTGTAGGTATGTTTCTTTGCAATGAACACACTTTTTTTCTTTAGGTCCTTTTTGAATCATTTGTCTATTATTGAATAAACTTCATCAAAGATATGTTTATAGTATTGATTGTGAGCATCAGTTAGAACTTGTCTTTCAGATAAAGTAAATTTAGTGTTATCCAATAAAGCAAAGGAATACTTACCTGCCATTGCTAAAGTATCATCATTATCAATTGGTAAGTCATATTGCCTTGCTTCTTCAATGGATTTAACTACTCTTGAGTGCTTTAGTTTATGCTCTAAAACTAGGTGGTCTTCGTGTCCTCCAAGAGAACCAATCATTGTAAGGTTGGAAGGTATTTCATTTATTCTTGCTAACCAAAATCTAATTGATTTAGTAAATGCCCAGAAGATTACATTAGGGTTTTCCCTACATATTTTCAACCATTGGTCAAAATAATCTTGATTGTAAAAATCTCCGGAGGAATGAATACGGACATATTTGGCATCTTTTGGTAATTCAATTTTGCCACCGTGTAAAACAAATTCAAAGTTTTCCCATCTTGTTTTTCTAACTCCAGGAAATCTCTCTGCAATAGCAGCATAGCATCTGTATCCTTTTCCCATGGTGTCAAATTTACCAGTGTGTCTATCAACTTTTATTTTACAATCCTTGGCAAATGGACAAGAATGCCCGGCAGGTAAATTAAATTCGTATGTAGGTCTAGGATAATAAGTTTTTTTATAAACCCATTTCTGTTTGAACTCCATATTAGAAGTATAACATTATGAGGAGATACCTACTAACGTGGAGATGCCCAAGATGAAAAAGGCAAACGTTAGCAGGTATCTACCCACAATCTGTGAGTAGATTATACCTTATTAGAAAGGTAGGTTTGTTGTATCTAGTTCCGGAGCAGTTTCAACTTTTCTATGTTGAACTGTAAAGTCCTTGTAAGTTCTTTTAGTTTTTTCACTAACTTTC
>OGWM01000182.1_pt1 | contig 10063 bp, 10 predicted proteins | sample 1576041 | NCBI WGS metagenome assembly OGWM01 (sample SAMN07581538, study PRJEB24739) | freshwater metagenome | place: Singapore | collected 2015-01
ACCATCACGATGCAAAAAGGCAAGACAAAAGATAGCAGAAGTTCCTGCAGCAGATTTACCACCTGAACCACCACCGACTGAGGGGGTCATTTGCCAATTTGTTGCACCAACAACATACCTATTTAAGTAATTGACAACATTTGCTTGAGTTTTACTTCCACCATCAGCGTTTGCAGGAACAGTTACATTTGCTGAAGTAATCATACCCCCTGCATTAGTTGTAACTCCTGCTCTACCTGCAGCACCTAATCCACCTATTCCACCAACCCAAGTATTTGCAGTTGGTGTTCCCTGAACGGCTCCCGCACCTGTTGCACCAACAGCAATTCCTGCAGCACCCGCCCCACCTGCTTTGAAAAACCCACCAAGTCCTCCTGCACCTGCAGTAACACCTGACGCATTTCCCCCATTGTTATGAATATATGATGTGCCAAGAAGTTTTATTTGGTCTGTGGCAAAAATTCTATAACCTGCTGTTATAACTGTTATTGTGTCTGAAACTTCAAAATAACTTGCAAATACATCTCTTGTTAATGTATAAGTAGTTCCTGATAAGGTAGCGAATAAAAATGTTCCAACTCCGTCCATATAAACATTACCATCAGAAGCATCACCATAAATTGGCATTATTTGGTCGCCTGTGTTTATTCCAGAAAGGTTTGAACCAAAAATATTGCCTGAAATATTTATAGTTCCAGAACCAGATAGTGTACCTTGTACATTAAGATTGTTAATACTTGCTGTTGAAGCAATTAATTGATTTGCGTTAAGTCTGTTTGTAGAAACAGTAGAATAATTTGCAACACCATTTGTTAAAATTAAATTAAAAGAAGCAGTAGATGGAAGTAATCCATTGATTGTATTCAATACTGCCAATGAACCAAGACTTAACTTACTGTCCAAAGCAAAGTAACTTAAATTGTTTTGTACAGCTAAACTGCCTAATGAAAGTTTACTATCTAAAGAAAAATAAGATAAGTTGTTCTGGACTGCTAAAGAACCAAGACTTAATTTAGAGTCTAAAGAGTAGTATGAGATATTATTTAGAACAGCCAAACTCCCTAAAGATAATTTACTGTCTAAAGCGTAGTATGAAAGATTATTTTGGACAGCGAGACTACCTAATGACAACTTACTGTCTAACGAAAAGTACGAAATGCTATTCAATACAGCTAAACTTCCTAAAGAAAGTCTACTATCTAAGGCATAATATGAAAGTGAATTTAATGGTGCTAAAGAACCTAATGCTGGTTTACCAGTAACCTGTGTCTGATAATCTATTGTGTTTTGTACAGCCAAACTACCTAATGACAACTTTGAATCTAAAGAATAGTAAGATAAATTATTCTGTACAGCAAGAGAACCAAGAGATAATCTTGAGTCTAAGGCATAGTATGATAATGAATTTAAAACTGCTAAACTCCCAAGTGATGTAAGTAAATTTAAATCTGTAATAGCACTTGCTAAACTTCTGTTATACCAAAGTGATGAAGGCCCAGATTGTAAAATTTGTCCTGAAGCTAAAGATGCGATAACAACATTATGAAGCTCATCTAATTCGTAACCGTTAATGACATTCACAATTAACTCCCCGTCAACAGTTGCTTTAGTAACAGTTCCAAGTCTTACATAATGAATAGGTGCTTTTGTTGGTACATTTGTGTAATACCCAGCAGTTGCCCCTGATAAGTAAAGAGTATCTCCAGAATTAAATCCAGACAAATCAATTCCTTGTATTAAACCAAATGACTGTACCCAACCCGTTGCATTATTATTAATAGTTTCAGCAGTCATTCCAATAGTAAATGCCGATGTTTGGTCACCTGTTGCCAAAGCAAGAGATATTAAAGGTGTGTTTCCAGATACTCCATTTAAGTAAACTGCTCTACCTTTTGGAATAGCAGCTCCAGTATTGTTTCTTACTCTTCTTGGAAGCATAGTTTGAAGTCCAACTTCAAGTCCTACATTACCTCCAGCGAGTCCTAACTCTATTGTTCCAGACTTAGATGACCAAGCCATTTGCCCTTCAAGTAGCGCAACAGAAGTATTTGAGTTCCAATTAACAATATTTGTAGCTAAAGTATTAGTTGATATGTTTGATACATTATAAATTGAGTTTGTGTGCAGTGTGTTAATTGACGCATTACTGTTAACTACTAAGTTATTAACGACAAGTGGGTCTGTTACAACAAGTGTAGCTAAAGATATAAGAGCAACATCTGAGTTCCTCAACTTACCAAGTATAGGGTCAAAGTATGGAATAATTGTACTCATAAGTATGTGTAAGAGGTTCTGTTAGTCCAAGATTTATTGTATAAAGTTGAACCATCTGCCCACTTAATTGAAATAGGATTTACAGTATTTATTAGTTTAATTTTCCAAGCAAGGTCACCTTCTGGGGTATTTGGTATAGCAACCCCAATATAAATATCATTCCCAGAAACATCAATTCTTTGAGCTTCATCAGCTTCTCTAACTCTTTGAAATGCTTGTCCGTCTACTGAGTTACCAATTCTTGCGAATTGTTCAAACATCATTAATGCTTCAGGAGATAAATGTCCAGAACCTAAATTTTCAACTGATGGAAAATTACTCATTTGCAACTAACCTTTCAATCTCCCTATTTAGTTTTTGTTTTTCTGTTGATAAAAAGACATACCTACTAATAGTTTTAATTCTCTTTTCCATTGGGTTATGTCCTAATTTGTTTGATAAATATTTGATTTCATAGATGATATCGTCTAATGTCTTAGCTCCGTTAGCTTTTGCCCACTCAACAATTCTATCTATTTCGTGTCCGTATTTCTCTGTTTCAAGAGAAGCAAGTCCGAGTTGTTGTCCAATTTGACTGTGTAGTATTGTATTGTCAATGACAGTATTATTACCAGGTAAAGTTTCTTGAACCTGTGTTGTAACTTGCGGATTATCGATTTGAAATTTTTTAACATCTTCAGCTCCTAACATATCTAACCAATACTATTTTAATCAAGGTAATTCAATCTTGCAGGTATTTCACCCTTGAACATTCGGTTCATTTGTTGTATGTGAAAGTCGTGTGGTTGTATTCCCTCTTTCTTATATTTGTTTTCCCACCAACCATCGTGATTAAAACAGAATACTTCGTTAGTTGGGTGTAAGTATATTGGGTAACCTATAAAAGCAGCTCTGGTTGCAAGGTTTGTATTGTCATAACCAAACCCATGTAAGTCGTACTCTGCGTCACAACCACCTAAATCTCTAACTACTTTATTTGGAATAGATGCCCAGTTTAATTCCCATTCTACTGGTTGTGCCTCTCTTAAACTTCCGTTACCTGTAGGTCTTGGGTCTGTCCAAAACCTAATGTCAGGTTTCTTAGTAAAGTCTTCGCCAAATATTGTAATAAGACCTTTTTCATCTACAATCTCACTTTTTTCAGGATAGTAATACTGATGCGATATTCCAGTTACCAAAGCGTTACTATTAAATTGATATATTGCCCAAAATTTAGCAAGTCCGTCTTTTGGTACATAGATATAATCTTGTAAAGAAACTATTAAATCGCCTTCACAGTTACTAAAACCTTGATTAATACATCTGGCTAATTTTGCCTTATATCCTTTATCTGGTTCAAGTTCAATTTCTTTTAAGTGTTTAACTGGGTAAGTAACATCTTTGAAGTACTCTTTAACTTCATCTTTTCGTAAGTCATACAGTCCATCAACAATTACAAGTTCAAAGTCTTTAAACTCTTGTCTGTTAAGAGATGACTTTAAAATATCCATTCCACCATATCTATTTGTTATGTACATTACACTTATACTCATTTAAATAACTCCTTTATTTCGTCTGGTACTTCTACCCAATCGCCCTTGTTATACCTTATAAGAAGGTCTTGAGCATACACTCCGTGTGGGCTTGGTATTTTACTTTCAAGCCATTCTGGGGTTACCCATTCTTTAAAGTTTCTAAAATGGTGCATTGTTAATTTTTCTTCAATAATGTGTCTTGGAAACTCATAAGATAACAGAGGCCCAAATTTATATTCTGGATTAACTGCTATTGGGTCTGTTTCTAACTGGTCACGAATACCGTGAAACCAATCATAATAGTAATCTACTGCTTGCTTAGATGTATCAAGTGCGTAGTTTGCATAAGGAGTATTATGAAGATAGTTAAATAGTTTGTCTAAATCTTCTTTTGTAAAAAATTGGTCAAAGTCAAACTTAGTTACAAGGTCATAGTCTTGTAAGAAAGATAACCCATAGTTTAATGAGTTAGCATGAAACATTGTCAAATCATCGTCTTGTGGTTCGTAGTATTCAATTTGTATATCTGGAAAGTTTTGTCTAATTAATTGTTCGGAATTATCGGGTTGAACTGAAATGTTATGCTCATCTCTATAGTTTCGCCAAGGTCTTGTTGCTTGTACTACAAGTATTTTATCAACATAAGGTTTTATCATCTTAATGTGTGGTATTACAAATCTTTCACAGTTCCAGTTAAGAAGAAGTGCTGCTATTTTTTTAGACAAGACTCAATACCTTTCTTTAATTGACTTGCATAATAATGTTCGTCTGGAACTTCGTGTTTTAAAAGTTCTTTTAATTTAGGATTATCGTCTTCAACTTCAACATGACAATTAGAATAAAGAGCTTCCAGTACTGCTCTTTCACCCCCACCATAAATATCGGCAGGTATGTAAACAGTATTTGTTATACTGTATAAGTAACTTAATGTTTCAAAGGATTGTTGTGGTATTACACCAATTCCGTTTTTAAGTAAGTCTGTAATTATTTCCATACTTTCGGACATATTGTCTTTTTGTATCTCACCTACAGCAAATCTAAGCCCTTTTTTATTTTTTAATAAATGATGTCTTTTCCAATTAGCAAATGCGCCTACTGATAAATAATCAATATGTGCCTCATGTAAATCACAGTCAAGTTCAGAAGTATTAACTCCAAAAGCATGAATTAAGTTTCCTTTTAAATTAAGGAAGTTTTTAACCCACTCTGTTTCATAAAATAAAACATCATAGCAATCTGTATCTTGTGGGTGTACATTACCCCCAATACAGAGACCTTTTTTATTTGGGAGACTTCTTAGTAACATATCAACTTTAGAATGAAATGCCCCGTGACCTAAGATAAAGTCATATTCTTCAAAGTTTGGAATATCGTCACCAATGTTATATCTATCGTAACCTAAAATATTAATTGCTGCCCAAAGTCCATCTTTGACTTCATATTTATAATCACTTACGAATAATACTTTCATAACAGTTTCTTTAGTTTTTTGTTAAATGCTTCTATAGTGTATTCTCTCAAATCATATTCAATCTGACCACTATCAAGTATTGCGTTGACCATAGCAGTTTCAAAGTATGGAGTTGTAGCAAGAGATACATATGTTCCATTTAAGAATGAAGCCTTATTATCAACTACTGTAACTACTGGAACTTGACAAGCCATTGAAGAAAGTGCTAATTCAATATCGTTGTCTCTTTCAAGTAAACATGTAATTTTAGATTGATTTAAAAAGTCATTCATAAGTGATGTAGGAAAGTCTGATAAGTAAAACAAATCAGGTGCTTCATTCATACTAACTGATGATGGCATATGTTCAATGTTTAAGAACAAGTCTAAGTTTTGAACAAGTTGTGGAAATATTCTCGCAAAGTGTTTTCTTCTATCATCTGATTTAAAGATGTTTGAATTGTATACTGCTGCAACTACTGCTTTAGGATAGACTTTTAAATCTTCCTTTGTAGGTACAATTACTGCGTCCCAATCTAATTGTTTCTTTGGTAACTCGTAGGAGTCATAGATAAATATTTTCTTATAATCTCCAGTTAATATCTTTTCCCATTCATAGTTTGGTGACCCTACACAGACAACAACATTTGGTTCAAAGTACTGATTAATACCCCACTTCATAGATTTAATTGTGTTTTTAAACCACATCAAGTGTTCACCTTTATGAATTGCCCCAAGTAAAGGTGTGTGCATAAAAAACTCTACATGATAGTTTTTAGGTAGACTTCTAAATGCCTCAACCAAAGCTAAGTCGTGTGTTACATGATATAGATGTGGTTTTTTATTTCCATATATTACTGCTACTTTTGTGTTATTCATAAATTTTTTGCTACCTCATAAACTACATTTACTGTTACTGCATTGCCTAAACATTTATATCTTTGAATTGACGGGATACCTTCAGTCCACCCTTTGGGAAACCCCTGTAATTTTTCGCACTCTGTTTCAGTCAACTTTCTAAGCAAACTCCCTTGAGGAATCCAAACTTTTTTACCAGTTGTAAGTGTAGGCGCAATACCATCAGTACCGTATACTCTTTGTCCAGAGTGTGGTGGGTTTGTTAATTGGTTGATTTCTTCAGATGTTTCAAAAGTTTCTCTGTTGCTTCCTCTGAAAGAAAATACTTCTGGTCTGGGTTGTTTTCTAAGATGTCCGACAATGTAGACCCTCTCTCGGTTCTGACTAACTCCAAAGTTTTTGCTGTTAAGCACATTCCATTGAATGTCGTACCCCAATTCTGTAAGCGTGGACACGATGGTTCTGAAAGTTTGTCCCGAGTTATGAGATAAGAGTCCTTTAACATTCTCGAGTATAAAGTACTTCGGCTGCCTATCTTTAAGTATCCTTGCGATTTCAAAGAAGAGAGTTCCTCTGGTGTCATCAAATCCGAGTCGTTTTCCAGCGATTGAAAAACTCTGGCAAGGAAAACCGCCCACGAGTAAGTCGTGTTCTGGAATTTCTTCTGTTTGTACTGTTTTGATGTCTCTTGTGTCGACTGGTCTGTTAAATCTTGTTTCATAAACTTTTGCTGCATACTTATCCCATTCATTTACATAAATACATTGATGCCCTAATCGGTCTAAAGCTAAACCGAAACCCCCAATTCCCGCAAATAATTCGATATATCTGAGTTTCCTTTGTCCATTTGTCTGTGGTGTTTCCTGCATAGTTGTACCCATTTCTTTAAATCCCTTTCATACAAATGGTTCGTATTTGCCCACTCAATAGAACCTTTATATGTCTTAACCTTTCCACAATAGGTGCATTTGATAGCTTTACCTTTTTGTTTTTCAACCCAGTAGTGTTTAGCTGCGTAACTTGCTGTATCCCCTTTCCAATTAGAGTTTTTATCGCCCCATTGATTTCTTTTTTTAGGTATTCTCGATTTAATGTTAAGTTTCTTAAACCAAGTAAAAACAGTTTTCTGTGATACACAGAATTTTTTTGCAATTTCAGTCTGTGTATAACCTTGTTCGTAAAGTTTTTTAATACATGAAGGTATAGGTTTTGCTGTATATTGATTTGCCATACTTTAAATAATATCATAATCCCCCTATTCCTGCGAATAAACTTATATACTTCATTTAAAATGTTTAGTCCACTCTAAAGCAATCTTGTCCCAAGAGTATGACTTTGCCCCTTCTATGGCTTTTTTCTTTTCTTCTTCGTATCTTTTCTTATCTTTAGCAAGGGAAACAAGTTCTTTAATAAACTGTTCTTGTACTTCAGTTTCTTCAATATCTCCCTCAAGTTTTACTCCTGAGAATACTGTGTCTTGTAATGCTGCTAAATTCATAGTTACTGGAACACAACCAAGAGATTGACTTCGTAATGCTGTGATGCAGTTCGTTTCTTGAAAGAAAGTTGGGTAAACCCATAAGTCACAACTGGCAGTAATTTCATCTAATTTAGATTTTGAAACTCTACCATGATGAGTAATACCCTCTTGTTCCATTAGTTTATTAATCTTGTCTTTCCAAGCCATTGCTTGTGGGTTACCTTGATAGCCCTTGTCGTATAAATCCCAACCGTAACAAACTTCCAATGTTGCATTAGGTAATTCTTTTTTTATTTCTGCCCACATGTTAAGTAAGATTTCAATGCCCCTATCGTAGGAACTGGCATATAACATTCTCATAAATTAATTCCATTCGAAATAACTACTGCTTTGTCGTTTGGTACATTTGGTAAGTTTCTTCTATGCCATTTGCTTTTAAAGAAAACTTTATCTACCTTCTTAACTCTTTCAGGTGCCCAATGTTCCATACTTGCAATGTCATGTAAGTCCATAAATATTCTTTTAGCTTTAAGCATTGGTAGGTCAAGTAAATGAGGACTTCTCCAGAATATTATTGTCGAGAATTTGTCGTTAAAATTAACCAGATTATAATGCTTATAAGTAACACCATCATAAGTGCCTCCTTTATTACCACAGTCGCAGTAAACAGTTACTTTGTACCCCATCTTTGCCCATTCTTTGGCAAGATAAATGACAGCACTTTCTGAACCACCAATACCTTTTTCCAAGTTCTCTGGTGTCCATTCTTCAAAGTGTTTATTACCAAATGAAGCGTAATAAACTATTTCATCATCTGCCCATTCTTTAACTGGTTTTGTATTAGCCAGTTGTTTAACAAATGGTTGTTCAAGGAATGGTAATTTAATTGTGTCTAAATAAGTGTCCATTGATTCAGGACTTTCTTTTAAGATGTAAATTGCGTAATTGTAAACGCCTTGTGCTATCTTATTTAACTCAATAGTGTTATTAACAGTATCGAGTAAATCATCGTTTACAAGGTCGTGTCTAAGTTCTGCATACTTCTTCATTTCCTCAAGGTCATTATTTCTTTGTGCTTCTTGATATTTTAAAGTTGTGTAAAGAAGTTTTATCTCATATGGACTTCCAATAGTTGCTTTTGATTTTGGATTAGGTAATACTGCCCCTTGATTTAGGTATATTGAACCTTCCTCAAAATGACCGCATTTAAATAAAGCGTCTGCAAGTCTAAGGTAATCTACATGGTTAACTGGGTGATGATAAATTGCTTTTTTATAACAATCTATTGCTTCGTTATCTCTTCCAAGTCTTTGTCTAATAAGTCCCTTGTAATGATATGCTACATTAATCTCTTCGTTCCAACCTGAGATTTTAAGATACATATCAAGGTACTTATCGGCTTCTATTAACTTATCTGGTTCTCCAATGTCATAGTAAGTCTTACCTATGTAAAGAAGAGTTCTTGGGTCTTTATAATTTTCTGATTTAGCTTGTAACTCAAGTATTCTGACATTTCTTTTAAGTGCTGCAGCTTGTTTTTCATTCTTTGCTGTATGTACCCAGACAATGTTTTGATTTGCTTTAGGGTCATAAGTATATTGTGAAATTCTTAACTCCTCAATTTTCTTATTTCTTGGAACACAGACTTCGTGCAACCAAGATACCCATTTGAATTCTTTCTTTCTAATTAATCTTTCTCTTTCGTGAAAGATAACTGGTTCTTTAACCGAACCGTCTTCATTAAACTTACAAGAATAGTAGTAAGTAAAATGAACCATATCTACATTATTTTGTTTAGCAATGTTTGCTACTTTTCTAATATCAGTTCCACCTAATAAGATATCATCTGTATCAGCCCAAGAGACATAATCAAAGTCATCTGGAACTAAGTCAAATGAAATCTGTCTTACTGCTGCAAAATTTACAAATTCCCATTTACCATCTTCGTTTTTATAATAAGGTTCTGGGTGTGTTTCTGGACTTATTGAAATTGATGTTCCTTTCCATTTCTTTACTTCTTTATGGATTAAGTCATGTTCTCCAGAAAGTCCGTTTACTACTACAAATAACCCATCAAAATGAGGCATAAATGAGTTAAGTGATTTTTTAAATAATTCTAATTCTGAGTTGTCTTTAACAATATAAGTAAGGGCGGTTCTTGCTGTCATATAACCTATAATAAACTTATATAAGACAGAGTCAATACTACAGATTATGGGTTCTTAAGATTGGAAGTTCTGAGGTAAGTCTTTTAGTAAATTTTCTATCCCACTTCTGGTTTGGAAACATGTTGTGAATATACCCGTGAAATGCTTCAGGAACTTCTAAAACATGCTGAACCATATCACCAGACTCATCTTTAATAATGGCATGAGTACCTTCAGTTTCTTTCTTGTATAGTTTCATTGTTTCAACAAAGTGAGCAAAGTGTGCTGGGTGTTCAACACCAAATAGTTCAAATAATAAAACAATATCGTGACTGGGAAAC
>OGWM01000183.1_pt1 | contig 10051 bp, 10 predicted proteins | sample 1576041 | NCBI WGS metagenome assembly OGWM01 (sample SAMN07581538, study PRJEB24739) | freshwater metagenome | place: Singapore | collected 2015-01
GTTTCCCAGTCACGATAATGCTAGATACCAGTTTTTCTTATCCCAGATGTCGCAACCTTGTGGAGCGCTATATTCATACCATGCAAATGTAGGGCTAGGGTAAGAAAGCGCTCTTTCGCGTAGATCGTTAAGGACTTGGCTGAACGCGTCGCCAGCGTTTGACGTAACGAGTGTTTGCGCATTAGGTCTTGACTCTTCTCTCCCTAAGACGACCAGCCATCAACCGCCAAGCCCCTTTCAGAAGCCATAGAAGCCAATATGAGCCAGTTACAGCCTAATCAGGGCAAAGTTACTCAGGGGAAAAAAGCCAAACGCTTACAGCACGTTCCACGGCTTCACACACCGCTACTAAAAGGAAAATCACGCGGTAATGAAATCATCGAGCTTGCAGAGCGTATCGGTATGCCTTTAATGGACTGGCAAAAGTGGGTCGTGGACGACATGATGAAGATTGACGAGTCTGGAGCTTTTCGTCGCAAAACTATCGGACTTCTCATCGCTCGCCAGAATGGAAAAACACATTTAGCGCGTATGCGCATCATTTGGGGGTTGTTAAATGGAGAACGCATTGTGGCTATGTCTTCTAATCGTAATATGGCTCTTGATAACTTTAGAGAAGTAAATTACATAATTCAGTCAAATGAGTTCTTAGCTGAACAGTTAGCTCATAAACCACGCCTTGCTAACGGGCAGGAAATGATTACTTTTAAGAATGGTGGACGCTATGAGATCGTTGCTGCTACGAGAGATGGTTCGCGTGGTAAGACTGCTGACTTACTCTTTATTGACGAGTTACGAGAAGTTACTCTCGAGGCATGGACGGCTGCTCGTCCAGTTACTCGAGCAAGACCTAATGCGCAAACGCTCGTTACGTCAAACGCTGGCGACGCGTTCAGCCAAGTCCTTAACGATCTACGCGAGAGAGCGCTCTCTTACCCTAGCCCTACATTTGCATGGTATGAATATAGCGCTCCACAAGGTTGCGACATCTGGGATAAGAAAAACTGGTATCTGGCTAATCCAGCGCTGGGCGTTACAATCGACGAAGAAACAATCGCAGAAGCGGTCGCTACAAACCCAGTCGAAGCCACAAGAACCGAAGTTCTATGCTCTTGGATTGACTCTCTTGTTAGTCCTTGGGCTAACGGCACTATCGAAGCTACAACTGATCCAGATTTAGTTTTACCTGTCGGTTTACCAACTATCTTTGCTATCGACGTAAGTCCAAGTAAGCGAGATGCAGCGCTTGTTGCTGGAGTCTTGCTAGAAAACGGCAAAATCGGACTCGGAATTATGGAGTTATGGACTAGCGAAGTCGGTATCGACGAAGTCAAAATGGCGGACGGAGTCATGGCTTGGGTTAAGAAATACCGACCTCAAAAGCTGTTATATGACAAGTATGCCACTGCCTCTATTGCTCAAAGATTACAAAATAACGGAGTTATGGTTGAAGACTGCTCAGGGCAGCACTTCTATCAAGCTTGCGCCGATTTGGCAGAAGCTTTAGTGAATAACCGCGTGGTTCATTCAGGACAGAAAGAGTTCGTGGCTCACATGAATAACTGCGCCATGAAAACCAACGATGCTGGTTGGAGAATTGTCCGTCGTAAATCTGCTGGATCTGTGGCAGGTGCTATCTCTGCCGCTATGGTTACTTGGGAGCTAACAAAACCACAAGCGACACCTAACATTATAGTGATTTGACACATTTATGATATATAATTATATTTATGGGTTTTTGGGATAAATTAGGTTTTGTGCCAGTAAATGCAAACAAATCCGTCGTCCCATCAACCCGAATAACTGCTCAGGTTAATCCTGCCGTATTCGATGCGCCTTACGGGCAGCTCTACGGCAATTATGGATTAGGTGGCTGGAACAATTACGCAAATAGCGTTAATCGTTTACAAGTTATGTCCGTTCCTGCTGTCGCTAATTGCAGAAACTTAATTGCGACAACTATTGCAGGTATTCCATTAGAACTTTATGACCGCGTTAGCGGAGAAGAATTACCTACACCACTTTGGATTCGCCAACCAGATAAGCGCTCACCACTTGCTAACACGATTGCTTGGACTGTTGATAGTTTAATTTTCTACGGCGTTGCTTATTGGCGCGTTACAGAAGTTTATGCAGATGATAATCGCCCAGCGCGTTTTGAATGGATTCAAAATGACCGCGTGACTGTAAAGCTCGACCAATACAATGCAAACGTCGAGTATTACATGATTAACAATATTCGCGTTCCAGATGACGGCGTTGGTTCGTTAATTACATTCCAATCATTAGATCAAGGTTTATTACTTCGCGCAGCGCGCACAATTAAATCTGCAATCGACTTAGAACTTGCAGTTAATGTTGCTACTGCAACACCACAGCCATCTGGTTACATTAAAAACAATGGCGCAGACCTACCAGACGATAAGGTGCAAGGACTTCTAAATACTTGGAAGAACGCACGTCAAAATCGTGCAACTGCTTATTTAACACAAACTCTAGATTACGTTCCAACTCAGTTCTCACCAAAGGACATGACTTACAACGAGTCAGCGCAGTATTTAGCAACACAAATCGCTCGTGCCATGAATGTTCCTAGTGACATGATTGACGCAGAACAATTAAAGAGCAATACTTATCAGAATGTAATTGATGCTCGTAAAGATTTTCTTACATACACACTTTATCCATACATCGAGGTAATTCAATCTCGTTTATCTATGGACGATTTAACACCACGAACACAAATGGTTCGTTTTGCTGTTGATGATACTTACCTTAAGGCAGATCCAATGGAGCGCCTGAACGTAATTGAAAAACTTCTTGCACTTGGTTTAATTGACGTTAATCAAGCAAAACAAATGGAAGACCTAGCACCAGATGGAGACGGGGAAAATGAAAACCCACTTGACGTTTAGCGCTTCAATCGAAGCAGCTGACACCCAGCGCCGAATCATCGCAGGACAAATTGTCCCATTTGGCGAAATCGGCAACACATCTGCAGGAAAAGTAATTTTTGAAAAGGGTTCAATTCAAATCCCTAATTTGTCAAAAGTTAAATTACTTGCACAACATCAGCAGACCGCGTCTGGCGTAATCGGACGCGCTAAGTCAATTACTGAAACAGAAACAGGCATGAATGGCGTGTTTTCTGTTAGCGCATCAAGCGATGGCGAAAATTATTTAATTAAAGCTTCTGAGGGAATCCTTGACGGCTTATCTGTTGGCGTTGAAGTAGTTCGCGCAGCAGAACGCAAAGACGGCGTATTACTTGTTAAAGCCGCAATCCTTAAAGAAGTTTCATTAGTAGAGACTCCAGCGTTTGATAATGCTCGCGTTCTCGAAGTAGCAGCTGCGGAAGACGACGCAGCGGAGACAAAGCTCGAAGAAATGGAAGACGAGCAGATCGCAAAGATTTCTGATGCCGTAGATGCCTTGAAGAACATTCAAGAACTCGAAAAGGCTTTGGAAGAAACCGAAACTCAAACCGAAAGTGAGGCACAAGTGGAAGACACCACTCCAGCCGCGACAGAGGCAGCAAAGACAGAAGATGCCTCACGTCCAACAATTAAGGCAGCAGCAACTCCTTACATCACTACAACAGTTCGCCACGGAATTACATCTGCTGGTCGCTGGATTGAACATGAATTAAAGGCAGCTGCTGGAAACCGCGAATCAGCAGAATGGGTAGCAGCAGCAAAAGACATCACAGCTGCAACTGACTCAATCGGCACAACTAACCCAGCGTTTAACCCAATTCAATACCTAAACAACTTCGTTTCTAACACCAACTTTGGTCGTTCAACAATCGACGCAGTTACAAAGGGCGCACTACCAGCGTCAGGTATGACAATCAACATTCCATCACTTGTTACATCAGCAGGTGGCGGTTCATCAACAGCTCCAACTGTTGCAGCAACAGGCGAAGACGTTGCACCATCTTCAACAGGTATGACATCGGCTTACGAGTCAGTATCAGTTCAGAAGTTTGCTGGACAACAGGTTGTAACACTAGAACTTCTAGAGCGTTCAGACCCAGTCTTCTTCGATCAGCTAGCAATTCAGCTACAGCGCGCTTACGCTAAGGCAACAGATGCTTACATGGTAAACATTCTTGCAACACAGGGAACACAAGCATCAGTAGCAGGTGGCACAACAGCGGCAGATTTCCAGAACTTCGTAGCAACAGAATCAGCTAACGCTTACTCTGGATCATCTTACTTCGCATCAAACCTCGCTATCTCGCCTCAGTGGTGGTCTAAGCTTCAGGGTTATGCTGACACAACAGGTCGCCCTCTTTACACACTAGCTTCACCACAGTTCAACGCTGCAGGTCAAGTAGTTCCAACTTCAATCAAGGGTTCTGCTCTTGGTCTTGATGTTTACGTTGATAAGTTCATTACTGGTGTTTCAACAGGTCTTGATGATGACTCAATGTTCCTAATCGCTCCAGAAACAGCGATGTGGTGGGAATCTCCAACCGCTAACTTCTCTGTAAACCACGTTGCAGACGCAACAGGAAACATGGTTCTACAGACCGCAATTTACGGCTATGGCGCAGGTAAGGTTCTTATCCCTGCTGGCGTTCGCCGTTGGAACGTATAACAAATACGGACAAATTAAGTCGGAGTCCCCAGCAGTTAGAAGCCCTGCTGCTGGGGTAACTCCCCTAAGAAAGGATTACAAGTGGCAGATTATGTAACAGTCGCAGAAGTGCGTTCTGCTCTTGGCGTCCAATCACTTTATTCAGATGCAGACATCGAATCAGTTTGCGAAGCTTCTACTGATTTAATTAAGAAGCAATTATGGTTCAATGAATACCCAGTAGTCGGCGTTTCAATCTACGGCAATTACGCTACTGCTGTTTTATCCGCACCGCTTCCTATTGCTACAGGTCAAAGCGTAATAATTACGAATTGCGGAACAACTTACGATGGAACACACACAGTCACAGGAACTTATCCGTGGTCTTCTGGTTCTTTATCTTTTAACTTTTATGGCTTCTTGCCTTACACACGCTACAACTTTCCTGCTGGTTATTCCATGATCCAATGGTCGGTAACCCATGCAGACGATAATTACCACCTAATCGTGCCTTACGGCAAAGTGTCGGTTACTCCGACCACTGGTGTCGATTATGCAACTGAGCCACTGGTTCGCCAAGCTGCGTTAATGATTGCTATCGACATTTGGCAAGCACGTCAGCAATCCAATGCTGGCGGCGTTAGCCCAGATTTTTCTCCATCTCCTTATCGCATGGGTAATTCATTACTCAGCCGTGTTCGAGGTTTGCTTGCGCCTTATCTATCGCCGCGAGGTATGGTCGGTTAATGTCCGTAGCAACACTTAGAGATGATATCGCCGCCGCTTTAGAGAACCCATCGGTGTGGCAGGTGTTTTCCTATCCACCTGCTTCACCTTTGGCTAATTCCATCATTATTAGTCCAGACGATCCTTACATCATGCCGACTAACAATAACTTTAACGTAGCGGCAGAAGTAGCGTTCAAGATGACTTTAATTGTTCCTCTGTTTGATAATCAGGGAAACTTAATGAATATTGAAGATTTCATCACTGCTGCATTTTTGAAGCTATCAGAAGCTTCTAATCTACATTTTCGCATCGGAACATTCTCAGCGCCGTCGGTTCTTCCTGTCGATGCTGGACAGATGTTAAGTAGCGAAGTTCAACTGACATTCACGACACCTTGGAGCTAATATGACCATGAGCGAAGAAGATTTGGCTTTTCTGAAGAAGATTGGTCAAATTACAGAACCAAAGAAACCAACAACCGCTAAGAAAGACGAGGAATAACAGATGGCTGTTTTTCTAAACAATAAAGTCGGCGTTAAGATTAACTCTGTTGATCTTAGCGACCACGTTACAGCAGTAACACTTAACCGCAATTTCGATGAACTAGAAGTGACAGCTATGGGCGATACTTCACACAAGTTCGTTAAGGGATTGGAAGCTTCAAGCGTAACAATCTCATTCCTAAACGACACCGCTACTGCGTCTGTTCTTCAGACACTTCAGGCAGCATGGGGAACAACTGTTACCGCGGTTCTATTGCAGGATAAGAACACCGCAGTATCAGCGACAAACCCACTTTACACATTCTCAATCTTGGTAAACAAGACAACCGACATTAACGGCGCAACTGGCGATATCGCGACTCAGGACATCACATTCACAATCAACGGCGCTACAACAGTAGCAACCACAGGCACATTCTAATTAAATAGCGAGGGCTTAAATGATTAAACTAACGATTACTAGGGTTTCAGGCGAAGTCGATGAAATAAAGATTACGCCTGTAATCGAGTTTGCATTTGAACAATACGCCAAGAAAGGCTTTCGCAAAGCTTTCCTAGAAGACGAGAAGCAGACTGACATCTACTGGCTCGCTTGGGAAGCTTTGCGCAGGTCAGGCGTAGCAGTTAAACCATTTGGACAGGATTTCCTAGAAACGCTTGAAAGCGTAGAAGTGAGTTCAGCCGATAGCCCAAATGGCTAACGCGTGATACCCAGCATTACAAAATAGCGGCAATCGCTATCGAAACAGGTATCGCGCCACAGCATTTAATGGAATTAGATCACGACATGATGAACGCCATGATGGCGTATTTTAAGGATAGAAGTAAGAGGATAGAAAATGCCAGTAAGGCTAGAGGGAGCAATCGCTCTTAGAAAAGCACTGCGCAAACTCGAACCTGATCTTGCTAAAGAAACACAAAAGGAAATCGCGAGTTTCCTAAAGCCTGTTGTTAAGGAAGCCCGTGGGTATCTTCCTAATAATAGTTCTACTCTTTCAAATTGGTCTATTACAAACAAGCGCGAGGGCGCTCGCTTTCCTTATTACGATTTTGCTTTAGCAAAGCGTGGCATTACTTACAAGACTTCCCCAAGTAAGGCTAATCGTAATGGCTGGCGCGCTCTAGCTTCTATTTTCAACAAGACCGCTGCTGGCGCTATTTATGAAACCGCAGGTCGTAAAAAACCTGACTCTACATTCGTAAAAAATCTTGAAGCCAAATATCCATCGAAGATGGTTGGTAAAGACAAGATGCAAGGTCGCGCTATGTTTCGCGCTTATGAGGAAAATGAGGGCAAAGCTCAAGACGGAGTAATCCGCGCCATTGAAACGGCTGCGGCTAAATTTAAGGCGGCAACTAATGGCTAATCTAAGAATCGACATCGCTTCCGAACTTGATAATCGCGGTTTCAAAAAAGCCGAAACTTCAATCAACTCACTTGATAAAGCCGTTACCAAATTAGGCAAAAAACTTACTGGCGCTTTCTCAGCTTACAAAGTAGCCCAGTTTGCTAAGGACTCAGTCAAAGCGTTTGCAGCGGATCAAAAAGCGGCAGCCGTTCTCGCTAAGACTTTAGAGAACGTAAATCAGGGTTATCAAGTGGATATGGTTAATGCTTATATAGCAAAGACCGAAGCCCTTTACGGCGTATTAGATGACAAACTACGTCCAGCTTTTAGTCAATTAGTCATTGCTACCGGCGATGTCACAAAGAGCCAAGAACTACTACAGACTGCCCTCGACGTATCGGCAGGAACAGGCAAAGACCTTGAGTCCGTAACTGCCGCGCTATCTAAGGCTTACTTAGGCAACGTAACCGCGCTCCAGCGTCTAGGCGTTGGTTTATCTAAGGCAGACTTACAAGGCAAATCGTTTAACCAAATAATCACAATTCTTAACCAGAATTTTGCAGGTCAAGCAGCAACCGCAGCTGACACTTATCAGGGCAAGATTGACCGCTTGAATGTTGCTTTTGAAAACATGAAAGAAACCATCGGCAAAGGAATCGTCGATGCGTTAGGTCAATTAAACACAGATCAAGGCTTTAATGGCGTAATCGACAAAATGGGTTCTCTTGCTAAAGATATTAGCGACATCATTCTTGGACTTGGCGTTATTGCTCAAAAGATACAGTCAATTCCGGGAATGGGTATATTAAGCGATTTTCTAAAGTTTAATATAGATCATGGTTTGTTAGGTATTCTTAAACAATTAGGCGCTAAAGAGCGAATCAAGAACGCACAACCTGCGGGAGTAACCAACTTCCTTGCAGACATGAACAAGATTGCAACCGCTACCGCCAAGATTAACAATGCTGGCAAAGCAAATTTAACCACTAATAAAGCCATCACAAAAGAGAAACAGCAACAGGCAGCGCTCGATGCTTTGTCTTTGAAGTATTTACAGGCTCAAAAGATATTTAACGAAGAACAAATCCAAATCGCAGCAGCTCTACAAAATAAGGGATTGACTGCGGAAGACCAATTACGCCTTAGCCTAAAGAAAGACATTCTCGACCTTGAAACTGCTATTCAGAATAAGGACGTAGAGGGAGCAACTGCGCTAGCGGCAAAGATTGAACTTGAATATAAGCAACTTGGGCTATACCAAGCGGCAGAGAAGTCAATCACTAGCATTTCAGATATTCTTAAAAACTTTAAGCCTATGGATCTGATTAACATTAACAATCTTATCGAGGCTCTTAACCTCTTGGCTAAATTGAATATACCGCTAACTCCACAGCAACAAGCTCAACAAAAGGCTGCCACGGCAGCAGTGGAAAAATCTATGGACGCCATTATCGCTAACGTGCTTCCAAATGCGGCTGCCGAAATGGACGTTACTTCTTATCTGGGAACTCCGTTTAATCCAAACATAGTTTCTAACTATGGAGTCGGAAACCCTAACCTGCAAAACGTAACAGTTACCATTGTGGACAACACTTCTGGACTAATTGACGTGGTAACTAACGCCACACAGCAAGCTTCTGCAAACGGCATTAACACTCGCTTAATTCGTAACACTGGTGGATTGAGCTGGTAAATGGCGCAACCATATCCAATAACTCCTAATCTCGTTGTTTACTTTACCGACGGAGCAACCTTTGGATACCCATTTACTATCGGCGACCCAGCAAACGGAATCTTAGGCAAGAACACTTTAGGCTCTAGCGGTTCTAGCAGCCTTATCGTGGACGTATCTAGCCAAACAGTTAAGGCGACTCTAGGCGGCGGCTACAACCTATTACAGGGGCAATTCCAAGCAGCACAGGCAACATTCCGTATCGTTGATCCTAATGGTGACTGGAATCCTGCGAACCCTGCTTCCCCTTACTATGGCTATTTAACGCCTAACCGCAAAATTCAATTTAGCGCTACTTATGCAGGAACTGACTATTATTTATTTTCAGGTTATATCCAAGCCTATAACTATTCTTATCCTAAGAACCAAGAAATTGGTTACGTTGATTTAGTTTGCACAGATGCGTTCCGTCTATTGGCTTTGGCTGGTATTACGACAGTAGCAGGAACAAGCGCAGGGCAAACCACAGGCGCACGAGTTAATAACATTTTAGACCAAGTAAGTTTTCCTAACTCGCTACGATCTATTGAAACAGGCAGCACCACAGTCCAAGCAGACCCAAGCACGCTGCGCACCTCTTTAGCTGCTATCCAAAACTGCGAGTTCTCAGAGCAAGGCGCGTTCTATATCAACGGCGCTGGACAGGCTACGTTCCTTAGCCGCCAAACAGTCGAGAAGTCTGCTGGCTTGCCTTACACAACTTTCGCTAACAATGGCACAGGTATCACTTACTTTGATATTAAGCCACAGTTCGACGATAAACTTATTATCAACCAAGCGACGATTACTCGCGTAGGTGGCACACCTCAATCATCATCTAATGCCGCGTCCGTGGCTAAATACTTTCCTCATAGCGTGAACTATGACAACCTAGTCGTTCAGACCGATGCAGATGCTCTAAACATCGCCCAGACCTATGTAGCGACCAGAGCCGAAACCACCCAGCGCATCGACGCTATGACCCTTGATCTGACTACCCCTAACTACTCTGCTGGCATTTTGGCAGCCCTAGATTTCGATTACTTCTCTAATGCTCACGTTATCAACGTGGGACAAGACGGAAGCACAATCGACAAATACTTGCAGGTCGTGGGAATCGCCCATGACATTACACCAAACTCTTGGAAAACTACTTCCCTTTATCGTGACTGGGAAAC
>OGWM01000184.1_pt1 | contig 10049 bp, 12 predicted proteins | sample 1576041 | NCBI WGS metagenome assembly OGWM01 (sample SAMN07581538, study PRJEB24739) | freshwater metagenome | place: Singapore | collected 2015-01
GTTTCCCAGTCACGATACGGTATCTTGGTTTATTTATCCCGAAAAATGCCAAAATCAGCCACTATCAGGATGATTCCGAGGAATAATGTCAGAATCTGCTGAAACTGGCTCAAATGGGCTGCAAACGGGTTGGCATGGTGTTACAGAGCCTCGTATATGGACAAAATCCCCTGATTTACCTAGTTACGGCATTGATTTCATCGAGTTTTGTGAGTCAATCGGGTTCACATTGCTTCCTTGGCAGAAGTTTTTGGCACATGAAATTTGCAAGGTTGATGAGAATGACCGATGGTACTTTAAGGAAGTCGGAGTCATAATCTCTCGCCAGAATGGCAAATCCACCTTTATGCAACTGATGATTTTGTGGCGAATGTTCGCTTTGGGGCAAAGATTACAAGTCCACACAGCTCATAAATTGACTACATCGAGCGAAATCTTTTGGAAAATCGATGACATCATTCAAAGTCATGTAAATCTCCTTGATCGCTTTGGAAAAAAGTACGAATCCAAAGGATCACAGGAAATCAAACTTAAAACTGGCGAGCGTTATTTGGTTCGAGCAAATAATTCAGCTTCTCGTGGTATTGCCGCTCCCGATACTGTTTATATGGATGAGGTTCGAGAATTTATGGATGACGAAGTATGGTCATCCTTGCGTTATACCCAGATGGCAACTTCCAATCCGCAGGCTTTGATATTTTCTAACGCTGGTCATCAACATTCTGTCATTCTCAATCGATTAAGAGAGCGTGGATTAGCTGCCGCTGCCGGAGCTGATGATCGCATTGGCTGGTTCGAGTGGTCAGCCGAGCAAGGTTGCGCCATTGATGATCGCAACGCTTGGGCGCAAGCAAATCCTAGCCTTGGCTACACAATCAACATCGAGAATCTTGAAGCCGCAATGTCGGATGATGAGTCCATTGTTCGCACCGAACTTTTGTGCCAATGGGTTTCTGTCATCAATCCGGCAATCAATCCAAGTAACTGGGCGGCAGCCGCTGATAAGAATTTGAAACTAAGCAAAGAGGAACTGACTTGGTTTGCCATCGATCTTAGCCCAGACAGAAAATCAGGTGCTTTAATTGCCGGACAAAAGCAAGGCGAAATAACAAATATCTTTTTATTGGATACTTGGACAAATCCAGTCAACCTTGATGCCAAGCAAATCGCTAATGACATCGCAGATCAAGTGAGGAAATACCATGTTGAAACTGTTGCCTATTCTCGTCAGACATCCGCAGCTGTGGCGGCTTTACTTGCGCCAGCAGGGATTCCTACTACGCCTATTGATGGCGCGCTTTATGGTCAGGCTTGCGATGAGATGCTGTCCGCAATCACTTCCAATCGATTACGACGTCAGGATGTTGACGAATTCAATCGACAAGTCCTGAGCGCGGTCAAATTGCCATTCAAGGATGGCGGTTGGTATTTGGGTCGCAAAGTCAGCAATGCCACGATTTGTGCAGCTGTCGGAATGGCAATGGTCTGTCATTTCACCACACAAGTTGACATAGATCAGGATATTGTGGTTGGCTAGTGTATAATTTGCCCTAATGGGTATCAAAGAATTCTTTTTAGGCATTCCATCAGCTGTTGCACAAATATCTGATGTTGAGGCCGCGCTTGCCCCTTTTAATTTAAGCAGTTCAATCTACGGATTAGCCAATGGATCAACTGTCGTTGATCGATCTACTGCAATGTCAGTGCCAGCAGTCGCTCGCGCTCGCAATATCATTTGCGGCACAATTGGTTCATTGCCACTCGAGCAATACAATCGAATTACTGGCGCACACATTGAACCTTTGCGCGTTATCAATCAACCTGATCCAAGAGTTTCAGGATTTGTTGTTTATAACTGGTTGGCTGAGGACATTTGGCTTTACGGGGTCGGCTTTGGATTAGTCCTTGACGCTTATGCTGAGGATGGTCGTGTTCGCGCATGGACTCGTATCGATCCACGCCGTGTAATTCCAAAATATAACTCGACAATGACTGAGATTACAGCTTATGAAGTTGATGGAGTTCTTGCTCCTTTGGCTGGCATCGGATCAATTATTCGATTCGATGGAGCAGATGAAGGTTTCATTAACCGCGCTGGTCGAACAGTTGTTGCAGCTGTCGAATTAGAAAAAGCCGCTTTATCTTATGCGAAAGAACCAGTCCCATCGATGGTTCTTAAAAGCAATGGTACAAATTTAACTTCAGAGCGAATTGCAAAATTACTTGAAGCATGGCGCAACTCAAGAGCAACAAAATCAACTGCTTTCCTCAATGCAGACATTGATATGCAGTCAGTTGGTTTTGATCCAAAGAGTTTGCAGCTTGTCGAGGCTCGTCAATATGTGGCGTTGGAGATAGCGAGAGCATCCGGTATCCCTGCGTATTTCCTTTCCGCAGAAACGACATCTATGACCTACTCCAACGCCATCTCCGAACGCAGATCGCTTGTGGATTTCTCACTGCGCCCAATTCTTGCCGCGATTGAAAGCCGCCTGTCACTCCCTGACATCTGCCCTTCAACGGCTGAAATCCGATTCTCATTAGACGATTTCCTTCGCGGCAACCCATTGGAACGCGCTCAGGTTTATCAGATTCTTAACCAAATTGGTGCAATGTCTGTTGAACAAATTCAAGAGGAAGAAGATCTAATCAAATGAAAATCGAAGTCCCAATTTCCTTAACCGCAGCTGATTCACAGTCACGCACAATCTCCGGACAAATCGTCACATGGAATGAGCAAGGCAACACATCAGCAGGCGCTACTATCTTTGCTCAAGATTCAATCAAATTTAACAAGAACATTAAACTTTTATTAGAACATGATCGCACTCGGCCAATTGGCAAATTGCTTTCACATGAAGTGACTGATTCAGGCATTGTTGCAACATTCAAAATTGCTGAAACCACAGCTGGAAATGATGCTCTTGTCGAAGCAGCAACTGGTATGCGTGACGGATTTTCTGTTGGCGTTAAAGTTGATGCTTGGGATAACCAAGATGGCGTAATGGTGATTTCAAAGTCCCACATAATCGAGACAAGCCTTGTCACAGATCCTGCAATCGACTCAGCGCGTGTCGCTCAAGTCGCTGCATCCGATGATTCTGCAACTAATGAAGTCGCAGATACAACAAACCCAACAGAAGGAGAACAAGTGTCAGACACTACCGTTCCAGAAGCTCCTGCCGTAACTGAAGCGGTAGAAGCGACCAAAGTAGAAGCAACAGCAGCTCCAAAGCCTGCGTTCTACGCAACTCCACGCATCAACCCTAACCTCACAGCAGGACAACTCCTTGAAGCAAACATCAAGGCAGCAATGGGCGATGACGAAGCCAAGACAATTGTTAAGGCTACAAACGATACCTCGACCAACACAGGTCTCACACTCGCACCACACATGAGCGAGTTCATTACTTCAACAATCGATGGCAGACCAGCAGTGGATGCCGTCAGCCGCGGAGTCCTGCCTTCAAGCGGGATGTCCTTTACGATTCCAAAGCTTGGAACCGCTCCAACAGTTGACGGAGATTCAACTGAAGGTGAAGCACTTGGTGGAACCGAAATGGCTTCAACCTACATTACAGTGGATGTTAAAAAAGCCGCTGGACTTCAGAATATCTCATGGGAACTTCTTGATCGCAGCTCACCTGCGTTCTTTGACGAACTCGTTCGCGAACTCAATGCTGCTTACGCAAAGGCAACAGATCAGGCACTTGTCGCTAAGTTAGTTGCTGATGGAACACAAGCATCAACACAGGCTGCAACAATCGCAGGATTCAAGGCTTACATTGGCAAGGAAGTTCCAGCAGCCTACAAGGCAGCAGGAAACTTTGCTAAGAACATCATTGCTAACACAGCATGGTGGGAGACAATTATCTCAGCTGAGGACACCACAAATCGTCCTCTCTTTGTCGCTGCTCAGCCTTCAAACGCTCCCGGAGCAGTTGGAGTCAATTCATTGACTGGTTCAGTCATGGGTCTTAATCTTTTTGTGGATCCACACATGACAGTAACAACACTCATCGATGATTCAGCATTTTTGGTAGTTCCAGAATCTGTAACATTCTATGAGGCTCCAAAGACTCAGATTCAAGTTCAGGCACTAGCAAATGGTCGCCTACAGGTAGCAGTTTATGGCTACTATGCAATTGCTTCAAAGATTGGCGCAGGCGTTCGCCGCTTCAACCTTACCTAAGCAATAAATTAATCATGCTGGGGGTAATGCTCCCGTTGCCCCCAGCAGCAGTCTATAGATTGGAATGAAATGCCAAGCATCATCACAGCATCAACACTGCGATCAACCCTTGGCGTTTCATCCAGTTTATATTCTGATGCGGTTCTTGATGACATTTTGGATTCCGCAGAGGCAATCATTTTGCCTATGCTCGTTGGTTACTCCGTAGCCATTGATGCAGTTAAATTGACGAACAATGTCGCTTATTTTTACACAGTTCAAAGCAATCCATTCAAAGAATCACAATCAGTAGTTATTGCCGGATGCGGTTCGCCTTTCAACGGCACACGCACAGTCACAACCACTCAACTTGATAGCCATACTTTTACGGCAGCAATTACAAATGCCGACATTTTAGAAAAACTCATTATTCCATCAGGATCCGCAACGCTTTCAGGCGCATCAACTTATGTTGGAAATTCAGCCGTTGAATCGGCGGTCTTGGTCGTATCAGTAGAAATTTTCCAATCCCGTACAGCTGCTGGTGGTCAAATTGAAGGCGTAGATTTCACCCCAACACCTTTCAGAATGGGTCGCTCACTTTTCAATCGCTGCGTTGGCCTTTTAGGCGCTTATATTGACACAGAAACGCTTGCTCAATAATGCCAGCCTCAACAATCCTTAGCGCAGTTCGTGAACCCTTAGCCACAGCTCTTTCAGGCGTGACAGCAAATGTCTTTTCCTATGTCCCTGAAAATGTACCAGTTCCAGCGGTAGTTTTAGTTCCCGGATCTCCATATTTGGAATTTGACCTCATTGGTAATTCAGGCTTTAGATCCAAAGTCAATTTTCTCATCTCATGCTGTGTTACATATTCCAGCAATCCAGCAGCTCTCGATAACATTGAGCAACTCATTGAAAGCGTTGTCCTAGCAATCCCATCTGGTTATGAGATTGGCGATGTGCAACGACCAACAGTCACTCAAGTAGGCGCAAGCACTTTGCTAGTGTCCGACATCAGCGTTAGTACCCACTACACGCGAACAACATAAGGAGAAACAATGGCAACGACAGTCATTACTGGTCGCGACCTTGCGCTGACAATCGACAGCAAGAATTACGGCGACCAAGTGACTTCAGCAACCCTCAAGGTTGATCTGGAGCGCAACACATACGAAACAATCGATGGCAAGGTATTTTTTGCACTCGACACAGTAGCAACATTGACATTTACAATGCTTGCTGACTGGGGCGCAAACTCACCTTCATCGCTTTGCGAAGCACTATGGACAGCCGCATCAACATCACCAAACACAGCCCTGACATACAGCTTTACAGCTGCATCAGGTGCAGTATTTTCAGGTAGCGTATATCCATCATTTCCGGATGCAAGCGGAACAGGCAAGGACGCTCAAACAATCACTGTAACATTGCAAGGAACAGCAAAGCCAACACTCACAATCACTTGATCTAAATAACGGGAGCAAAAATGAAAAAAGCAATCACAATTACATATCAAAATGGCGAACAGGCTACCTATGTGGCTTTTCCACCTGATTTTTCTAAATGGGAAATTCATACAAAGAAAACCATTAGCGAATTCAACGGCGTTCACGACATCCTTTGGGTGGCACATAGCGCAATGAAACGAGAAGCTGCTGGGCAGCCTGTTAAGCCATTTGAAGCATGGATTGAAAGCATTGTCGATATTGATGTGGATACCGATAGCCCAAAAGCCATAACAAAGGAAGCCTCGGCAGGTTAATTGTTGAATTAGCCATAGCCACACAGATTCCAATGTCTGAATGGCAAACGGCTGAGGACATATTGACAGCAATAGAAATCTTAGAGGAGAGAAGTGAACGCGGCTGAGGTAGAGGCATACAATCGGAAAGAAATCCGAGAAGTTATCAAAGCCTTCAAAGCCATGAACGAAACAGCAATCGAGGAAGCCAGAAAGGTTTCCGGTGCTTTGGCTGATTATGCTCTCGGAAAGATTCAAGCAGCTGCTGGAACTCGCACTGTCGCTCAAAAGGTGGCAGTGCGTATTGCTGAAGGTGGCAAAGTATCTAAGACTTCAAAAGTTGGTGAGATTAGCCTTGGATTTGCTTCACAGCGATTCTCAGGCGGAGCATCGACAAAAACCTTGTGGGGTGGCATGGAATTTGGATCCAATCGATTCAAACAGTTTCCAAATCGTACTCCACGATACAAGCGGGGCAATGTTGGATATTTCATTTATCCATCGTTGAAAGAAGCGCAGCCACATATAATTAGCGAATGGCAACAAGCCTTTAGCAAGATTTTGAAGGAGTTCTGATGGCAGGTGATTCAAGAACCTTAAAACTTGCCATTCTTGGTGAAGTCAAAGATTTATCGGCAAGTCTTAATAAAGGCTCAGATGATGTCAGTTCCTTTGGCGACAAAATTGCAAATTTTGGCAAGGCTGCTGGATTAGCCTTTGCGGCTGCTGGAGCTGCGGCTGTTGCCTATGCTGGAAAACTTGCAATTGATGGAGTCAAGGCTGCCATCGAGGATGAAGCCGCTCAACTGCGTTTAGCCACATCGATTAAAAATGTCACTGGCGCAACCGATGATCAAATTGCATCCACTGAACGCTACATAACCAAGACACAACTTGCCACAGGCGTTTCTGACAATGAACTTCGACCATCTTTAGATCGATTGGTTCGAAGCACTAAGTCGGTTGAGGAAGCACAAAAATTACAAGCCTTAGCTCTAGATATTAGTGCGGGAACTGGAAAAAACCTACAAACAGTATCCGAGGCATTGGCTAAAGCTCATGATGGCAATTTTACCGCTCTCAAAAAATTAGGTGGGGGCATTGATGAGAACATACTCAAAAGCAAAGATTTTAATGCTGCTACAGCAGCTTTGTCTGCCACTTTTGAAGGACAAGCATCTGTTCAAGCCGAAACTTTTGATGGAAAAATGCGGCGTTTATCTGAGGCATTTGGAGAAGCCAAAGAAACTGTAGGCGGGTATATTCTCGATGCAGTCACTCCATTGGTTTCGGGAATTGTCGATAATGTCATTCCTGCAATATCTGATTTTATCAATGGCATCGCTGGAGAAGGCGGATTAAAAAAGGCTTTTGAAGGTTTCATTGATGGAGCAAAAAGATTTTTTATACCTGTATTCGATGGCATTAAATTTGCATTTGATAAAATCACAGATGCAGTAGAAAATAATAAAGAATCATTTGAGGCATTATTCGAATTTGTTCAAAAGTATTTAGCACCATTTTTAGGCGGCGCACTCAAGATAGCCTTTGAAGGCATTGGCAAATCAATTGCCTTAGTAGTCAATGTTGTGGGTGATCTTATTGATGGCTTTAGAACAATAATTAGTTTGGGTGCTAAAATCGGAAATTTTGTTGGCGGCATTTTTGGTGGCGGTAAGGCAAGCGGCGGTGCGGTATCAAGCGGAACCACTTATTTAGTTGGTGAAAATGGCCCCGAATTATTTACTCCATCGGCTGCTGGGTACATTATTCCAAATAATGCTTTGGCAACCCCATCAGGCAATACGACTGTGAATATCACAGTCAATGGCGCTATCGATCCAATTTCTACAGCTCGACAAATTACAAACATACTTAATCGTGAGGCTACTCTTTCTGGCAAGTTTACCAAGGTTGGCAACTCTCTTCTAGTTGGTGCTTGATGCCTTGGAGTCCACAACCAACAATTACAGTCAATGGGGTCAATCGCAATAGCGTAACCCTGACCGATGTTCAGATTTCCTACGGCCGCACAAGTGTATGGGAACAGGCTCGCGCAGGGTATGCTCAAATTGCAGTAGTCAATAACAGCAATACAGATTTTTCTTTTGACATGAATCAAACTGTCACAATCAAAGTCAAAAATTCATCTGGGTCAGATGTCACAGTTTTTACTGGCATCATATCTAGTGTTAATAATTCGATTGCTGGATCTGGAACTATTGGGACATCTGTAATTCAGACAATTACAGCTGTCGGGCCATTCAGCCAAATGTCACGCAAAATTATTGGCACAACATCTTGGGCAAAAGAATTTGACACTGACAGAATGACTCGAATTTTTAACGATGCTGGCATGACAATCGATACAGTAGATACCCCCTCCATTTATGAGCTTCAAGCTCGTAACGCAAGTGCAGGCGATGCTTACACATTAGCTGCTCAATACGCCACATACTCAAATGGGTATATTTACGAAACTCCATCCGGCAAGGTTGGATTTGCTAACGAATCTCGCCGTTTTATTGATCAGCGAGATAATGGTTATAAGGTCATTCCTAATAATTACATCATTTGGAATTCCGTAAGTTCACAAAAGACTTTGTCGGATATTGTTAACAGCATTTTGGTCTCATGGCGGGCAGGTACTGAATCGAGTCAAGATACGACCAGCCAAGCAACTTATGGACTTATTGCTGGTTCCATATCCACGGAATTGCACAACGCAACCGATGCTCAAACTCAAGCTGCTCGGTATATTGCCCTTCGAGCATACCCACGAACAAGTCTGAGTACATTTACAATTCCTTTGACAAATTCCAATGTCACAAATAGCGATATTGACTATTTCCTGAATATGACCACCAGCAAACCCATCCAAATTACATCGCTTCCAATAGGAATCAAAAATACGACTTATCGAGGATTTGTGGAAGGCTATACCCTTTCAATCAATAAATTTGAGACATTTATCAGTCTCAATACGACCGACTACACATACTCAGTTACCCCAACTAGGTGGCAAGATGTATCGGCATCACTTCAGTGGTCTGGAGTGGGTGCTGCGGTACAATGGGCTACCTACGATGACTAGGAGAAAAAATGGCTAATAGCCCCGTTTATGCTTGGCCTGAGCCGGATAATACCGCGTATGTCAAAGATGGCGCGCTTGCAATGCGTACTCTTGGCAATGCCATCGATACTACTGTCGATAAAATAGAAAATTTTCAAACAAACATTCCTCATCCATTTCTACTTATGGGAGCATAATCAATGGCAACTACCACTTACAAAATTTTGGGGCAATCAGCACCTTCAACCACATCTAATGCCGATTTAATAACTGTTGGAGCAAGCAAAAGCCAAGTAGTATCAACACTGGTTGTTTCAAATGTGACCGCTTCAGCCGCCACATTTCGAGTATTTGCTCGTATTGGTGGTGCAGCCGCGGCAGTTTCCAATGCACTTTTTTATGATGTAACTATCAGTCCTAATGCTTCTATTGCTTTTACTATAGGCGCGACATTGGCTGCCACAGATGTTTTGACTGTTCGTTCTGGAACTGCTAACGCATTAACATTTACTGCTTTTGGAACGGAACTTGCATAATGGCCATTGGTAACTACCCAGCGACTCCGTTTTTATTTCAACGAGTCCAAGCATTTAGCTCATCAGGAACTTTCGTTCATCCAGATGGTTATGGATCAGCTCGTCCGGTTTATGTAATCTGCATTGGTGCAGGTGGCGGTGGTGGTAGTGGAGCAATTTATCCATCAACTTCAACAACAAGCATTTACGCTACTGCTGGATGCGGCGCTGGTTCAGGTTATGTCGTGGCTGGCATGGTTTCAGTTTCAGCAGATACAACAGTCACAATTGGTACTGGTGGTACGGGTGGAGCAGCAGTTAGTTCTAATGCTTCAGCCACAGTTGGCAATGATGGCAATGTTGGCGGAGCAACTTTATTTGGAAATTTAAGAGCGGCTGGTGGAAACGGCGGAAGCAACGGCGGATTTGGTTCAGCAGGTAGAATTCAACGCGCTGGTGGTAACGGCGGCAGTGCAGGATCAAGACCTGTCGAATATACGCCAAGTAGTACCGCGGGAGCTTTAACAGGCACTGATGGACAAACAT
>OGWM01000185.1_pt1 | contig 10038 bp, 8 predicted proteins | sample 1576041 | NCBI WGS metagenome assembly OGWM01 (sample SAMN07581538, study PRJEB24739) | freshwater metagenome | place: Singapore | collected 2015-01
TCAGGCCGTCAATATGGCTTCACCGTCATAGGGGCTATCGCTGAAGTTTCTTCTGGGGCAATCTTTGCGTTAAGGATTACGAATCAATTAGCGGTTTCCGGTGGAACAAGCATCACATTCTCCGGAAGAGCCCTCGTAAACAAGGTCGGTACGATCGGATAAACAAACTGGAGCGGGTGACCGGGATCGAACCGGCATGGCCAGCTTGGAAGGCTGGGGCTCTACCATTGAGCTACACCCGCAATTGTTGCGAGAGGCTGAGCGTACAGGCTGTGTAACTGAGTGTAAAAAATTACTCTAGACTCCGCTATTGCGCCTCGGGGCGTAGCGTAGTGGCTAGCGCGCCTGCTTTGGGAGCAGGAGATCGGGAGTTCGAATCTCCCCGCCCCGACCAGTTTCACTTAATTAGTTACTTAATTAATGGTGTAGCTGCTTTAACTAATAGGAGTTTTTGTGAAAAGCACTGTTGAGACACTTTCGCCAACACGCGTTCGTCTAGATGTTGATGTCCCATATGCAGAGCTCGGAAAGTATGTCGATGCTGCATATAAGAAGGTAGCTAACACAGTAAATATCCCAGGATTTCGCAAGGGCAAAGTTCCCAATGCCATGATTGATCAGCGCGTGGGTCGCGGCACAGTTTTGGACGAGGCAATCAATGGCGCCATTCAAGATTTCTATGTGGCGGCAGCGCGTGAAAATGATGTTTTAGCAGTAGGCCGTCCAACAGTGGATGTGAAGGAATTTGTCGATAATGAGAAGTTGGTTTTCTCCGTTGAAGTCAGCGTGCGACCAGAGGTAAAGCTTCCTGATTTTTCCAAGATCACAATTACCGTTGATGATGTTGAAGTTGCCGATAAAGATGTCGATGATCAAGTTGATGCGCTGCGCGCTCGCTTTGGCACCCTTCATACCGTTGAAAGAGCAGCTCAGACAGGTGACTTCGTGACCATTGACCTCATCGCGCGCATCGATGGAAAAGAAATTGAGGGCGGAAACGCCAACGAAATTTCTTACGAAGTCGGAAGCAATCAGATGATTGATGGTCTGGACGAAGCTCTTGTTGGACTCAGCGCAGGAGATTCCAAAACTTTCACCACGCAACTTGTTGGCCAAAAAGATGGCGAAACCGGTGATGTTGAAGTAACAGTGAAAGCAGTGAAAGAGCGGGAACTACCAGCACTTGATGATGCTTTTGCCAAGTTGGCATCTGAGTTCGATACCGTGGCAGAACTCAAAGCAGATTTTGTCGAGCGCCTTACTCGTATTAAAAAGTTAGAACAAGGCGCGCAAGCCCGTGATCTCTTGGTGGAAAGATTGCTTGCCGATATTGAAATTCCTGTGCCAGATGAGGTCGTGCTTGATGAAGTTAATGCTCATCTCGAAGGTGAAGGTCGCCTGGAAGATGCCGAGCACCGCGCAGAAGTAGATGGCCAAGTTCGCTCTTCTATCAAATCAGATTTCCTCTTCGACACGATTGTGAAAGCTGAAAGTATTCAAGTAAATGAAATTGAATTAACTGAATACCTCATCCGTATGTCACAGCGTTATGGAATGGGACCAGAACAATTCGCTCAAGAACTTCAAAAAGCAGGACAGATCAATCAAGTGATTGCCGAAGTAACAAGGGCCAAGGCGCTTGCATCTGTGCTTGCACGTACACAAGTTGTCGACAAATCAGGCAACACCATTGACCTTGAGGCGCTTCGCCCAGCACAACCTGCGCAAGTGCAGGCAGCCGATGAAGCAGCAGCTTCTGAAGAATCAAAAGCCGAATAGCCAATCTCGTTAGCCGTTAGCGAACATCCACGCTTTTCGGGGGCAATCTCGCCTTTTAGGGAAGCATTTTGCGGTCTAGATTGTTAAGGTCACTACTGAAGAAATCGATTGGAAGGATGACTCGTGGATTTTATTAACCCACAGGGCAACGCATCACTTGCCCGCTCAGCAACAACTGAACCCATGGGGTTAGGTGATCAGATCTACAGCCGTTTGCTACGCGAACGCATCATCTTTCTAGCCGGCGAAGTTCGTGACGAAATGGCAAATGCAATTTGTGCACAGATGTTGCTTCTTGCTGCCGAAGATCCAGAAAAAGATATTTATTTGTACATCAATTCACCAGGTGGATCCATCACCGCAGGTATGGCTATCTACGACACCATGCATTACATCAAGAACGATGTGGCAACTGTTGCCATGGGTATGGCCGCGTCAATGGGTCAATTCCTTCTCACTGCTGGTGCAAAAGGTAAGCGTTATGCAACGCCACATGCGCGCATCTTGATGCACCAACCACTTGGTGGCATCGGTGGTACCGCAACTGATATTCGAATCCAGGCAGAACAAATGGCAATTACTAAGCAGACTATGTCTGAACTCAATGCCAAGCACACTGGTCAACCGCTTGAAAAAATCATTGCTGATTCAGATCGTGACAATTGGTTTAATGCGCAGCAAGCGCTCGAATATGGATTTATTGATCACATCGCAACGAGCGAAGGACAAATCGCGGGAGGTAAGAAGTAATGAAAAACATTCAAGAAATTACCAATCGCTATGTTCTTCCAACCATTGAGGAAAAGACTGCGTACGGATACAAGCGCCTTGATCCCTATACAAAACTCTTCGAAGAACGCATTATTTTCTTGGGCCAGGCAATCGATGACACAGTAGCCAACGATGTGATGGCTCAGCTTTTGACCCTCGAATCAATGGATCCAGATCGCGATATTTCGATCTACATCAATTCACCTGGTGGATCATTTACGGCGCTCACCGCTATTTATGACACCATGCAATTTGTCCGCCCAGATATCACCACAATCTGTCTTGGCCAAGCTGCTTCAGCTGCTGCAATTATTTTGGCAGGTGGCACAAAAGGAAAGCGTTATGGCCTTGAACATTCACGAATTCTGATTCACCAACCATCTTCTGAAGGTGGTGGACAAGCATCTGATATTGAAATCCAAGCACGCGAAATCATGCGCATGCGTGGACTTCTTGAAACAATGCTGGCAAAACATTCAAATCGCACTGTCGAACAAATCGCTGCAGATATCGAAAGAGATAAGATTCTGACCGCTGCAGAAGCAGTTGAATACGGATTAATCGACAAGGTCATGGCTTCACGAAAGGCCAAGCCAACCGCCTAAATTTAGAAAGCGAGCCCGGTTAGAAATGTTGAAGAAATATTTCGAACCGGGCTCTCTCTTTTCCTTTCCAGATTACCGAAATTACTTTTTCTCCGGCGCAATTTTCACAATCGGTGCTGCTGCATTCCCTATTGCACTTGCTGTTGCAGTTCTTGATAACGGTGGTGATGCCAGTTCGCTTGGCTTAATTTTGGCTGCCCGCGCGCTCTCTGGAACTGTCTTCATGCTTGCTGGGGGAGTCTGGGCAGATCGTCTTCCGCGCAAATGGATCATGATCGGTGCAGATTCATTTCGCGCACTAATCTGCATAGTCCTACTCGTTGTCACCGCAGAAAATCTTCCTTTGTGGGCAATAGGTTTATTAGTTTTCTTAATGGGACTTGGAGATTCCTTTGGAATGCCGGCAGGTACCGCGATTGTTCCTAGTTTGCTTCCTGATCATCTGTTACCGGTTGGAAATGTTGTGAAAGGAATTGTCGCCAAGGTTGGAACAATTGTGGGTCCAGGTCTTGGTGGGTTATCTGTCGCAGTATTTGGTGCAGATAAAACATTTGCTGCGATTGCTGCCTTTTTCTTGCTCGGAACCGCCATGCTCTTTCGCATCAACGAAAAACCACGCACAACACAGGTGGAGCAGAAACCATCCTTTATTACAGAACTCCGTGAAGGTTTTAAATTAGTATGGAAAATTAAATGGATTGCCGCATCCATTGCTATGGCCACCTTTCAGTTGATGGTGATTGTGGCGGCCGAAACTGTGCTCTTGCCTGTCATTACTCGCCGTGAATTTGGTACCGATACTGTCTTTGCGGTCTCTGCTGCCGTGTTTAGTTTGGGTGGAGCAATTAGTGCCATCGTTGCAATTAAATTAAAGATTAAAAAACCGGGCCTCGTGGCGATATCGCTATGGTCACTCTTTGGAATTGCTCCACTTGTTCTAGCGTTTCCCGTTAATCCAACAATTGTGATTATCGGCTACTTCATCGCAGGTTTATCCATTGGCGGTTGGGAAGCATTCTGGGTTACTGCAGTGCAACGCGAAGTTCCACAGGAAATGCAAGGTCGCGTTTTCAGTATTGATTACGTCGGCTCAGGTGGATTGATGCCAATCGGTATGGCGCTCGTTGGCCCGGCCGTTCTCACATTTGGTGAACGGAATTTCCTTCTTGGAGCCATCGCATTCCACATCCTTGTTTGCTACCTCGTTCTTCTGGTTCCAGGTGTTAAAGAAATGCGTAGCCCAGCTAATTCCTCTTACGGCGAACAGCAAAAGGCTTAATAACTCCAGCGTAAATCAGATTTAAAACCTACGATTTACCCATGTCTACCCGCATTGGCGAAGCGAACGACCTGCTCAAATGTTCCTTCTGTGGCAAAACCCAGAAGCAAGTAAAGAAGTTAATTGCAGGTCCTGGTGTTTATATCTGCGATGAGTGCATCGATCTCTGTAATGAAATCATCGTTGAAGAACTTTCTGAAGCTGCATCCCTTGGTTTAAGTGAACTTCCTAAGCCACAGGCAATCTTTGAATTTCTCGATCAATATGTGATTGGCCAAAACCGCGCCAAGAAATCTCTCTCAGTGGCTGTCTATAACCACTACAAGCGCGTGCAATCAGGAGAATCCCGCGGCGAAGATGGAGTAGAACTCGCTAAATCAAATATTTTGTTGCTTGGACCAACTGGTTGTGGCAAGACACTGATGGCGCAAACTTTGGCTCGTATGCTCAATGTGCCATTTGCGATTGCAGATGCAACGGCACTTACCGAAGCAGGTTACGTTGGCGAAGACGTTGAAAACATTTTGCTGAAACTTCTCCAAGCCGCAGATTACGATGTGAAGAAAGCTGAAACCGGAATCATTTACATCGACGAAATCGATAAAGTTGCGCGCAAAGCAGAAAACCCCTCAATCACTCGAGATGTTTCCGGTGAAGGTGTTCAGCAGGCTCTACTTAAAATTATTGAAGGCACTGTTGCATCAGTTCCCCCACAAGGTGGACGTAAGCATCCGCATCAAGAATTTATTCAGATTGACACCACAAACGTACTTTTCATTGTCGGTGGCGCATTTGCAGGGCTCGACAAAATCATTGAAGCGCGTAGCGGCACATCAGGTGTTGGTTTCGGCGCAGAATTACAAACAGCAGAAGATAAAAACCGCCGCGATATTTTTGCTGATGTGATGCCAGAAGATCTTTTGAAGTTCGGCATGATCCCTGAATTCATTGGACGTCTTCCAGTCATGACAAGTGTCGAACAACTCGATAAACCTGCTCTCATGCAGATCCTTACTGAACCAAAGAATGCGCTTGTGAAGCAGTACCAAAAGCTCTTTGATCTTGATGATGTTGAACTCGAATTCGCGCCAGATGCTCTCGATGCGATTGCAGATTTGGCACTCAAGCGGGGAACAGGTGCTCGTGGACTTCGCGCAATCATGGAAGCCTCGCTGCTTGGTGTGATGTATGAAGTTCCAAGCCGTTCTGATATTGCAAAGGTGATTATTGAAAAGGATTGCATTGAAAATGGTGCAGCCCCAACATTGATTAATCGCACTGGAGATATTCCAAAGCGAGCATCACGTCGCGATAAGTCGACCGAGGAAAAAAGCGCGTAAAAGTAATCTAGAATTACCGCTATGTCCCAGGAAAAGCGTGAACTAGCTTCTGCTTTTGTTCCGAGCGCAATTGAAGGTTCGCTCTATCAAAAGTGGATCGATGCTGGTTATTTCACTGCGGACGCAGCATCCTCAAAAGAACCTTTTACGATTGTTATTCCGCCACCAAATGTCACCGGAAATCTTCACATTGGCCATGCACTCGATCAGACTCTGCAAGATTGTTTAACTCGGTTAAAACGAATGCAAGGGTATGAAGCGCTCTGGCTTCCCGGAATGGACCATGCAGGTATCGCAACACAAAATGTTGTTGAGAAACAATTAGCAGCCCAAGGGCTATCGCGTCATGATTTAGGGCGCGAAGATTTTGTGAAAAAGGTATGGGAATGGAAAGCCGAATCTGGCGGCCAAATTTTGGGGCAGATGAAGCGCTTAGGCGATTCAGTCGACTGGACCCGTGAAGCATTCACGATGGATGAAAATCTATCGGCCGCAGTTTTAACTATCTTCAAGAAGTTATACGACCAGGGCCTTATCTACCGTGCAGAACGCATCATTAACTGGTGCCCTCGATGTCTGACTGCGTTGTCAGATATCGAAGTTGAACATCACGATGATGCTGGAGAGTTTGTTCAAGTTCGCTATGGTGACGGTGAACAAAGCATTGTGGTTGCAACGACTCGTGCTGAAACCATGATGGGTGATGGCGCTGTTGCAGTGCATCCAGATGATCCGCGCTATAAGCACATGATTGGCACCGAAGTTCTATTGCCACTTGTAAATCGCATGATTCCGATCATCGCCGATGAGCTCGTAGATCCAGAATTCGGAACTGGCGCCGTGAAAGTAACGGCAGCACATGACCCAAATGACTTTGAGATGGCAATGCGCCATAACGTTCCATTTGTTGTCATCATGAATGAACACGGCGTGATGGATGGAACCGGCACTGAATTCGATGGCATGGATCGCTTTGATGCTCGTGTTGCAGTTGTTGCAAAGCTGAAGGAATTGGGTCGAATCGTCGCTGAAAAACGCCCATATGTTCACGCCGTTGGACACTGTTCTCGTTGCGATACAACAGTTGAACCTCGCTTATCAAAACAATGGTTCGTCAAAGTTGCACCACTTGCCAAAGCTGCAGGAGATGCAGTGCGCGATGGTCGCGTGAAGATTGAACCTGCTGAACTTGCTCCACGATATTTTGAATGGGTCGACAACATGCATGATTGGTGTATCTCTCGCCAATTGTGGTGGGGACATCGAATTCCAGTTTGGTATGGGCCAGACGGTGACATTGTTGTTGTAGGTCCTGGAGAAAAAGCTCCTAATGGATACACCCAAGATCCCGATGTTTTAGATACCTGGTTCTCTTCAGCGCTCTGGCCATTTTCAACATTGGGTTGGCCGCAAAATACAGCTGATGTTAAAAAGTTTTATCCCACAAGCGTGCTGGTCACCGGTTATGACATTCTCTTCTTCTGGGTAGCGCGCATGATGCTCTTTGGTTTATTTGCCATGGATGGAGTTCCGCCATTTCACACCATTGTTTTGCATGGATTAGTTCGCGATCAATACGGAAAGAAGATGTCTAAGTCGCGCGGAAATGTTGTTGATCCACTTGAATTTATCGATAAATATGGCGCTGATGCACTTCGATTCACTTTGGCTCGTGGTTCAAACCCTGGAAAAGATCAAGCACTTGCTGAAGATTGGGTAGCAGGTTCGCGAAACTTCGCCACTAAATTATGGAACGCAACTCGTTTTGCCATGATGAATGGTGCAACCACGGATGGTCCACTTCCAGATTCAGCATCACTATCCGCAATTGACTCCTGGATTCTTTCTCGTGTCACGGAAACTGCGCTTGAATATACAGAGCTCCTTGAAAGTTATGAATTCGCACGCGCCTCAGAAGTGATTTATCACTTTGCTTGGGATGACCTATGCGACTGGTATCTCGAACTTTCTAAAGAGGCGCTGGCATCTGGCAACGCTGCTGGCACTCAGCGCGTCTTGGGTTATGTGCTCGATGTTCTCTTTCATTTATTGCACCCCATCATGCCTTTTATCACCGAAGAGCTCTGGACCACTTTGACCGGCAAAAAAACGCTGGTGACTTCCGCTTGGCCGGAAGTCGATAAGAAATACCTAGATAAGAAATCTGAGAAATTAATTGGTGAATTACAGAAGATTGTGACTGAAGTGCGTCGCTTCCGTAATGACCAAGGCGTTAAACCAAGTCAGAAAATCCCAGCACGTTTTATTGCACCCAATGATGTTATGGCCTATCAATCCGCGATGGCTTTCTTGCTGAAATTGGAGTTAGTGGAGTTAACTCCGAGCGCATCTGTCGAAATCGGTGATATGAAAGTAGAACTTGATCTATCTGGCACTGTTGATGTCGTCGCAGAGCGTGCTCGACTCGAAAAAGATTTAATTACGGCGCAAAAAGATTTAAAGACTGCAGAAGTCAAGTTAAACAATGAAGGCTTCATGGCGAAAGCTCCTGCTAATGTCGTTGCAGAAATCAAAGAACGTTTGGCTGTGACTACCGCTGATATTGAACGTATTTCCGCACAACTTGCTGCACTCAAATAACGCCAGCCATGGAACACATCTCTCCAGAAAATCAGGCACGAATCGATGCAATTGAAGCAGCGCTCTTAAAGCGTTGGCCGGAAAACCGGATTGAACCAACCCTCGATCGCATCGCTGCGCTCGTAGACATTTTGGGTTCACCCCAACTTTCTTATCCCACAATTCACATTGGTGGAACAAATGGAAAGACTTCAACTTCACGCATGATTGATTCGCTTCTCTTTGAGATGGGGCTTCGCACTGGGCGATTCACGAGCCCTCATCTAGAAAGTTTTCTCGAGCGTATTTCGATTAATGGTGAACCAATTCCAGCTGCCGAAATCATCTTTGCTTACAACGACATTGCACCGTATTTGGATTTGATGGATGCCAAATTCGAACATCCCATTTCATTTTTTGAGGCAATCACTGCTTTGGCATTTGCAGCATTTGCCGAGCATCCCATTGATATTGGTGTGATCGAAGTTGGCATGGGCGGCCAATGGGATGCAACTAACGTGGTTGATGCCGATGTATCTGTGATGATGCCGATCGGCCTTGATCACATGGAATATCTGGGTGAAACACTCACTGAAATTGCTCAAACTAAAGCGGGAATCATTAAGGAAAATGGCTTCGTTGTGATGGCGCAACAAGAACCCGAGAGCGCAGTAGAACTACTGAAACAAGCGGCGAGTGTTGGTGCAGATGTTGCACGCGAAGGAATTGAATATTCGGTTCTCTCACGAGCAGTCGCAGTTGGTGGTCAACTGGTCACGATTCAGGGAATCAAAGGAATTTACTCTGACATTTACCTTCCACTTCATGGAAAACACCAAGCGACTAATGCAGCAGCAGCGCTTGTTGCAGTCGAAGCGTTCTTTGGGGATCAAGAGTTAGATATCGAGGCAGTGCGAGCTGGCTTTGCCAATGTGAAATCTCCGGGCCGCTGCGAAGTGCTGCACCGCGATCCGACCATCATTATCGATGCAGCCCACAATCCACATGGAGCCGCTGCCATCGCTGAAACTATTGCGGGTGAATTCACCTTTGATGAAGTGATTGGAGTCTTTGCTCCCATGGGCGATAAGGACGTCCGCGGAATATTGCTCGAACTAGAGCAGGTGATGGATTCGATTATTGTCACAGCCAATTCATCATCGCGTGCGATGGCTATTCCAGACCTTGAGAAAATCGCTCAAGAAATTTTTGGAGTAGAACGCACATTTTCAGCGCCTTCACTGGAATCTGCCATTGAAAAAGCCGTAGCAGATGCGATCAGACCGTTAAGTGATGATTCAATCGGAATTTTGATCACTGGCTCAGTAGTATCGGTCGGCGAGGCACGCACTATTGTTCGTAAGAAATATGGAGAGGGGACGCAATCATGAGAATGTTGGCATCTTCAGTTCTCATCATGGAATTTCTGGTGATGTGCTTTGCGATGCTACTTGCGAAAGATAACCATGAGCCTTCAACCATCATTGCTGGAACAATCATTGCGATTTTGATGGTGCTCACCCCAGGGTTATTGAAGAAGAAATTGGGTTGGATTCTCGGATCAATCCTGCAAATTCTGATGATTGGCTATGCCGTCGTTGTGCCATCAATGGCTATCGTCGGTCTGATTTTCGGGGGACTTTGGATTGCTGCGATTGAGGTGGGACTATCGTGACTGGGAAAC
>OGWM01000186.1_pt1 | contig 10031 bp, 11 predicted proteins | sample 1576041 | NCBI WGS metagenome assembly OGWM01 (sample SAMN07581538, study PRJEB24739) | freshwater metagenome | place: Singapore | collected 2015-01
TTTTCAAGCAGAAGACGGCATACGAGATCATAGCCGGTGACTGGAGTTCAGACGTGTGCTCTTCCGATCTGTTTCCCAGTCACGATACAGGGTGCAAATCACGCGCTAAAGATCGATACTTCTTTTTGATTTCATCAGCAGATGCCTTTTTATCAACACCGAGTACTTGACAGAAATCTTTTTCGTATAAATCTTTAGCAGCCACTGTTATTCACCTACAGGTTCAGCAACAGCTTCAGGTGTGGGGGCCGCTTCTGGTTCAGTGACAGCAACGCGTGCAGGGCGCAAGATACGTTCTTTATATTTATATCCAGGTTGCAAAATCTTTGTTGCGGTTGCGGTAGCGACATCACTTGATGTGTCGTGCATCAGCGCTTCATGAATTTGTGGATCAAAGGCCTCGCCTTCGGTTCCATATTTTTCTAAACCAAGGCGGTTTGTAATTGCAGTCAATTGATCTGCAACTGCTTTAAATCCACCCGTTAATTCATTATGTGATGCAGCGCGATCGATGTCATCGAGGGTTGCTAGAAGTTCGGTCAGAACCAAACCAATAGCAAGCTCGTGCGCAACGGCGCGGTCACGCTCGACCCGCTTTCGATAGTTAGCGTATTCCGCTTGTAATCGCTGTAAATCAGCAGTGAGCGCTGCCACCGGATCAGGTGCCTGATCCGGTGCAGCCTCTGCTACTTCTTCAACAACAGGAGTCGCGTTTTCGTCGACTTGCTCTGTTGATTCCATTACTTACTCTCTTCCGCATCAATAACTTCTGCATCTTCGACGCCATCATCACCTGATGGTGCGCCTTCTGCTTGTGCAGATGCACTTGCATACATCAAAGCACCGAGCGCTTGAGAGATAGTCGAAACCTTTTCAGTGTTTGACTTGATTGCATCAAAGTTTGCGCCACCAAGTGAAGTCTTCAACTCTGCAAGCGCATCGTCGAGTTCCTTCTTCTTAGTTGCAGCTTCACCATCGGTGAACTTATCTGCATTGTCGGTGAGGAATTTTTCAGTCTGGTAGACAAGTGAATCTCCGGTATTGCGGATTTCAGCTTCTTCACGACGCTGCTTATCTTCATTAGCGTGTGCTTCAGCATCTGCCATCATGCGATCAATCTCTTCCTTAGAAAGAGCAGATCCACCAGTGATGTCATACCTTGTTCTTTTCCAGTTGCAAGATCCTTTGCAGATACATGCACGATTCCGTTGGCATCAATATCGAAGGTAACTTCGATCTGTGGAACTCCGCGTGGAGCTGGTGCGATACCAGTGAGCTCGAACATGCCGAGCTTCTTGTTGTACGCAGCCATCTCGCGTTCACCTTGATATGCCTGGATCTGTACTGCTGGCTGATTGTCATCAGCAGTTGTAAAGATTTCAGAACGCTTGGTTGGAATTGTGGTGTTACGTTCGATGAGTTTGGTCATCACGCCACCCTTAGTTTCAATACCAAGTGATAGCGGTGTGACGTCAAGGAGAAGAACATCTTTTACTTCACCCTTCAAAACACCAGCTTGAAGCGATGCACCAACTGCAACGACTTCATCAGGGTTTACGCCCTTATTTGGCTCTTTTCCGCCAGTGAGTTCGCGTACTAAGTCAACAACTGCAGGCATACGAGTTGATCCACCAACAAGAACAACGGATTGAATCTTGCTAATTGGAATACCAGCATCCTTGAGCACTGCTTGGAATGGCTTCTTGCAACGTTCGAGCAAATCAGCAGTCATTGCTTGGAATTGTGCGCGAGTAATTGTTTCATCCAAAAAGAGAGGATTCTTTTCGGCATCAACAGTGATATATGGCAGGTTAATGGTTGCTGATTGTGAAGATGAGAGTTCGATCTTCGCTTTTTCAGCAGCTTCACGAATACGCTGCATCGCCATCTTATCTTTGGTGAGATCAATTCCATTTGATGTTCCAAATGTCTTAACGAGGTGATCAACAAGTGCTTGATCCCAGTCATCTCCACCAAGGTGGTTATCACCATTGGTTGCTTTCACTTCAACAACGCCATCGCCAATTTCAAGAAGTGAAACGTCAAATGTTCCACCACCAAGGTCGAAGACGAGAATGGTCTGTTCTTTATCTGCTTTATCTAAACCATATGCAAGCGCTGCTGCAGTTGGTTCGTTGATAATACGAAGCACATTAAGTCCGGCAATTTCACCAGCTTCTTTTGTTGCTTGGCGTTGCGCATCATTAAAGTATGCAGGCACTGTAATAACTGCATCAGTTACGGTTTCGCCAAGATATGACTCGGCATCGCGCTTTAACTTCTGCAATACACGTGCTGAAATTTCTTGTGGTGTGTACTTCTTACCGTCGATATCCATCGTCCAGTTAGTACCCATGTGACGCTTCACAGAACGGATAGTGCGTTCTACGTTTGTCACTGATTGACGCTTAGCAACTTCACCAACCAGAACTTCGCCGTTCTTAGCGAACGCGACGATCGATGGGGTAGTGCGAGCGCCTTCTGCATTTGCAATAACCGTTGGTTCGCCACCTTCGAGTACTGAGACGCAGCTATTTGTTGTTCCGAGGTCGATTCCGACTGCTCTAGCCATGTAATTTCTCCTTCAATTAGGTCTTTTTATAACCTGAGTCGATATTACCCAAAAGGTTGAGTCGCCGCGACTCAAGTTACATACGGTGGAACTCGGGAGAAGGCTCGTTTATTCCCGGGTTCAGCCGTAGGTATCTCGAGGTCCCCGGCCGTTGGAGATGGAGCGGAGGCCCCGCTTCCAAGAAGGGGCATGGGGGCCGATGATTTCAAGGCGTTCGACCAAGGCCCCGGGGGCGCTCGATCTAATCTGCTCAAGAAGTTTGGGGCTTACTAAATTAAGTTGGGTTGCCCAAGCGGTGGAAGAACATTGCACCAATAACTTTCCATCAAGAAGTGAGAGTGGTGTTGCGTGTTCTGCAATTTCAGGGCCAACTATGTGTGGCCAGGTTGCAAAGAGCGTTCCTTCAGCGAGTCCAGAATTCCAATCGCGTTGCTTCACTAAGTCACTCAAAATATCTGCAACCAAAGTTGGATCTCCTGGTGTGCTGGAGCGCTCGGTAACTTGTTTTGGTTTTTTAGTGAATCCGGTTTTGTAACTGCGGAATAAATCAAGTGCTAAATCGCGCTTCATGCTCGCTGCACCTTTCCGGGGGTTACATAGAATTTTGTTGATTGTAACTCTTCGGGTAAATCACTTTCAACAGCTGCGGTAATAATGGTTTGCTCGGCAATATGTGTGGCGCTGGTTAATTGAGCGCGACGCATCGTGTCGAGCTCTGCAAAGATATCGTCAAGAATCAAGATTGGTGTGGCGCCATCACTTTTTAGTAAGTGATAAGAACCAAGACGTAAAGAGATTGCCATCGACCATGATTCGCCGTGGCTGGCATACCCCTTGGCAGGAAAATCTCCTAGTTGTAAATGTAAATCATCGCGGTGTGGACCAATTAATGAAACCCCGCGTTCATTCTCTTGGCGCTCCACTTCTTTTTGGCGCTCAGTAAGCACACTGATGTTTTCGTTTGCATCAGCGCTTAAGTTTTCAGTGCTTGATTTATAAGAAATTGATGCAGGTTTTACTTCATTGAGGTTGGCATATTGTGATTGCACAAATGGACCCAGTTCATCAACCAATTTGATCCGCTCTGCACTTAATTGAGCGCCGTAGTGAATAAGTTGTTCGGTCCATGGAATCAGCGCACTTTCAGGGGCGCGGGTTTTTAGCAGTGTATTTCGCTGCTTTACGACGCGTTCGTAATCAGAGATAACACCAGCAAGTCGTGGTGATTGGGTGATTAATAACTTGTCGAGAAAATCGCGGCGGTGAGTGGGCTCACCGCGCACTAAGTCCAAATCTTCTGGTGAAAAATAAATAACTTGCAGCGCCCCTAATATCTCGCGCTGCGATTTTGTAGGGTTTCCATTAATGCGTGCTCGGTTTGCTTTTACTGCATTGAGTTCAAGATCTACAAAAAGTGTACGGTTATCGCTTTCAATCTCTGCCCGAATAATTGCTTGATCTGCGCCCAGTGCAATAAGTGGTTGATTTCCTGATACACGGTGAGAGCAAAGATAGGCAAGGTAGATCAAGCTTTCGGCGATATTGGTTTTACCACTTCCGTTGTTGCCTACAAAGGTTGTGTGGCCAGGTGGGAATTCAATCTCTAAGTTTTGATAAGAACGAAAATTGGTAAGTGATAACCGCGCAACCCGCATGAGTGGTAACGCCTTTTAAGAGGCGTAACGCATTGGCATTAACAAGTAGCGGTAATTCTCGATTGAAGGACTGTTGGGTTCGGTGCGTCCTGTGAGAATTGCTGGTTTGTTATTGCCGGTAAATGAAATCTGTACAAATGGGGTTCCAACAGCTTGCAAACCATCGGTAAGAAATGTTGGGTTAAAGGCAATCGAAATTGGATCACCATTAAGTAGTACATCAATGGTTTCAGTTGCTTGTGCTTCTTCGCCAGCGCCAGCTTCGAGGGAGACGCCGCCATCTTTAAATTCAAGGCGTAGTGGAACAGTTTTATCAGTTACGAGCGCAACGCGGCGGACAGAATCTAAAAAGGGTGCAACTTCAACAACTGCTGTTGTAGATGTTTCGGTAGGAAGTAAGTGGCGATATGGAGGGAAGTTGCCATCGAGCATGCGAGAAGTCATTGACTTACCGTCGCCAGCAAAGCCTGCGAGGCGATCATTGGAGGTGCTGGGAGCGAATGAGAGTGAAACGTTCTTTGTTCCAACCAGAGATTTAGCTGCATCAGCAAGGGTGCGAGCGCGCATGAGTGCTTGAGTAGAAAATCCTGGTGTTGCTGGGCTCCATGTGAATTCACGAACCGCTAAACGGTAGCGATCTGTTGCGGCCAATGTGATGGTCTCTTCGGTGATATCAACATGTACACCAGTAAGAGTTGGTAGTGAATCATCGCGGCCTGCTGCGATTGCAACTTGAGCTACTGCTGTTGCAAAGGTGTCGCTTGCCACAGTGCCAGTTGTTTGTGGAAGTTCTGGAAGGTTTGGGTATTCAGAGAGCGAAAGTGTAGGAAGAGTAAATTTTGCAGAACCTGAAGTCACCAACACTCTTGAACCATCGAGAGCTATAGTGATTGGTTTATTAGGAAGTGACCGAGAAATTTCAGCAAGTAATTTGCCGGGGACGAGTACTTCGCCTTTTACAAGAATGTCAGCTTTAAAAGCAGCTTTACTAGAAGTTTCTAAATCAGACCCACTGAGCAAAACTTCATTTCCGGTTGCATCGATTTTGATTCCAAGAAGTTCGGTTTTAATGGGGCGAGATGAAAGAGATCTAGAAACCCAGTTCACTGCATCAGTGAGTGCTTGTTGTTCAACTGTAAATTTCACGCCGTAGCCCTCGCACTCATGTAGGTGTTTTCTCTAAGTAGAACTGTAATTTGTGAATGGTTCGCTTGGGAACTGAATTTGTATATATAAAGGTAGTAGTAATAGCGGGGTGTTAAAACTGTGGAAAGAGAGCGAAAAGGCAGGTCAAAGCGGGTTTTTACTGCACACCTGCTGTGTGTAAATGCGCTTAATCTGTGGGCGAATGTGTGTAAACACCGCATCGTTAGATCCCACCTTTCTTAATAAAGAGCGAAACTTTTCTCTTACCCACAGAAATCTCTGCAGTATCCACAGTTATCCACAACTTATCCCCACCTTGGGGGTAAAGCGGGTAAAAACGGACAATTCTGGTTATTTCGCGTCTTTTACGGTTGGGTCTGCTGCTTAATGCGGGTGGTGAGTTCGTTGACCTGGTTATAGATCGAGCGGCGCTCAGCCATAAGTTCGCGAATTTTGCGATCAGCATGCATCACAGTGGTGTGGTCACGCCCGCCAAATGTCTGGCCGATTTTCGGAAGTGAAAGCTCGGTGAGTTCGCGGCAGAGATACATCGCAATCTGGCGCGCATTCACAAGTGCGCGGGACCGGGATGTGCCACAGAGATCGTCAATGGTGAGGCTGTAGTACGCCGCAGTCTGCGCCATGATGGTGGGAGCGGTGATCTCTGAATTAACTTCATTAGGAATTAAATCTTTAAGAACAATTTCTGCAAGGCCCATATCAACTACTTGGCGATTAAGCGATGCAAATGCGGTGACGCGAATCAAGGCACCCTCAAGCTCGCGAATATTTGTAGAGATTTTGCTAGCGATAAATTCAAGAACATCATCAGGAGCATTGAGTTTATCTTGCGCAGCTTTCTTGCGAAGAATTGCAATACGGGTTTCTAACTCTGGTGGTTGGATATCAGTAATCAAACCCCATTCAAAACGAGAGCGAAGTCGATCTTCGAGAGTTGTTAATTGTTTTGGTGGGCGGTCTGACGAGATAACAATCTGTTTATTAGCGTTATATAAAGTGTTGAAAGTGTGGAAGAACTCTTCTTGGGTCCGCTCCTTATTTTCTAAAAATTGAATGTCATCAACAAGGAGAATATCTAGATCGCGATAACGTCTTTGGAATGCAGTTGCTTTATCGTCGCGGATTGAGTTAATAAAGTCGTTGGTAAATTCTTCTGAAGATACATAGCGCACGCGCACATTGCGATAAAGCTCTTTGGCATAAGCGCCAATAGCGTGTAATAAGTGGGTTTTTCCGAGCCCTGATTCGCCGTAGATAAAGAGCGGGTTATATGCCTTGGCGGGTGCTTCAGCGACAGCGACAGCTGCGGCGTGAGCAAATCGATTAGATGCGCCAATAACAAAAGTTTCAAAAATGTAGCGAGAATTTAATTGTGATGGTTCGTCAGATTTACGAACCACATCTTCTTCTCGTCCTGTACCTGGCCGAGCTGGAACGGTTTCGATGGTGACAGTTGGTGCAGGTAGATCTTCAAGTTCGATATTTTCATCGACCATCACTGCGATATTTGCTTTTTCACCTAGCTCGGTAGTGAGGACATCGTTGACAACAGTGCGAAGTCTGGATTCGAGAACATCTTTAGCAAAGGTGTTGGGGGCTGCCACCAACAAACTAGTGGCGCCACCCTCTTTGTGGAGAAGACCAAGCGGCTTTGTCATCGCTAAGAAGGCGCGATGTTGTGGCTCTCCGGCCGAGACGTGATCGACGACGCGGCTCCAAAGCCCGGCGAGTTCGGTGTCGGCAACAGCCATAAAAGCCCCCAGGTCTATCCACAAAGTTATCCACAGGCTGTGGTCTAAAGTAGGGGTTGAACCTCTAAATCTGACCGAATTTGACGGATACCTGTGGAGGAAGCGCAAAGTAGACCCCAAATTGGCAAATAGCAAATGGTTATCCACAAGTTGAGACTTTGGTGAGCGTGTGGGGAGATCGGTCAGAGCGAGTTTGACCACCCACTATCCACATCCGTACTGTTGCCTCCTCGCTTCCCCCGTATTTATGACCATTGGGCGCCCTGCGCCCCACACGATTTTGGAGTTCTCATGACAAAGCGCACTTTCCAGCCAAATACGCGTCGCCGCGCCAAGAAGCATGGCTTCCGCGCTCGCATGGCTACCCGTGCAGGCCGTGCAGTCCTCTCTGCTCGCCGCGCTAAGGGCCGCGCAAAGCTCTCAGCGTAAAGGCGATCTGGCAGACCGGATTAGATCGTGCTCGCACATAGCGCACGTTTAACTGCAAGTTCTGATTTCGCTCGCGCAACAAAGAGTGGAACTCGCGTGACATCACAACACTTTGTTGGTTATCTCTACATCTCGCCTGTCACAAATCAAGATTGCGCCAAATGCGGATTGATTATTAGCAAATCTGTTGGCGGATCAGTAAAACGCCACCGAGTTGCCCGCAAAATTCGTCATGCAGTTGCTCCACATATGCCAACTCTTCCAGCCGGATCTTTATTGGTAATTCGCGCACTGATTCAAGAGGGCGACACCAATATCGAATCTGAAATTTCAGGGCTGATTGAAAAACTCCGCAACAAAGTATCAAAGGCGGTTACCCAATAATGCGTAAAGTTTTAGTTGCCCCACTTCGCATCTACCAACTTTTCTCATCCATGTTTGCTCCACGGTGTAAGTACTACCCATCATGTTCTAACTATGCAATTACTGCGATTCGTAGATACGGCATCCGTGGAATTGGCATGGCAGCGTGGCGTTTAGTGCGGTGTAACCCATGGTCACATGGCGGAGTTGATTATGTAGATGCAGAGCTTGATTCAGCAGATGTAGTAAAAAATAGAAAACTCGAAAAAGAACTCGAAAAAGAAGTGGTGGGCGCTGGTTTATGAGCTTTATTTTAGATCCGCTTTATGGATTTGTATCCGGAGTTATTGTTCTTATCCATAAAGGGCTTGCTCCAATATTTGGCACAGATTCCGGTGTCACCTGGACGATCTCCATCATGGGTCTTGTGGTGTTAATCCGAATTATTTTGATTCCACTTTTTGTGAAGCAAATTAAGAGCCAACGCGCTTTAACTGCATTGCAGCCGCAAATGAAAGAGATTCAAAAGAAGTACAAGGATGATCGCCAGAAGCAATCAGAAGAGATGATGAAGCTCTACAAAGAGCACAAGACAAATCCACTCGCATCATGTTTTCCGATCTTGGCGCAAGCTCCGATCTTCTTTGCGCTCTTTACTGTTCTTAATGGAATCGCCGCTAAAACTCCAGAAGGTGTATCGGCACCCATTGCTCGTGGTTTTCTTAAAGGTGAGTATTTAACAAGCGCTGCGCAAGCGAAATTCTTTGGCGCTCCCATTTCACAAACATTTTTAGGTTCTAACAGCACAACTGTCAAAATTGTGACTGTCATTTTGATTGTATTGATGTCTGCAACAACTTTTACGACACAGCGTCAATTGATGGTCAAAGGAATGCCAAAGATGGATTCCAGCAACAATATGATGTTGCAGCAGCAAAAAATCATGTTGTATTTATTCCCAGTCATCTTTGCAATTTCAGGTGTGAACTTTCCGGTCGGAGTTTTGATTTATTGGTCGACAACAAACTTCTGGACATGGGGCCAGCAGTATTACGTCATCAAGCGAAACCCAACTCCAGGATCGCCTGCATTTGAAGAACTTCAGAAGAAGCGCGCAGCCAAAGCAAAAGCTGATGGCGCGGCGACAGTAGATGGAATTGACCAGCCTGAGGGAGAGAAACCTGAAGCCGCTGGCCAGAGAAAACAACCAAAGAAGAAGAGAAAGCGTAAGTAATTCGGGCAATTACTATCAAAAACTATTAAATGTCATTAATCGGAGGGTCAGAGAATGAGTGAAAACCTAGAAGTTGTTGAAGTAGATGACGCAAGCGAGGAGACCAAGGAGGCAAAGGCTCCCAAGAGCATCGCTAAGTTAGAAGAGGAAGGCGATATCGCCGCCGATTACTTAGAGGGCTTGCTTGATATTGCAGATCTTGATGGGGATATTGATATTGATGTCGAAAATGGGCGAGCATCTCTTGCCATCGTGGGTGGAAAGTTAAGCCACCTGGTGGGCGATGATGGCCAGGTCCTTGATGCAATCCAAGAGCTGACCCGCCTAGCTGTTCAGACCTCAACCGGAGATCGCAGCCGTCTGATGCTTGATATCGATGGTTTCCGAGCAGGGCGCCGTAAAGAGTTGACCGCCCTTGCCGAGAAGATGGCTGAAGAGGCGAAGACAACGGGAAATTCCATCAAACTCGAGCCGATGAATGCCTTCGAGCGCAAGATCATCCACGACACCATCCAGACTTTGGGGCTCACCTCAGAATCTGATGGGGAGGATCCACACCGCTACGTCGTGATCTACCCCGCGTAAGTTTCACGTGGAACTAGAGGGGCTAGTCGGCCGCTATTTTCCAGAGCGAGGCGCAGAGATTCGCGCCTATGCGCAATTTTTAGCGAGCGCCGGAATCGAACGTGGATTAATCGGCCCTCGCGAAGGCGATCGAATCTGGGAGCGCCATATCTTTAACTGCCTCCATATCACTACCTTGTTGCCAGATGGCGCCGAGCTCTTCGATATCGGATCTGGCGCTGGGCTACCTGGAATCGTGATCGCCCTGGCCCGCCCCGATGTGAAGGTGACCCTGA
>OGWM01000189.1_pt1 | contig 9980 bp, 12 predicted proteins | sample 1576041 | NCBI WGS metagenome assembly OGWM01 (sample SAMN07581538, study PRJEB24739) | freshwater metagenome | place: Singapore | collected 2015-01
TTTCCCAGTCACGATATCGAACCCCACCTGTCTTTCTAAAACCTTCTCTCCCTGAAACAGTCCAGATCATTCCAGATTCACCCTTTGATAAACCTGATACGATCCAATTCGATGCAGATTGATACCGAACTAAGCCAGACTCAACGAGGGGTCGGGCTAATTGGCAGTACCGAGCCTAGAATCCACACGCCTTTACTCAATGGACCATCCAAAGCGCAAGAGGTAGCTGATTTTGCTACGAAGATTGGTTTACCTCTTGTGCCCTGGCAACGCTGGGTGCTAGATGATCTGTTATCTATCGATGAAAACAATTTGTGGCGCAAAAAAACAGCTTTAATATTGGTGGCACGTCAGAATGGAAAGACTCATTTGGCACGCATGTTAATTCTCAGCCATTTATTCCTATGGGGCAGTAAAAACGTTTTAGGTATGTCATCTAACCGCAATATGGCTTTAGATACGTTTAGGCAGGTTGCATACACGATAGAAGATAACCAATTCTTAAAAGATCAAGTCAGACAGATACGCCTGGCTAATGGACAAGAATCTATTAGCTTATTAAATAGCGCAAGGTATGAAATTGCAGCAGCGACCAGAGATGCGCCACGTGGTAAGACTGCGGATTTTTTGTATATTGATGAATTAAGAGAATGGTCAGAGGAAGCCTTTACAGCTGCATTACCAGTAACACGTGCAAGACCTAATGCAATGACTTTAATGACAAGTAATGCTGGCGATGGGTTTAGTACAGTGCTTAATGATCTAAGAGAGCGTTGCTTATCATATCCACCTGACAATTTAGGGTTCTATGAATGGTCAGCACCACAGCACTGCAAGATACATGATCGCAAAGCCTGGGCTATGGCAAATCCAGCGTTAGGTTATTTAATAAACGAGCAGACACTAGAGGAATCTGTCAATACCAACAGCATAGAAGCCACACGCACCGAAATGCTTTGTCAGTGGGTAAATAGCACTGTCAGCCCCTGGGTGTATGGCTCTATTGAAGCTTGTAGTGATAACACGCTGGAGATTCCAGTTGGACCACAAACAATTATGGCATTTGATATTGCACCGACTAGGAGATCAGGTGCTTTGGTAATGGGTCAAATGAAAGATGGCAAAATAGCCGTTGGCCTAGCTCAATTATGGCAAAGTGAAGTGGCTATTGATGAAATAAAAATGTCAAGCGACATAAATGAGTGGGCACGTAAATACCATCCTCACACAATTTGCTATGACAAATACGCCACGCAATCTATTGCTACAAGACTTGAACAAAGCGGATGGCGAATGCAAGATGTGTCAGGTCAGGCGTTTTATCAGGCATGTAGTGATCTGTCAGATGCTTTGGCTAATATCCGATTAGTCCATTCTGGACAACCTGACCTAGTACAGCATTTAAATAATTGTGCTGCCAAGACAAATGATGCTGGCTGGCGCATTATTAGACGTAAATCAGCAGGTGATGTTACAGCTGCAATATCTCTGGCTATGGTGGTTAGCCAATTAACTAAGCCACAACAAACTGCACAAATCTTTGTTTGATTTGCACTAATTATGTAATTTATGGTATAAAATACCAATATGGGTATATTGTCTGCTTTGGGTATAAATCGAACTGAGAAAACAGTCCAAGCACAATATGCTCCTGCCGTTATGTTGGATTCTTACGGATTCAACACAGTAGGTGTGCCGTTTGGCTATGGCCCAATGGATCGTGCGCTAGCATGTCAAGTGCCAGCAGTCAATCGTTGCGCTAATTTAATTAAGGGTGTCATAAGTTATTTACCATTAGAGCTTTACAAAAAATCTACTGGTGAAGAATTGGGAAAACCTGTTTGGCTTGAACAGCCAGATATTAGACAACCACGATCCGTCACAATTAGCGCAACTGTTGATTCACTTATATTTTATGGTCAAGCATTTTGGAGAATTACAGAAGTTTATGCAGATGATTTAAGACCTGCAAGATTTGAATGGGTAGCAAATACCAGAGTTAATGCACAAACAAATGCACTAGGCACAGAAATACTTTATTACACAGTTGATGGCGAAAAAGTGCCAATGGTAGGCGTGGGATCATTAGTAACATTTCAAGGATTGACACAAGGCATATTACAAACATCTGGTCGCACAATACAAGCTGCATTAGATATTGAAAAAGCCGCAGCTGTAGCTGCTGCAACACCTATGGCTACTGGATACATTAAAAACACAGGTGCAGATATGCCAGAGTCATCTATCCAAGCATTATTGACTGCATGGAAAACTGCACGTCAAAATAAATCTACTGCATATTTAACTAGCACATTATCTTATGAAACTGTTGGATTTAGTCCTAAAGACATGATGTATAACGAAGCATCACAATACTTGGCTACACAAATTGCACGTGCCATGAATGTACCTGCATACATGATTAGTGCTGACATGAATAACAGCATGACATATCAAAAAATTATCGATGGCCGCAAAGAGTTTGTAGCATATTCATTACAGCCATATATTTGTGCTATTGAAGATCGCCTAAGCATGAATGACATCACAGCTAATGGCAACATAGTTAGATTTAATATTGATGAATCATTCCTGCGTGCAGACACAATGAAGCGACTTGAAGCAATAGAAAAAATGTTGGCTTTGGGCTTAATTGATGTTGAGCAAGCGAAGGAAATGGAAGATATGACACCAGAAGGAAATGAGTCAATAAATGATACTTACGTTCAGTAGCAACGTTGAAGCATCTGACAGCGAGCGCAGAATTATCGCTGGCAAAATAGTGCCATTTGGCGAGATCGGCAATACATCTGCTGGTCCAGTGGTATTTGAAAAAGGATCAATTAAAGTTGGCGATCCTGGCAAAATCAAAATGCTTATGCAACACAAAGCAGATAAGCCAATAGGCCGTATGCAGAAATACAATGAAGCAGAAGATGGCATTTACGCTCAATTTAAGATTAGTTCTAGTATGCAAGGTCAAGATGCGCTAATCCTTGCCAGTGAACAATTAATAGATGGCCTATCAGTAGGTGTAGAAGTATTGGCATCTAAAAACAAAAAGAATTACATTGAAGTTACATCAGCTGTATTAAAAGAAGTTAGCCTGGTCGAGACACCAGCGTTTGCTAACGCCAATGTACATAAAGTTGCTGCTAGTGAAAACGAAGCAGAAAACACTAACCAATCAACAGAAAGCGAGGCTATTGTGGAAGATAAAGCACCAGAGCCACAAAGCACACAGGTCGAGGCTGCTACTCCTACAGTAGAAGCTGCTCGCCCAACGATTTCAAGTGTTGTTTATACAACACCACGATCACCAATCAATTCAAAAGCATCATTCTTGCAACACTCAATTAAAGCCAAGTTAGGCAATCATGAGTCAGCAGAGTGGGTAATGCATGCAGAAGCTGAGGCTGCCAAAGTATTAACAGCAGCAGATGACAGCTTTACAACTAACCAAGCATTTAAGCCAGTACAATACGTATCAACAGTTGTAGATACATTAATTGGATCACGTCCTGCTATCGATGCAATCGGATCACGTGCATTACCAGCATCTGGCATGACAATCTCAGTACCAAAGATCACTACATCTGGAACAGTTGCAAGCACAGCAGAAGGTGGCGCACCATCTGAAACTGGTATTGTCAGCGACTACGTAAATCTAACTGTTGGCAAGTACGCAGGATTACAACGCTATTCCGTAGAGTTGTTAGAGCGTTCAGACCCATCATTCTTCCAAGCAATGCTAGATAATATGCAACGTGCATATAACAAGGCCACAGATGCAGCTGTGATTGCAGCATTAACATCAGGCGGAACACAAGCAACAGCAGTAGCAGCATCTTCAGCAGGTATCATTTCTTACGTATCAACTGAAGCACCAGCGGCATACCTAGCAACAGGTGAACTAGCAACACGTTATATTGCTGGTACATCTCAATGGTCATTACTACTTGGCGCAACTGATTCAACAGGTCGTCCAATTTACAATGCTGCTGCACCAATGAACGCAGGTGGACAATCAGCACCTACATCACTACGTGGCAACGTTCTAGGACTTGATCTATACGTTGATTCAAACGCAGTTGCAACAACTATTGATGAGTCAGCATTTATTGTGGTTCCATCATCTGTAGCAATTTACGAGTCACCAACACTACGTCTAAGCACAAATATCCCAACTTCTGGTGAAATTGAGACAATGCTTTATGGCTATTTGGCTTGTGGAGTATTAGTCGCTGGTGGCGTACGTCGATTTAACTTAACCTAATAAGTTAGTTAACTTAATAATCCTCTGGGGTTTAGTAGCCCTAGCCCCAGGGGAGCTTTTTAGAAAGGCAGGCACATGGCAGCAACGTATGTAACAGTAGCTGAGTTAAGAGCTAATTTGGGTATTGGCAGTTTATATACTGATGCAACTGTGGAAGAAGTATGCCAAAGTGCGGAAGATTTATTAGATCAATATTTATGGTATAACTCAGCACCAATTATCGCATCACAAATATCTAACAACGTTGCAACTTTAGTATTAGCCAACCCTGGCATATTTGTAACTGGTCAAAGCGTGACTGTCACATTATGTGGCGCAACCTACAACGGCACATATACAATTACTGGCGCATTTCCAGGATCATCTGTACCCGTAAGCATTAATGCAGCTTTATTGGCCAACATGCAATTTAATTATCAACCTAGCGGATATTCTTATATTCAATACGCCAGAACAGCTGCAGACGATGATATGCACTACATCAAACCTTATGGCGTTGTAAAAGGCCCATTTCATTCAACATCTTATGCTGCGACACCTGCAATCAGAGAAGCTGCCATGATAATTGCCGTTGATATATGGCAAGCAAGGCAAGTTAGTCAAACTGGTGGGGTGGGTATGGATGGGGTTACTGCCAGCCCTTATCGCATGGGCTATCAGCTGATAAATAGAGTGCGTGGCCTCATCCAGCCGTATTCAAATCCTAATTCATTAGTAGGATAACATGCCAGCTGCGATTACAACATTACGTGGCACACTAGCAACTGATTTAACCAATGTTGGTGTTTGGTCAGTGTTTGCATTTCCACCAGCTACATTACTCGCTAATGCAGTCGTAATTACGCCAGGTGATCCGTATATTGTACCAACAAATAATGATCGTACCACTATTGCACCATTAGCAAATTTCAAGATTTTAATGACAAAGCCAGCATTAGATAATCAAGGCAATTTGGCTGGAATAGAAGATTACATTGTGGCAGTTGTGACAAAACTTGCCGCATCTACATTAGACTTAAACATATCTAGCATTTCAGCACCACAAATAGTAGCTGCTCAAAGTGGCGATTTATTGGTGTCAGAAATAACAGTATCAATACTAACGAGTTGGAGTTAAAACATGAGCCTAACACCAGAGGATTTAGCCTTTCTCAAAAAGATTGGCCAAATAACAGATAAACCAGCACCAACACCTAAAGATAAGGAAAAGGAGTAACAATGGCCGTATTTCTAAATAATGCCGCAGTTGTTACGCTAAACAGCGTTGATCTATCAGCGTATGTAACAGCAGTAACAATTAATCAATCATTTGACGAGCTTGAAATAACAGCTATGGGTAAAGCGTATTGCCCAGTTGCTGCGTAAGCAGACAACAATCACTGCACTATATCGGTGAAGGCCACCAAAAAAGGCTAATACCGAGGCAACCTGCAAAAGCAGAGAGTCCGTAACGACTACACGTGCAGCCCCTAATCATAGGGTGAAGATATAGTCTGAACTGTATCGATGGTAAAGATACAGAGGTAAGCAGAAATGACTTACCCACCGAAAGGTAGTAACAAAATGGATACAGCCCACAAGTTTGTTAAAGGATTGGAAGCATCAACAGTGACACTTGATTTCTTGAATGACAACGCAACAAGCGCAACCATTCAGACATTACGTGCTGCTTATGGTACAACAGTGCCACTAACAATTAAGCAGACATCCGCTGCAACTAGCGCAAGCAATCCGTTATACAGCACCACAGTTTTAATCAACAACCTACAAAACGTAAATGGGTCTGTTGCTGATGTCAGCAGTCAGTCCTTAACGCTAACATGCAACAGCGTTATTACAGTTACTACATCCTGAGAGGTTAAACAATGGCAAAGCTACAAATCACTAGGGTTACTGGCGAAGTTACAGAGCATAAAATTACGCCAGGTGTTGAGTATGCATTTGAATTGAAGTATGGCGCAGGTATATCTAAAGTCCTACGCGACCATGAACGGCAGACCGAAATCTATTGGCTTGCTTGGGAGTGCTTGCGTAGGGCTAATATAACAGTGCCGTTATTTGGTCCAGAGTTTATCGATTTACTCGATGAAGTTAAGGTGTTAGACGAAGAAAAAAAATAATACAGCGGTCATCCATAACCTACGCTATTGCACAGTTAGCAGTAGAAACTGGAATACCGCCCCAAGATTTTATTGACATGGATACAGAAATGTATCAAGCAATAATACAAGTATTAAACGATAGAGCTAAGGAGATCAAAAATGCCAGCAGAGGTCGTAGGCGTTAAAGATGTCCTAAATGGCTTGAGTTTTTTTGATGAAGATTTGCGTATTCGAATGGGCAAAGCGATTGAGCCTTTAATGCAACAGGTGGCAGAAAAAGCTAAATCATTTGTGCCTAGTAATGCGCAGGTTTTATCAGGCTGGAACAAACCATTGTCATCTAATGTAGAACGACCATTTCCGAAATATAATGCTGCCGATATTAAAGCAAACATTGGATATGAAAGAGGCAGTAATAGACCAAACAGAAATGGTTGGCAAGTAAGCCAATATGCATACAACGTATCTAGGTCGGGATCAATTTATGAAGTCGCTGGCAGATTAAATCCTAACGGCCGAGCCCCATTTCAAATGACACCATCAAAAGGTGCAAGTGGCACTTATACATTAGCTGCACCTAGAAGCAGAGCGTTTAGAGAATATAAAAGCAATAATCCGTTTGCTAGCCAACAATTTATTGCTGCATTAGAACCAGTAACAAAACCAAAGCGAGTGCCAGGACAAAAGGGTGCAGGTGGCCGCAAACAACAGGGTAGGTTGCTTTACAAAGCATGGGCGCAAGATAGCAACAAAGTATATGAAGCAATATTAAAAGCAATAGATGGATCAGCTACTGAGTTCACACGCAAGACAGAAATTAAAAAGGTGGCGTAATGGCAAATATTTACGTATCGGCTACCTCAACCTGGAACGGCAAAGCACTTAAAAAAGCCAAAAAAGATGTTAGTTTATTTGACCAACAGGTCAAGTCATTAGGTAAAACATTTGCTGGAGTATTTGGTGCTAGAGCTTTATACAATTATGGCAAAAACGCCATTAAAGCATTTGCAGCAGATGAGGCCGCAGCCAAAGCCCTAGAATTACAGCTGAAAAACACAGGCAACGCATTTGCAGCACCAGCAGTTGAGTATTACATAGCCAACCTACAAAAAACTACAGGCGTATTAGACGATCAATTACGGCCAGCATTTCAACAACTGCTAACAGTTACAGGCTCAGTTACACAAAGCCAGGCAGCATTAGACACAGCATTAAACGTTAGCGCAGCCACAGGCAAATCTTTAACAGAAGTCACAGCTGCATTAAGCAAAGGGTTTGCAGGTAACGCAACAGCATTGACCAGATTAGGTATAGGCCTAGACAAAGCCACATTAAAGAGTGGCGACATGAATAAAATACTAGGTCAATTAAATCAAAAGTTTGCAGGACAAGCAGCGGCTAGGTTAAATACTTATGCTGGCAAAATGGATCTTATCAATGTTGCAGCAGCCAACGCCAAAGAAAACATTGGCAAAGGATTATTGGATGCATTAACAATATTAAGCAAAGACAAAAGCATAGAAAATCTTGCCGATGATTTTGAAACTTTATCTGCTGGTATAGCTGGTGCTATTACCGATATTGCCAAATTAATAGACAAAATTAAAGAAATACCTGGATTAGATTTGGTAATCGATCCATCAAATATTCCAGTTATAGGCGCATATTTAGATTATTTAATGGCTCGTGGCAGCCAAATGCCTACACCATCCTCAAACTTTACTTACTCATTAGGCCCAAGTGCTACTAAAGACATAGAACGTGCAAGGCTAATATTAGAATCTAACAAGGCGCGCACAAAAGAAAACAAATTGATTAAAGAAAAAAATGCGTTAGAAGAATTAAAGAAAAAATACGATGTTGAGCGAATAGGTTTGATGGCTGCTTTGAACGCAGCAACCGATGAAGAAACTAGACAGCGCATAGCAGAAAAATTGGCCATACTAGATGGAAACGCAGCTAAGGCTAAACAATATTTGGCTGACCTAGAATTAAACAGCAGTATTAACGTGCTTACAAATAGCACCACTGCAGCTGCAGCAGCTTTGGCTAATTTGTCAAAAAGCCCAGCATTAATTACATCAACAGGCGAATTGACGGGCCGAGGATTAAAACAAATAGCACCTATGGAAGGTGAATTGCCACCTGGCCAGTTGTATGGTTTGCCATCACAAATGTCAGCACCTACGGCTACTGTTGCACCTACACCTGTTGTAATTAATGTACCAATTAATGCTGGCACGATTGTTGCTGAGCAAGAATTACAAGGGTTAATTACTGATACAGTGCGTGTTGCACTTAAATCAGGCAACAAATTATTGCCAGCAGGAAGTATTGCGTAATGCCAATACCAACAATAAATGCCATAATCAATTTCTCAACTGGCCCCAGTTTTGCACAAGCAATGATTTTAGGCACTGGTATATTGGACACAAACATATTGGCCGATAGCGCAGCTGTAATTGTAGATGTGTCAAATCAAGTTAATTTAATACAAACACAACGAGGTCGTAGTCCATTAGTAGATCAATTTCAGACTGGTCAATTATCTTTACGCATTGTAGATCAAAATGGTGATTTTAACCCAACTAATCCTAGTAGCCCATATTATGAATTGCTTACGCCCATGAAAAAAGTGCAAATCAGCGCAACATACAATGGCACTACATACAGCATATTTTCAGGATTTATTACTTCTTATGTCAATACACAACCTAAAGATGCAACCGAGGTTGCCTACACCACAATACAAGCCGTTGATGCTTTTAGATTGGCACAAAACGCACAAATATCAACAGTCACAGGTGCATCTGCAGGCGATTTATCAGGCACTCGCATTGACCAAATACTAGATGAAATTAATTGGCCAGCAACGATGCGTGATATAGATGATGGATTGACCACATTACAGGCTGATCCTGGCACAGCTCGGACCTCATTAGATGCCATGCAAACAGTGGCAGATTCAGAATATGGTGCTTTATATGTAAATACTGATGGTGAGTTTGTATTTCAAGATAGGTCAATTACTGCTGGATCAATAGGTGGGACAGTAACTACTTTTAATGACAATGGCACAGGTATTGCTTATGCCAACGCTATATGGCGTTTAGATGACACCCTGGTATTTAACTCAGCCTCCATCACCAGGACAGGTGGCACAGCCCAGACAGCTATTAACCAGGCATCTATCGACAAATATTTTATTCATAGTTACAACTTGCAAGACTTACTTATGCAAACCGATGCCGTAGCCTTAAATTATGCCAGGGCTTACGTTGCAAGTCGAGCCGAAACCAGCGTTAGATGCGATGGAATAGAGCTAGATTTATATACATCAAATTACGATGCTGGTATTACAGCTGCATTATCACTTGATTTTTTTGACCCAATAAGGGTGGTTACAACCCAGCCAGGCGGATCAACCCTGGACAAAACATTACAAATATTTGGCGTAGCGAACACAATAACGCCTAACAGCTTTAGGGTTTTCTTTACGACCCTTGAACCAGTCATTGATGCACTGATTCTAAATAACAATATATACGGCACTTTAGACTATAATGTGCTTAGTTACTAAGGAGTAAAATGGCCAAACAAAC
>OGWM01000190.1_pt1 | contig 9931 bp, 9 predicted proteins | sample 1576041 | NCBI WGS metagenome assembly OGWM01 (sample SAMN07581538, study PRJEB24739) | freshwater metagenome | place: Singapore | collected 2015-01
AAGTCCAAACCAAGTTTGGCAAGATTGCAAAAATATTGTCTAAATTGATTTGGTTTGGCTTCACTTTGCGCATTGAAAGCAAATGCAGCCTTAAATAAGCATCTGGCACATCTTTAGGGGCTTGATCCTGTCCATTTCCAGAAACAAGTTCGGGTTCTACGGCGAAGGCCTGATTCAATGGCGGGCCGGCGACTGGGAGCTCTGGCGGGCTTCCAAACGCCTACCCGCCTCCGGCCCTTGCCCTTGGGAATGGCCGCGCCTCAACTTCGGCGAGGGGCGAGGCATGTCCTGGCACTTTCATGTGTATGCGATCCGGGAATTGCAGCCCTTCCTGCACACGCTCTACGGCCTATGGAACGAGCTACGCAATGTGGCGGAAAACTACTTGGCCACCGCCGCCACCGAGGAGGCCCGTTACCTCCAAACCTTCTTCAAAAGCGAAAACTAACCAAGAAAGGAACCACCCAAATGCACAACCCCAACAAGTTAACCAAGCTAACGCTAGATAATGTTAGCTGCCCCAAGACCGGGCGTAGCCTGTTTAAGGGCATGAAACCAACCATTCTGCTGATTTTGCTCAGCGCCCCCATCGCGGAGGCCGGTGAGCCGGTTGAGCCGATGCGCCGGGTCGGCGGCTCAGCCCCCGTACAGGACGATCCCACTGCTCCGGGAAGCAAGTTTGAAGGTATGCGCAGGGTCGGAGGGACTCAGCCATGGGAACGGGAAAAACAAAGGGTGGAGCAGGAAGAAGAAAAGCGCAGGCGTTATGTAGATAGCGATGAACAGTATGTGCCCAGTTATCCAGCAGAAAGGCCCACGTCACAGGAGGTTCAGGTCAAGGACCGGCCGCCGACCCTTGATGAAGTGCGTCTTTATGGGGAATTCCGGCGCGGGTTCATGACGACCTCGCTGAGCTTTCAGTATTCGATGTACCTGCCCGATTACATCAAGATTTACTTTATCAACGGCCGCAAGGTGCCCGGCGCGCCTCACCCAGCCGACTACTGCAAGGCCCGATTCGATGCCGATGTCGAGGCCGGCCTGCGGCCGCCGCTGCATGAGCGGGTGTCGTGGGAAAACAAAAAGGCCAAGGAAAAGTTCCACCGCGAAAACCCCGATGCCAACCCTTGGGCCAAGGAGGAGGCGGAACAGGCCAAGACCAACAAGCCCAGCCCGCAACCGGAACGGGACAAGGTCGACGAAAGGCACGGGCAGACAAATCCTGCAACGAAAAGCGACCCCACAAAAACGGACCCGACTAAGGAGGAAGCAAAATGAGTTATGTGGTCTCTACATGCCCGCCAGCCATGCAGTCTTTTTTGGAACAACGTCCCCTGTTGGCTGAGTTGCTGGACACCGTGGCGGTGTATCTATTAATGCTGGGAGCGACCGGCCTACTGATCTGGTGGCGGATTAAATATTACCGGCCAAAACCACCCCGGATAAAGGTTGCACCCGAGGCAAAACGCCTTCCGCGCAAGCGAAGAGAGCTTGGTTGGGTTGGAAAATTCCTGCTCACCTGTTTTCTAAGCATTTTCTTGGCAATGCTGGTCTTTTTTATCGTAGTCGCAGCCATGATGGCGATTCAAGCCGCAGGCATTCCCCTGGGTAATATGGAACCGAAAGCGTACGCTATTGTGATTGGATTTTTCTTAATATGGCTCCTCGTTGTTTGGCTGACCGGGAGATAAAAATGATATTTTTTATACGCCTTTATCTATTTGCCCTTCTTTGTGGGGAGGCTTTTTCTCAGGGCCTTGTTGAACCCATCGACTTTTTTGAGGGCACCATTGAGGAGGATTCCCCTTGGGAGGAGACCATGCCCGCCCTGATGCCGGAAAGAGGCTCAGAGATTGGCCATCTATGAATGACATGCTTGAGCTGTTCGACATTCCCCCGGCTGCCGTAGCTGAACTCAAACCAGAAACTCCGGCTCAGCCTTTGGTAGGGATCTACCTGCGGGTTTCAACGGACGACCAGCGGACCGATCTACAAAAAAACGAACTGAGTGCTGTGGCTAAACTTCGGGGCTGGGAACCGGTTTTTTACGAGGATGCGGGTATTTCAGGGGCAAACTTCGACCGTCCAGCCCTTAATCGTCTCTTAGCTGATGCCGACTCGGGAAAAATTCAGGTCGTCATGTCTTGGAAGCTGGACCGTATCGGCAGAAGTACCCAACACCTCGCTGGCATTATCAACCGGCTATTAAAAAAAGAGGTCGGATTGGTCGTTCCCTCTCAGGGCATTGATACCTCGGCTGGCTCGATGAATCCGGCCAGCAAGCTTCAATTAAACGTTCTGGCAGCAGTGGCTGAATTTGAGCGGGACCTGATTCGGGAACGAACCAAGGCCGGAATGAAGGCCGCCAAAGCCAGAGGAGTTCGATTCGGGCGGGAAACAGTGGTGACCGAGGTCCAACGAGCCTTAGCAAAGGAGATTCTTCAGCTGAATCCGGATACTACGGTGACCAGCTTGTCAAAGCGGTTGGGCTTGTCTTTGGGAACGGCGAGCAGACTGAAAACCCTTATTTTTAATTTACGCTCGAGTAATAAGTATCAGGAGTCAGAAGGATAAGGACCAATCACTATTGAGGTATATCGCCCTACCGCATGACCTTTTACATCATGACAAGTCACCTTGCCTCCGATACTTTTTTCAATCTCGTCTTTCACCTCTTCATAGTTGGGGGCGATAAAATAATCATGCTCCTTAGTTGACCTCTCAACCTCCCGTTCCCATAGCTCCAAATACTTTGCATAGGCAGGTTCAATTCTCGGATCTTTTTTAAGAAAGCCTGAAAAGGGGAAATCAACAAGAAGGACATGCTGACAGTAGGTTGTTAATGCGTGTTCTTCCATTACGTGTTTACAAATAGAGCACTTAAAAGGAAATTTAGGATTTTTGGGGATTCGAGGCACTTTCAAGGTTTTAGGTTTACGGATTTTAGCAAACAACCCTTATTTCATTGTTTGGCTTTTATTTTTACAATCTTTGCTTTTTTATGGTCATATTCATAGTCGATAATCGAGCCGTTCTTGACTAATTGAATTGCTTGGTCGATTACCGGCAAAGGCACCAAAAACCACTCTCGTGGCTCTGTTTTAAATCCAAATCGGTCTTTTATTTCGAGATTGAGCCTTGCGCTACTGAAGAACCGCCTAACCAAGTCATCAAGAAGTTTTCGATTCATGTCGAAGATCTTAAAGGTTGCGACTACTTCAACATCGGCAAGTAGGTAGGTCGGGTCTTTTTTTGCATTTACAATCCGCAGATTCACATCTCCACCAGTCACCCCTATTTTATGCAGTATGTCTTGGTTTTTTACGATGAATGGATGGGTGGACTTACTTCTTAGGACGTAGATATGCCCAGTCAAAGTAGGCTTTTCTAGTTCCTCATCCTGAAATAGAGGTCCAAGATTTGGGTCAGTGATTCTTCGGCTATTCTTATCCTTATATAAGGCTCTTTGCAGAGAGCGGACTAGAAGATCACTTTCTGTCCCATTGTCGTAAACTACGCGAAGCCTTCGATCAGGTCTTCCGTACTCGCTTGTGAATGGTTTTCCACATTCCGCTATAAAGAGTTTTTGGCCTTGGAGAATAAACAAGTCTCCCGCCGCAACGTCAGCGTTTTCCTCGAACTTGAATGTTTTCCTCACACCTGTTTCTAGCTCTTCTTGCACTTTTTCAAAAATCGGACGGAACTTGTCAAATTCACGGCAGGGACTTCGGGATGCCACTTCCTCGGCCGCACGAATTTCCTGCCACGGGCGAACGTGCTTTAAGCGGGTTATGTCATCTTCAGTGCCCTCGGATGAGAGCTCGGCCACCAGCTCCTCATCACTTAAATTATTATCAGACTGGATTGAAGCTTTAGTGCCTTCAGATCCGATGAGGCCTTGAGGATCGCGATCCTTGAGAGCCTCCCGGCATTCTTGAGAGGATCGGATTTGATCAAGGCGGGTTGCGTAAAGCCTCTCAAATATATCCCGACTCTCACCATGTTCAGGCATCCGGCGGTGCTCTTTTACGAACCTCTCGATCTCCTCGAATCCAGCAATGATACGCTGAACTCGGGCTGATGGGCCTCCTTGGTCCTGCGATTCGGTATCAACCCCAAGATCCTCCAGCAAATCCTCATCCTCTTCTGTTGTCTTTCTAGGCACTTTTTTCCTCCCTTACCTTTTTAGCCAAGAAGGCGACTCCCTCCGCCATGCGCTTTTCCCATGGATCAAGAGCTGTAAGCGAAGGTGGACGCCCCTTGTCGTCCTTAAACTTCTTCGCGCGTTTGGCCAAGTCACGCGCCTCTTCGATGGTAAGATTCACACGCTTAGAGGCAATCGCCTCAATAACCTGCTTGAGCCGCTCAGGTGTCATTGATTTTGCTAGGATTGAGTACGCCTCACTAAAGGGATTTATACGGTCGATGAGATCAATGTCTAAATCCCGGACATTCATCGCAAACCGCTTAACACCTTCAATCAGGGAAACATTTTTGGATGTCTCAGTTCCTTCCTGATTTGTGAGGTTTAGTTTGGCCTGCTGTATTACGTTCAGGGCCGCTATGGCGTGCTGTCGCACGGCCTCCTGATCCTGATCGTCTAGGCTCGGATATTTATCTCTGACAATTTTACCCATTTTTAATTGGGTAATTTCCTCGGGAACAAGCTCTTCGTCAAAAAGTCCGCGCTCAATGCAGTTTTTATCCTGAACGAATGAAGTAAGGAGCTCGTTTACATCCTCACGACATATGCGCTGGGCTTCCTTGCTTTTGGGCTCCACAAGACCTTTAATTTCCATCTGAATGGTGCCCGTATCCTTATTAAAGCCTAAGTTACACTTGCTAGGGTCATAGCCACCCGGGCCGTAGTCATAACCAGGAACAGGGCCAGATCCCTGATTTTTTGGCTTAAAATCGAATCGTGGAGCCAGAACCTGCTCCATCAAAAGGCTTGCGGCGATAGCCTTGAGGGTATCGTTTACGGCCTGAGCTACGGTTTCCTCGGAGGCATCCGGCTCTGCAATCAGATTGGTAAATCGCGCCTGATGCTTGCCGGGGGCATCCCTTGTTGCTCGGCCAATTATTTGGACAACCTCGGTAAGGCTTGAACGATAGCCAATGGTCAAGGCGTGCTCACACCAAATCCAGTCGAAGCCCTCTTTTGCCATTCCCAAGGCAATGATAACGTCAACGTGTTCGCGATTGTTTTTTTGGGCGGGATCACGTAGAGCAGCAAGCACCTTTGCGTGACGATCCGGACCGTCATCGACCAAATCTGCAACTTTAAGAACACGACCATTTGCTTGCTTTACAAGATCGAATCCAGTCGCGGGATCTTTGCCCTCCCATTTTCCTAAAATGTGTTGAATTTCGGATACTTCGGTATCTTTTCCGCGCCTTGTGCTCTCCCGTGAATTAACATTGGGGATATGAATTATTGTTTTCAGTTTTGAGTCTAGGACTTTGTGGATGGCATCAATGTATGATTCCGAATAAAAAAAGTATCCAATATCCAACTTCTTTAGGTATTCATAGCCATTAAGCTGCTCATAGTATGTGTAAGTGACTGTTTCAAACTTTGCCTCATCCTCGGGATGGAGCACTGCCTCGGAATCCCCACGAAAGTAAGAGCCTGTCATGGCAACAATGTGAGCCTTATCCCTTTGCATAAACTGCCGAATTTGTTCCCCTAGTCGATTGTCGGGATTAGCAGAAACATGATGGAACTCATCAACCGCAATTAGCCGGTCATCGAAAACTTGAACGCCGTATTTTTCAACAGCGAATCTGAAGCTGGCATGAGTACAAATAAGGTTTGTGTCTGAACTCTCAAGAAACTCCTTCACTGCGTCGACTTTTCCCCCTTCGGTACCAGGGGCATTACACAAATTCCATTTTGGTTTGACTGTCCAGTCTTCCCAAAAACCATGTTCTCTCAGTCGCTCATCATGAAAGCTAGCTCCAATTGTTCTTTCTGGGACTACGATAATCGCCTGCTTAAGGCCCTGATTCTTTATCTTATCGATTGCGATGAACATTAAGGCTCGGCTTTTGCCAGAAGCGGGGGGCGATTTTATAAGTAAGTACTTTTCACCCCGTTTTTGAAATGCGCGCTCCTGCATTGGCCGCATGCCCAGTGTATTAGACTTAGATGATGAACCATCTGTCGCGTAAATAACTGAGACAGATGGAATTGAGGTATATAAGCTCACTTTTGCCAGTCCTTTTAAATTTGTCCTAAGACTTTTTGTTGTGAATATAGGTCGAGCATTTTTTCAAGACGCTCTGTATCATTTTTGAATCTCCGACCAATAAAGATTCTCTCAAGGGTTTCATCGTTAAGTTCGTGTGCATTTTTAAGGTCTTTTGGCATGTCTTGAGGTTTGTAAAGATCAGCTATTGTCGCTGGGAAATGCTTTTCCCTTTCGATTAAAATATTTTCTGCGCAGCGGTTCAAATCGTTTTTGTTTTTTTCTGTAAGCTTTGGAAGCGGAAAGGTGTTCCAGCCAAGGGTATTTGAGTAGGAAAAGTCCGTCCGCATACGTACGCATACTGTTCCAATCCAGACCCAATGAAGTCGAGAGGCAATTAAAGCCAAGTTCCAAAGAGGAGCGTCGTAAAGCGCAAAGTTTCGATCACCGACAATAAAGTCGTTTGTGAGGTAGTCAACCGGCAGATAATCACGGTTTTCTGATGAGACTCTTGGAACTACGATTGCCGCTTTGGCAGCGCAACCGGCAATCTGCACGAACCGGTAAGGTTTGTTTGAGAATTCCCTTGTCGACTGAGCATCGGATTCTTGTCTATTTTCTTTTACAAGTTTTAGTTTTTTTTGAATAAGTGGTTCTTCAGCTGCATCGCTTATTTCTTCTTCATTTATCCAAAGCACATATCTTTCTTTTCCATTTATTAATTCTTCTGATCCCACAAATTTTTTTACATATTTTTTACTTTTTGTTTTTATTAGTTTAGCCACTTCCTCATGAGTTAGAAATAGATGACCCCCATCCCGTGGCATATTGCCAAAGAGCATTTTGCCCTTATCGCCTGTTGGTTCATTTTGTTTCTCAATTACTTCAAGGCGGTTTGGAACAAGATAAGGGCCGATACATTGGCACTCTCTCATCATTTCATCATCGTAGAGCTTTTTTGTATCATTGTTTTGCTTTGAAAGACCAATAATTATTACTGTTACGCCGGCATTATGGCTTGCAAGGTTGCTCCATTTAAAAGGTAAATAAGCAAAACGGATTTCTACTTTTTCTGAAAAAACGGCTGGCCAGATTTCAGACGCTTGTTGGCCTTGGCATATACTATTTGTAGCAACAAAAGCGGCTGCCGAATCAGGCACATAAGTTGTATAATCTAAATAACGTGCAACCCACCCAGATACATAGTCGGTCGTCTTTGCTAATTTTGGAAATCTTGTCCATGCAAGTTTAAGGTCTTCTTTTTGTTCTGGAGTTTGCCACTTGCTGCCTTTGTACGGTGGATTACCACAAATAAAGGTTTCACCACCTTCGTTTTCAAAATTGATTTCTGCCTGATCCAAAGGAGTCGCAAAAAGATCGTCTGCCCGGTTTTTGACTCCTTTTCCTGTTGGTGGACAAATACTTAACCAATCTAGTCTTAGAGCATTACCACACGTTATCCAGTTTGCTGAATCAAGAGGAAGAAATTCAGCTAAAGCAAGCCTTTGACCTCGATACAAGACATCGCATTGATACTCGGCAATGATTAATGCGAGACGGGCTATTTCACATGAAAAGTGCCGCGCTTCAATTCCACGAAAGTTTGTCTTTGGAATTTCAGAACGCCGGCCACTCTCACCCCGGAGAGTATTTATCTGGTGCTCGATTGCACGAAGTTCCTTATATGCAATAACAAGAAAATTTCCAGAGCCACATGCAGGGTCAAATACACGAATGCGTGAAATCCGGTTTCTTAGGTTGAGTAATTTGCGAGAGTTTTCTCCAGCTTCATCAAGTTGAGAGCGAAGGTTATCCAGAAAAAGTGGGTTTAGAACTTTGAGAATGTTTGGTACACTTGTGTAGTGCATGCCAAGGACACCTCGCTCTTCTTCATCAGCGACCGCCTGAATCATTGATCCAAAAATGTCCGGGTTTATTTGAGTCCAATCAAGATTTCCAACATGAAGGAGGTACGACCTAGCAATCTTACTAAATTTCGGAACTTCAGAAGAACCTGAAAAGAGACCACCATTGACGTAAGGAAACTCATTAGCCCATTGCCGAATCTTTTCCTTCTGTCGTTGATCAATTGGGGTATTCATCGAGCGAAAAAGCTCTTCAAGGATGTCGTGCGTGTTTGACGAATCCCTTTCACTCATGCGCTCAATAGTTGCCGTAAAAACTCTTCCACCCTTGAAAATCCCTGTATCTTCAGCAAAAAAGCAAAAAATCAAGCGGGCCATAAAATGGTTCATATCATGCTGGCGTTGCTTTGTTCCCCACTTGGGATTTTCTTTAAGCAGCTCAACATAAAGTCTATTCAGTCTACCCGTCGCTTTTATATCGAAAGCGTTTTCCCGAATTTCTTTGACAGTGCTAATTCCAGCAAGGGCAAGAAAGAATCCAAAATGGTCAGCCAGCTTTTGATATTCACAGCATAATGTCTCTCCTTCAGCCAGGTTTTCCGCTTCTATTGTTTTTCCATCAGTCGCAAGGATAATTCTGCTCTTATAGCGACTTGTTGCAGGGCTATTTCTTAAGGAATCAAGTGTTTTAGATATTTTTCCCTCTTCGCAGGTTAGTATATGAATATTGCCTCGCTGTAATACTCCGCCGGGGATGTCGGATTGATTAAGACCACCTGACTTTAATCGCCTTATTGTCGCCTCTTTATTTCCGAAGGCCTCAAGAAATAAGAAGGGAAACTTTTCTTTATCAAAAGGTCCCTCTACTAGTCTGGAGACTGCTTCCTCAATTTCTACGGCATTCATTTCCGCTAATAATCTCTTTTTTAAAACCTTTTATTCAAGTGATGCGAAGTTATTTAGATATTTTGATACGTCCTGACACGTTTGAGAATTGATGCTGCTAAACTTTCTTCGGCTTAACCAAACAAACCAGCCTGACCCGTTTCGAGCCTTTGAAATATAAAGGACTCTTTTTTTACCATCTTTTATCGGAGGAGATTTTTTAATGATTTCATGAAAATCAGAACTTGGGAATAGGAGAACATTCTCTTCCATTTTTCTATTTGGATACCCAAATATAAATAAAACAAAAAGGCCCGTCCTATGACTCGCGAATTCATCCAAGTCTGCATTGTACCAAGCAGTTGCGGTGAAAAGCTTTCCATCCCATTTGTTTGCTTGATGCTCAAAAAGCCTGCGATATTTCACCTGAATTTCACGGTACTCCGTTTTATTTTTACGATTCCGTCGGAGGATTAAGTCTACCTTGTCCACATCCAAAAATCGGGAGAATGGATTCCATCCTCTTTGGAACAATAAAAGCTTTGCAGCCGTTTCCCCGATTATCTCTAAATGGCCCGGCCTTTGCTCAAGCATACTTGACTCCTTTTTACCTATTTACCCTGCATACCCCAGTTTTTTTGGGCTAGTTCCTCATCCGATCCTGATCCATGTAAATGAATTCCCCTCCCGAACCGCTTGAGCGCGACCGGCGGGAAAAGTTCATTGCTTCTTGAATTGCACTACCAACAGCTGCCGCCCAATCCTGGTTTGCCGTGCTAAGGTACTCCGATTCCCAAAATCCCCCCATCGAGATGGTTACCCCATAAGGGCCATCCTTAGCTGGCTGTGTAAATATCAGGCTTAGGCCCGTGATCCCACAAAAGACCGTCCCGATCTATCGTGACTGGGAAACAGATCGGAAGAGCACACGTCTGAACTCCAGTCACCGGCTATGATCTCGTATGCCGTCTTCTGCTTGAAAAAAAAAAA
>OGWM01000191.1_pt1 | contig 9928 bp, 17 predicted proteins | sample 1576041 | NCBI WGS metagenome assembly OGWM01 (sample SAMN07581538, study PRJEB24739) | freshwater metagenome | place: Singapore | collected 2015-01
GTTTCCCAGTCACGATACCAGAGGGATGATCTACTGGAGTCATTGAAAGAAGTCATGACCTACATCGTAGGCGACAGATGTGTGCCTTGGAGAAAAGCGCAAGACGCAATCGATCGTGCCACGGAAGGAGGTGAGGAATGAGCCAAAAGCAAGACCACAGCGCATTCCCCTTGTTTATGCACGGCGAGTACGGAAAAGGCATGACCCTGCGCGACTATTTCGCGGCGGCGGCTTTGACAGGAATCCGCGCAAGCAATGATGCGGCATGGAGCGAACATTTTAAAATTGCAGAATGCGCATATCAGCAAGCAGATGCCATGCTTGCCGTTAGAAAGGAGGAATTATGAATTACCACATCCTAAATCTCGAACAAAACACTGAAGAATGGCTAAACGCTCGCAAGGGCAAACTGACGGCATCGCAGGCAAAAGACATCATCACGCCAACTGGCAAACTGTCTGCCGCATCGAAAGGACTCATGCGCAAGCTAGCGCGGGAATGTTTGCTTGATGACCCGCTCGAGTTCAGTGGTAACGCTGCGACGCAGTGGGGACACGATCATGAGCCAATCGCTCGCGATGCGTTCACCGAGCTAACCGGTCACGCAGTCGATACCGTCGGGCTGTTGCAATCGACACTGCATCCATGCTTGGCTTGCTCGCCTGATGGCTTGCTGATGATTGACGGCGTGATTCACGGTCTAGAGATCAAATGTCCATCAGTGGATACACACGTTGATTATCTGCTCGATGGCGAGTTGCCGGCGAAATACCGCCCGCAGGTGCATTTCAGCATGGCGATCACCGGCATTCAGACTTGGTATTTCATGAGCTATTTCCCGGGACTAAAGCCTTTGATTTTACCGGTTTACTGGGACGAATACACCGGAAAAATTAAGGAAGCTGCGCTGGCATTTGCGGCGGAATATGAACAGGAGATGCCGAAAATCCTCAACGCAATACGACCATGAGCAGACCAATGAGCAGCCATGAATCCGCGCATTATGAACGCAGATCCAAGGACTCCGAAACCGAGATGCCACAGGCTAGATGGCAAGCATTGTTTAACCGAGCGTGCGACAAGTTCCTGATGGAGCGCGTCCCCGGATACAAAAAACAGCACGATCAATATAGCGAGCGCGCTAAGAAATCATGTGCGAAGCGGAAACACTAGCCAAACTCCGCCAATGGTGGCAGGCCGCACCGAAAGAGGAGCGGCTTGCCATTAACGTGACAGTCGCGGCGTTGAAGGTCGATGCGCCAAAACATCGGCAAAGCGTTCAGCGTCGGATCGAGGCGCACTGGAAACGATTTATCAGCAAGGACTACGAAAAATGAAAGAAAGATACGGACTAGAAAGCATTCCGACAGTCAAAGACGCGCACTCGCCGGCGGGACAGGCATTCCACGCTCCAGTGAGCTACGCGGATTTGCCAGACTGCCCAGTCTGCAAATACGGAACACCGATGGAAAGAGACGGCAAGCTGGTTTGCATTGATTGCAAGGCAGTTGTCGGAACGATTGAGAAACAATGAAGCAAGCACTGAACACGCCCGAAAAACTATTTGGTTGGATTTATCACCTGACAAAGAATGGCAACGTGACAAAGGAACATTTGAGGGCTTTTATCGAAGCGGCAAAGGACATCGGTGTAAATGTGGATTTTCACGCCTAATAGCCAAGCACAGAAAGGCGACAGCCTTTCCTGATGCGACCTGTTTTAATTTTATGACAATCATACTACCAATTAAGCTAACTAACGGCAATACAGGGCGCGGAAATGCGTGGTATATGTCGGCGGCATTTCGAGACAAAGTAGAGAAAAAACTGCGAGGATTAGGCTTAGCAAGAACACCGTTTGCAATGCCGGTAACGGTTACGGTAACGCGCATTTTGGGCAAGGGCGAACGCTTGTGGGATTCGTCATCAATCTTGCGCGGAAACTGGAAGGAGATTGAAGACGCTCTTGTTTCAATTGGCTGGTTTGTTGACGACTCGCCTAAGCATATTGCTTGGACAAACGGCAGGCAGGACGACACCCGGCGCGACAAAGGGCCAGCCGTGGAACTGGAAATTTTGCCTTATTACAAAGATTGAAAAAAACTATTTACTTTTATCATACATTTGCGTAAATTGCGGCTGCACAGTAAACAACTATGAAAACATACAAAGAATTCATTCATGAAAAAAGCAACCTTGACGGCGACCACGGATTTGAGCCAATTTTTATGCCCGATGCAGCATTTGATTTTCAAAAACACATTATCGAATGGGCATGCCGAAAAGGACGCGCCGCCGTTTTTGCCGATTGTGGACTTGGAAAAACAATGATGCAGCTTGCGTGGTCTGAGAACGTAGTGCGGAAAACTGGCAAGCGCGTTTTGTTGCTGACCCCGTTAGCAGTAGGAGCGCAAACCGTAAAAGAAGCGCAACGGTTCGGAATGGATGCCAGCCGAAGCAATGACGGCAGCCTCCAATCAATGATTGTTGCGACCAACTATGAGAAGCTTCACATGTTTAACGCCGAGGACTTCGTTGGCGTATGTGCGGATGAAAGTTCAATCATCAAACATGTCAAAGGCGCGATTCAAAAGAACCTCACAAGGTTTATGTCAAAAATGCCTTACCGTTCACTCTGGACTGCAACCGCAGCGCCAAACGATTATACTGAACTTGGAACATCATCCGAAGCGTTGGGTGGATTAAACCATTCCGAAATGCTCAAGATGTTTTTTAAGCAGATGGATCAAAAAACAACCGATCAATACGAGCGCAAAATAGCCAACCTTGAAAAAGCTGCTAACCATTTCGGCAAGTTGTCATTCCGGGTTAGTCAGGCAATTAATGGCTGGCGACTTAAAGGACATGCTCACGATCATTTTTGGCGATGGGTTTGCTCATGGGCGCGGGCATGCCGGAAGCCTTCTGATCTTGGCTTTTCGGATAAAGGTTACGATCTTCCGCCAATGATTACACGGGAGCACATTGTGACGCCGGACACGCCCCCTGATGGGATGCTTTTCACAATGGCCGCTTTTGGATTGAAAGAAGAACGGGACGAGCGCAGGCGCACACTTACCGAGCGTTGCAAACTTGTGGCGGAACTTGTCAACCACGACCGCCCTGCCGTCGTATGGTGCCACACAAACGATGAGGGGGATACATTGGAGAAAATGATTCCTGGCAGCATTCAAGTCGCAGGAAGACACGATGACGACCATAAAGAGCGAGCTTATGAGGGTTTCGCTGATGGCTCTTATCGAATTCTTATCCTCAAGCCAAAAATTGGAGCCTGGGGATTGAATTGGCAACATTGCAATCATGTCGTAACGTTCGCATCTCATAGTTATGAGCAATACTACCAAGCAATTCGTCGTTGTTGGCGTTTCGGTCAAAAGAATTCTGTCACGGTTGACATTATAGCCAGCGAGGGAGAAGTTCGTGTAAAGGAAAACATGGACCGAAAAGCATTGCAGGCCGATAAGATGTTCACTGAACTAGTTTACCACATGCACAATGCGTTAGAACAAAAACGAAAAACAAAAACAATCACACCAACCCTGCCGTCATGGCTATAAACAAAACAACAAATACCGATATGAATACTGCCGAACAAGTTATCACCGAGCGCTTTGCCCTTTACAACGGCGATTGCGTAGAAGTCATGAAATCGTTACCTGATGGGTGCGTGGATCTTTCGATTTACTCTCCACCATTTGCCGGGCTTTATCAATATAGCTCAGATGAACGGGACATGAGCAACTGCATTTCCCGTGAAGAGTTTTTTGAACATTACGGTTTTGCGGTTTCTGAAATCCATCGCCTAACCAAACCGGGACGTATGACTGCAGTGCATTGCATGGACATTCCGACTGGCAATAGCGGGTGCGATTCGCTGATTGATTTCCCCGGAGAAATCATCCGTTTGCACGAGGCGCGTGGTTGGAAATTTACGCACCGTTATTTCATTTGGAAAGAACCATTGACAGTTCGCAATCGCACGATGATGAAATCACTTGCACATAAAACATGCTGCGAGGATTCGACACGTTGCAGCATGGCCAATGCGGATCAGCTTTTGATTTTCCGCCGCGGTGGTGAAAATAAGGTTCCCGTTGCCCATCCGACAGGATTGCACCGCTACGCGGGCGAGGAGCAAATGCCCGCGGAATTGCTTCATTTGAAAGGAATGGAAGGCGACCAGAAAAAGAATCGTTTTAGTCATTGGATATGGCGGCGTTATGCTGATGCGTTTTGGGATGACATACGAATCGACCACGTTTTGCCTTATCGCCATGTCACTGAGGCGGATGACGAAAAACATTGTCACCCGTTGCAACTTGACGTGATCGAACGCGCTTGTGTTTTATGGAGCAATCCTAACGAGGTCGTGCTGACACCTTTCCTAGGCGTTGGCAGTGAGGCATACGGCGCAATTTTGAACGGCAGAAAAGCAATCGGGATTGAGTTGAAAACCGCATATTTCAACCAAGCGGTTAAAAACTGCGAGCAAGCATCAAGCGGTAATGTGGTGGAAGCTGGCGAGCTTTTTACAATGACAGATGCTGACATGTAACAATAAAATCTTAAAAAGAGCGCAACAAAGAAAATGACACACGACGAAATGATTGCCGTTATTACCCACCACAAAAACGGTGGCAAAGTGGAACACAAAGCAACAAACGGAAATTTTTGGAGACTAACTAGAAAACCTACATGGGATTTCGAGGCATTTCATTACCGCGCCAAGCCAGAACCGCTTATAATTTACGCTGATATCAACGAACATGGCCAGGTTCTTTTTTGCAATCGGGAAGATTTTACAACACCATTTGGCAGAAAGCTTAGAAAATTTGTTGAGGTGAAAGAATGAAATACGATTGGATTGCAATAGTAATAGAACAGGGGGCGCATTTAAATTGTCAAAAATACATTCGTGGCTATCGGGCTGCGGTATCCTGGAAAAATAGACTTCCAGTAGTTAGCGAATACCGAAAAACATTTGAGGAAGCTTTAGAATCGCTTAACACCGCAATACAAGACGACGCTGCCGACCAATGTGAATCTTGACATTATGAGAATCAGAACAATCAAACCAGAGTTCTGGCAAAACGAAACAATCGCAATGCTACCAGAGTTCACCAGACTGCTGGCTATCGCGCTGCTAAACTATGCTGATGACCATGGATACTTTATGGCAAATCACAAGCTGATCGCTGGCAATCTTTTCCCGTTCGAGGAAGATTCCAAGAAGATTCCAAGATCAATCCAAGAACTGTCCTGCGTGGACTATCTGGAGCTTGGGATTGACAGCAAAGGCAGACAAGTTGCAAGAGTGGTGAATTTCGGCAAACACCAGCGAGTTGATAAGCCGAAACCAAGCATTATCAAGGAAGATTTCATCATCCAAGAAGCATCCAAGAACAATCCACGACGCATCCAAGATGCATCCAAGGAGGAAGGGAAGGGAAGGGAAGGGAACAAGGAAAGGAAAGGAAGGGAGGGGGAGCAGATCGCGGCACTGGCTCCGATTGTTTTGAATCAGTCTGATTGGCACCGAGACAGCCAGATGCATGATCTGATGAAACGCATTAACTTGTTGCATTCAACATGGGCAAAACCAGCGCAGTGGAATCGTATGGAGATGGAGACGCTCAAGCAAGGCACGGGTGGTCAACTCTCCGAGCTAACCGATGACGAATGGGAGATGCTCCGAGACTACCTGAGCAAGCCAGACGAAAAAGGATTCTGGAGACCACGTAACCGATCTAAGTTTGTCGAATCATTTCCCGACGTGTGGCAATCGTGCCAACGATGGAAAGATGCTCAACCCAAGACCGCAACAATCAACAACAAAGATTCAGTCTATTTCTAAGCCATGAACGAAAAACCAAAACAAAAAAAGTGCGTGAACTGCTACACGCCAAACAACAGCGGACTCTACTGCCGAAAGTGCGATGCCGTGATCTTCTCGGCATGGGCGCTCGAGGACTACCAGAATGATCCAATGCTGCGACTCGATTTTCTCAATAAACTTGAAAAGGATCGCATCAACACCACGTTCGCCATGGAAGCGATGGGCAAGGACAAAGGTATCAAGCGACTCGAGAAGTTATCGAACAAAATTTACCGGCTAGTTTTCAAGATGACGCTAGAAGACCATCTGGATATTTTCTCGCGTGCTTTGTCATTTGCAAAAAATCGCACGGAAAATGAGATTGCGGCAAGCAATAGGATTTCTACTCTAAACGCTGAGAAAAAAGCGATGGAAGCAGTCAAGGAGGCATACGAAGCCATGAAGGAGGAAACGCATCTGACGCAATTTGACACGACTCCAGACCGCAATCGCAAAGCGTATGCAACATTCGATCCAACCATTTCAGATACAGACGAATGCCCATTTTAACCATGAGCACTTTACAACAGACTCTCGACCTACCACAAGACGCCGCAAGACAATCAACGGCTGCATCGCCTTGTTGTGAAAATCCGCCAAAGTCTGAACGACAAATCATCGCGGATGCTCAACGCAAGCGGCTTAATCACGGACTTAAAACCTTGGCTAGTTGGTGCGGATCTCGTGCTATGCTAGACCACGACACCGAAACTACGCTTACAATGCTCGAAAGGAAAATCACTGAACTTCGCGGAAAGGTAATGAAAGCGGGATGGGCGGCTATTGAGAAACATTCTACGCAGAACGACCAAGCTCACACATGACTGCCGCGCCCACATGCCCCGACTTCACGAATGACGCCCACCGCGGCAGTCATTGTGTGCAGCGTCTGGTTGGCCCTCATGGGTTGACCTTCGAGCTACATCTTGGCGACTGGGAAAGTGTCTGGCCTGTGCGCGAACGCCCATTGACTGGAGCGGCTTTAGTCGCTTCCCCTTTCTGATCTGCGAGGGAGTTTCGCTCCCAAAAGACACCATCCGCGTAACCTTGAATTGAGGGGTCAAGATCGGCGAGGCGAAGGCGTTTCATCGTCCAGCAGCAATACTCGGTGCTTTGCTCAATACCAACGAACCGGCGGCCAAGCTTTTTGCAGACAACCGCAGTGGTTCCGCTTCCAAGGAAGGGATCAAAAACGAATCCGCCAGCATGTGTGCTCGCTAGAACGAGCTTAGCAATTAGCTTCTCCGGCTTTTGGGTCGGGTGATCTGTGTTTTCGGGCATCGACCAGAACGGGATCGTTAAATCCGTCCATATGTTTGAGGGGTGTGTGAGGCGGTAGTTGCCGTCCTCGGCCTCGTCCCAGTCTTTCGGGTTTCCCTCGGTGTCGCGATAAGGCGCAAGCACCTTCCGTTTGAGCTTCACTGCATCGACGTTGAAGACGTAGTCGTCAACTTTCGACTTCGTGCAAAACCAGATGTCTTCCGTGTTGTTTTTCCAGTTTGTCTTCGCCCCGCGACCCTTCTCTCGCTCCCAAGTGATCCGGTTACGCACGCAAAGAAGCTCCTCCAGAATCGGTGCAATCTGCATCGAGGTCTTCCAGTCCGAACACACATAAAGAGTCCCATTGGGTTTGAGTGTCGGGAGCACGGAGTCTAGAACCAATCCAAAATACCTCGCATACTCGTCCTTCTCTGTCCCTTTGAAAATATGACCGTGGAAATTCTTAGAAAGGTTATATGGAGGATCGAGGATGATTAAGTCAGCAAATGCTTTCGGGAGAAACTTTGACATCTCGAAGATGTCTTGGTTGATTACTTTACCTTCCAATTCATGGGTCGTTGCTACAGCGGACAGTTTTGCGAGTTCTTGCGACAGGCACGCAATCTCCTCATTCGAACAGGTGAGAGTCCGGTTTCGTGGTGCGCGTGGCTTATCAGTCATGGAGATTTTACAGAACAGGCTGTGGCGAGTTGATAAACACTTGTAGGGGCGGATGCGCGTCCATTTTCTTCTGCGAACAACGAAAATTGAAACATAAAAATAATTGAAAAAAAGTATTGACTGAAATCAAAAAGCGGTTAAGATACGCGCATGTCCAACACCAACCAACGCAAAGCCGCTCTCGAAACGAAACTCTCCAGCATCTGCGGAGTCGCTATCGAAATTACAGTTCGCAACATTAACGCCTTTACCATTAGCGCCGAAGGCAACGTCACCCGCGCAATGGAAAATGCCAAGGCATTTCTTATGCTCACCGGTGATCTCTCCAACTGGAGCAACAAATACGACGAAGAATGCGATTTCACTTGCGCTTATTTTAACCTTAATGTTTGAGCTTTTCGGGCGCGGTTCAATCCCGCGCTTTTCAATTGAAAAATAATTGAAAAAAAGTATTGACTGTAATCGAAAAATAAAATATCCTTTGCCCGCAACCAACACAACACACCAATGAAAACAAAATGGATTGACAACGGAACCCGCTCAGTGGTTATCATAATTCAAAACGAAAGCGTTCGGGCTCGCCTTTACGTCAACCGCCGTGAAACGGCCTGCTTTCAAAACTGGAAGGGCAAGACAGAAGCCGGCGCGATCCGTTGGGCGCATAAAATCCTTGAATTATGAAAACAACAGCAACAATACTTATTCCACCAGTCAGAAAAGCTGGGCCGAAAAAAGAATGTGACCAAGGAGAAATTGCGGCAACGGTCACTAAGTTTTTTAAGGCATTGCTTGAAAAATATCCAGCAAACACAAGGAACATGCATGCGCGGTCATTATTCGACCTGCAAAACAGATCGAGCGAGACACTAAAGAATCGGCAAGCATTGATCTACGTTTTGGGGTGCTACGGATTTTCGCATAAAACCACGGCTGATTGCTTCAAGATGAAAGAAGGAACATGCATATACATTTTCCGTCGGGCTTGTGATCTGTATGAAACTAACGAGAAGTTCAGGGAATTGTGCAACTTTATTGCAGAAAAAAACTATAAACAATAATACACATGAGCGGAGGACGTTTTAATTACGCACAATATCAAATCTATGACATCGCACTTGAAATAGATGAAATCATTGAAAGCAACAACGACCAAACACTAAACAATTGGGGCGAGAAAAAAGGAAGAGAATATTCTCCAGAAATCATCGAGAAGTTCAAAGAGGCAGCTCACACGCTTAAACAGGCGCAAGAAATGGCGCAACGTGTGGACTGGCTATTGAGCGGCGATGATTCCGAAGATTCATTTTTGCGCCGATGGGAGGAAGAAGTCAGAGAATATTGGAAAAAAGATAATTAACAAACACCATGAGCAACACAATGCAACAATAGATTTTTGACACATTATTTTACCACATTTTACTTTTATTTTGTCCGAAACCATCATTGATACGCCAGCTAGGATATATGAAGGTGATCGCCTAGTTGTTACGCTGAATTGCTACGAAACAGCAATTCAGTGGATTGCGCTTGTCACCCAAGCGGCGTTTTGGTTAGATGTGCCATGTCCGAAATATGAAATCAAGCTATGAAAACTTTTTTGAAAGTCTATCACGCGCAACCGTTTATCAGCTCGATGCGATACCAAGTGTTTGAGATAATCCAACGAAAGGAAACGGAACCGGTTTATGACTCGCGGGGAAGGCTGACAGGGACGCAGGAAACAGGCGAGACGGTCACAGTGATGCAATTGCTCGGACATGGGGCAATACCGCTTGACGCTGACCTAATGGCACAAGCGCACGGCTATCAGCCCTGGCAATTAGTGACGGGCGATTTAAGCACGGCGAAAAATGAAATGGCACAATGACATGCAGACACGGCAAAACGGGCGCACAAGGCAACGTGGGGCAATTGGCGGGCATGTCTGGCAACTGTGCAGACCTACCCCCCTTTCTTCGGGGTCCCAAACCAAGCATTATCAAGGAAGATTTCATCATCCAAGAAGCATCCAAGAACAATCCACGACGCATCCAAGATGCATCCAAGGAGGAAGGGAAGGGAAGGGAAGGGAACAAGGAAAGGAAAGGAAGGG
>OGWM01000192.1_pt1 | contig 9896 bp, 8 predicted proteins | sample 1576041 | NCBI WGS metagenome assembly OGWM01 (sample SAMN07581538, study PRJEB24739) | freshwater metagenome | place: Singapore | collected 2015-01
GAAGAATTCCCTCAAATTCTACTCTCTTTCCTTTAACTTCATCGTATCCACCTAAGATTTCATCAACAGATAAATCTGCAAAATCAGCTAAAGTTTTAATATTTTTTTCACCTAAGGTTAAAAGCATCCCAAGTGATAATCCTGGATGATTCATAAGATCATCCTGAATGCCTAATTCTTTAACTCTATTTGATATTTCTTTAGACTCTGTTTCTAAATATTCTTTTGCTCTTTCTTTTAACTCTTTTGCTGTCTCTGCATCAAAACCATCAATCTTAGTAATTTCTTCTAAAGGAGCTCCATCGATTTCTTTAATTGAAGAAAATCCTTCTAATACTAAAAGTTGCGCCATCATTTCGTCTATTTCTAAACTTTCAATAAATCTCTTTGTTTTAATTTTAAATTCTGATTGTCTTTTTTCTGTTTCTTCTTGATCTGTTAAAATATCAATCTCATAATTCATTAACTTAGAAGCAAGTCTTACATTTTGTCCTCGTCTTCCAATTGCTTTGCTAAGATTATTTTCATCAATTACAACTTCAATTCTTTTTGAAGCTTCATCTAAAACTACTTTTTGAACTTCTGCAGGAGCTAAAGCATTAATCACAAGTGTTGCTGGATCTTCTGACCAATGAATAATGTCAATTTTTTCTCCTTGTAATTCATTTACAACAGCTTGCACTCTGCTTCCTCTCATACCAACACAAGCGCCCACTGGATCTATAGATTTATCTTTTGATGTGACACAAATTTTTGCTCTACTTCCTGGATCTCTTGCTACCGATTTAATTTCAATTGTTCCCTCATAAATTTCTGGAACTTCAAGTTTAAATAGTTTTGCCATAAATTGAGGATGTGCTCTTGATAAAAATATTTGGGGACCTTTTGCTTCTTTTCTTACATCATAACAATAAGCTTTGACACGATCACCTACTTTTATGTTTTCTCTTGGGATTAATTCATCTCGTTTAATAATTGATTCAGCTTTTTGCAAATCAACGATGATATTTCCAAATTCTATTCTTTTTACAATTCCACTTAAAACTTCACCAATCTTATCTTTAAATTCGTTATATTGTTTTTCTCTTTCTGCATCTCTTACTTTTTGAGTGATAACTTGTTTCGCGGCTTGAGCAGCTATTCTACCAAAATCAATTGGTGGTAACGGCTCTAAAATTTCTTGATCTAGCGCAATATCACCTTTGATCTTTTTAGCTTCCTTTAAACTAATTTCGTTTTGACTATTTGCTGGATTTTCTACAACTTTTAATTTTCTGCCTAATTCAATTTGGCCATTGGCTCTATTAATTGAAACATAAATATTATTCTCTTGTCCATAGCGAGTTCTTGCAGCTTTCTCTATGGCTTCTTCCATAGAAGTAATAACAAGCTCTTTATCAATCGATTTTTCATTTGCTACAGCATCAACTATCCTTATTAGTTCTACTGTATCAACTCTGTTATTTAACATTAGTTTTGTTTCCTGTAAAAAAAAATGGGCCTAAGCCCATTCTGTACTTTTCAATAATTTCTTTTAATCTATGCTACATTTTTTAACTTATCAAGATTTAAAAAATAAATATCTTTTTTTAATTTATTGGCTTTATTTAAGTATTTTGTATCCACTATGGGATGCTTGTTGTTCAAACTGTATTCAAAAGTATCATTCTTTTTCTTTAATAAAGAAATCTCTTTTAACACGTAATTAAAATAATCCTGATCATCCGTTATAAATATTAACGTCGATTTAAGTTTCATCTTTTTTAAAATTTTTTCTAAAAATAAATAATTAAGTAATCTTCTTTTTTTTTGCCTATTCTTCATCCATGGGTCAGGAAATAAAATAAAAATTCTTGAAAAAAAATTATCTAAAAAATTATCTATAACTTTTTGCACCGGTGTATCTAAAATTGAAATGTTATTTAAGTTTAATTCTTTAGCTTTTTGGATAATATTAGCTACACCATTAACAAACGGATCAACTCCAATAAAATAATCTTTTGGATTAGTACTTGCTTGAAATAATAAATTTTCTCCTAAACCAAATCCTATTTCTAAAACAAAATCTTTATTTTTAATTAATTTTATGTCTTCGAAATTAACTAAAAAATCTTTTTTATGGTTTTCATAAAAAAATTTTTTACTTTTGGATAAGGCTCTTGATTTTGACCTTCCGAAAAAAATCTTTTTCTTGTCGTCGATCAAATTATACTTTTGATTGAAAATATTTAATTAAATCTATTTTTTCCCAGCTAAAAGAACCATTGTCCTCTGGTTGTCTGCCAAAATGTCCGTAGGCCGCTGTTTTTTGGTAAATTGGTTTATTAAGTTTTAATAACTCACGAATACCTCTTGGACTTAAATTAAAATTTTTAGAAATAATTTCTTCAATCTTTTTTGATTTTTTATCTTCGCCATCAAATAAATCGATGTAGATTGAAAGAGGTTGTGACACTCCAATTGCATAAGATAATTGAATTAAACATTTTTCTGAAACACCTGCGGCAACAATATTTTTTGCTAAATATCTTGCAACGTAAGCTGCTGATCGATCCACTTTTGTGGGATCTTTTCCTGAAAATGCTCCTCCGCCATGAGGCGCTGCTCCGCCATAAGTATCAACGATAATTTTTCGACCAGTTAATCCTGTATCACCATCAGGTCCACCAATAACAAATCTACCCGTTGGGTTAACATAAAAATGTTTCTCATCACACATCCATCCTTTTGGAATTACAGACAAAACGTAAGGACGCACAATTTCTTTAACTTTTTCTTGATCAACACTCTCATCATGTTGTGTTGAAACAACTATTGAAGAAATTGCTTTCGGTTTTCCTTTTTCATAAATAACTGAGAATTGGCTTTTTGAATCCGGTCTTAAAAATTTTTCTTTTCCAGATTTTCTAGCTTCTGACATTAATTGTAAAACTTTGTGAGAATAACTTATCGGTGCTGGCATCAGATCTTTTGTTTCTGTGCAGGCGTAGCCAAACATTATTCCTTGATCACCTGCGCCTTCATCTTTATTACCGGATGAATCAACGCCTGCAGCTATGTCTTGTGATTGACTATGAAGATAGTTTGTAAATTTTAAATTTTTCCAATGAAAACCTTCTTGTTCGTAACCAATATCTTTAACTCTAGATCTAATAACTTTTTCAATTTCATCGCTTTTTATGTCGGGCCCTCTTACTTCGCCAGCAATCACAACCGTATTTGTAGTTACTAAAGTTTCACAAGCAACTCTACTTTCTGGAAATTTTGATAAATATAGATCAAGCACTGAGTCTGATATAATGTCACAAACTTTATCGGGATGTCCCTCTGATACTGATTCACTGGTAAATATATAATCTTGTTTAGCCATTCTTATTTAATTTTCTAAGAGCAATAACGAATATAATACTTAAGAAGATTATAAAATAAAAAATATAGTTTTCTAATAAAGAAAATAAGGTTTTTCCTTTTAAAAAGGACAATTTTAAATCAATAAATCCAGATTTATTTAACTCTAAAGAATTTATAATTTTTCCATTTGGAGAAATAAAAGCAGACATTCCTTTGTTAGTTGATCTTACAATTGGAACACCTTGCTCTACTGCTCTAAAAACTGCTTGAGTTAAATGTTGATAAGGACCAATTGAGTCTCCAAACCAACCATCTTCTGAAATATTAATTATAAAATTATATTCTTTAGAATTAAGTTTAAGATCTCCAGAATAAATTATTTCATAACAAAGCAAAGGCAGGAAAGATAAATTATTAAATATTTTAATCTCTTTTCTTTCATTTCCTGAAGAGAAAGAACTGTACCCAAATGTGATTTTTTTTAATCCCCATTTTGTTAATAAATTTTCAAAAGGGATAAATTCTCCAAATGGAACAAGTTTTATTTTGTTGTAAACGCTAACAACTTCAGCATTATTATTCAGTATCACTAAGGAATTATAAAAATTAATTTTATTACCAGAAATGCTTGGATTAGTTACGCCGACAATCACTAAATGATTTTTAGAAAAATTTTTATTAAAATATTCTTTATATTTATATAGATCTTTAGGATTGGTCTGCTGGATCATCCCCTCGGGCCAAACAATTAAAGTTCTTTCATCTTTATTAGTTTTGCTAAGATTAATTAAAGAAATTAAATTTCTATTCTCATTTTCAATGCCCCAAGTCTTTGCAATATCAATATTGGGCTGAACTATTTTTACTTTAACTTCGTTATAGTGATTCAACTCTGAATTTTTTATAATAATTTTTCCAAATAAGTAATTAGAAATTAAAATACTAAATAAAAAAACAGAATTAATTAATATTTTCTTAAACTGCAAAGGCCATAAAGAATTAAAGTAAATTGAAAAGATAAGAATGCTAAAAAAGTTAAAAGTATATGTGCCAATAAATTTTAATATTTGAATGTTCTCTAGTGAAAAACTCCATGAATAAGATATTAGATTCCAAGAAAATCCCGTAAATAATATTCCTCGTAAATATTCAAATACAGATAAAGAAATAGAAAAGATTAATAAAAACATATAATCTCTTTTTATAAAAGAATGGATTACGAGTACTGCAAAGCCGTAAAATACAGCAAGTAAAATAGGTAGACCGAATATGGCAACGGGAATTAAAAAAGTTAACTGTTTATCAAAAGTTAATGAGTGCGCTACCCAGTAAAGGCTACTTACAAAATATCCATAGCCAAAAGCAAAACCTAAAAAAAAGAAACTAGATAATTTAACTCTTTTCTCTTTAAACAGAATTATTAAATACAAAAATAGAGAGTAAGTAATAAAATTTATAAAGATAAAATTATAAGGAGGTAAAGAAAAGCTAGATAGAGAACCCAATAGCAATAAAAAAATATAAAAAAAAAAGATATTTTTTTTTGACATCTTTGGTTTTAAATATTTCTAATAATTTTTTGCTCTAACAAATGCATTTTTTTATATTTTTTAAATGAATTATGTTCATAACCAATTAGATGCAAAACACCGTGGACTAAAATCTTTTTAAAATAATCATCAAAACTTATATTCTGCTTTTTAATAATCGCGACAATATATTCATAGCTTAACGCTATATCTCCAAGGTAAATTTTTTCATTAAATTTAAGATCCTTCTTAAAGAATTTTTTTTCCTCAGCTGGAAATGATAAAACGTCTGTATCTTTATTTATTTTTCTAAATCTTTTATTAAGACCCTTCATATTTTTTGTACCCGTTAGAAGAACAGATATTTCAAAGGTAGTTGCTCGAGATAAAAAAATAAATGATAAAATCTTTTTTATACTTTTGTTAAGAAACAAATTAATTTTAGGATATCTAGATTTCCAGTTCTTATTATCAATAACTAAATTAACTTTTACCATTTGGCTCTTTTTTTTTATAATCATCATAAGCCTTAACAATTTTAGAAACCAAAGGATGTCTCATAACATCGCTATGATCAAAGTTTATAGTTTTAATTTCTTTAACATCTTTAAGAATTTTTGTGGTCTCATAAAGTCCTGACTCTTTTGACTTTGCCAAATCAACTTGTGATGGATCTCCATTAATCACCATTGTTGAGTTATTACCAAGTCTAGTTAGAAACATTTTAATTTGAGTAAACGTTGCATTTTGTGCTTCATCTAATATGACAAATGAGTCTTTAAGCGTTCTTCCACGCATAAACGCAAGTGGTGCAATTTCTATTATCCCCTCTTCTATTTTTCTTTGAATTTTTTCGTAACCTAATAGTTCATAAAGAGAATCGTAAAGAGGAATAAGATAAGGATCAATTTTATCTTTCATATCACCGGGTAAAAAACCTAAATTTTCTCCAGCTTCCACTGCAGGTCTTGATAATATTATTTTTTTTACTTTATCTTCTAATAAAAAAGTAACAGCTACCGCAACCGCCAAGAATGTTTTTCCAGTTCCAGCAGGTCCTAATGCCATTACAATTCTATGATTTTTTAAAGCATCAACGTAAATTTTTTGTTTTTCTGATCTTGGTAGAATAATTTTTTTTGATGTTTTAATAGCATCATTATCACCATAAATTGAATTAGGATTTGCATCCACTCTATTCATTTTAGTTACATCAAAAATAGTTTTTATATCTTCTTTTTCGATGCTGTTAGTGTTTACAAATTTTGCTATGAGATTATCCATAATTTGAACGACCGACTGTCTGTTATTCAAATCACCACGAACGATCATTAGATTTCCTCTTAAATTTATTTTCGTATTAGTAATATTTTCTATTTCTTTAAGATTGGAATCAAACTCACCAATGATTTTACTTAAAACTAAATTATTTTTTATATAAAAACTTAAATAGTCATTATTTTTCTCAATAATTTCTATCTGTGAACTTGAAACTTTAGATATATTCATTAAACGAGCGCTTCTTGTTTTTGCAAGATACCAAAAAGATTTTTACTATTGCAGGAAGTAATTTCAACATCCGCTAAATCTCCTGGATTACAATTTTCAGAGTTAAAGAAAATAGAATGCATAAATTTACTTCTGCCAAAAAATTGGCCTGGTGTTTTAGTTTTGTTTTCAATCAATATTTCAACTTTCTTACCAATTAACTGTTTACTGTTTTTCGTTTGAATTTCAGCTAATAAAGTCTGCAACTTTAGCAATCGATCTTTGCATATATCTAATGATATTTGATCCCGGTCAACGGCCGGAGTGCCTGGTCTTTGACTATAAATAAATGAATAAGAGTTTATAAAATTTACTCTATTAATGATATCAAGTGTATCTTGAAAATCTTTTTCATCCTCACCTGGAAAACCGATTATAAAATCACTAGAAAACTCTATTTCTGAATTTGCTTCTTTAAATTTAGCAATTAAATCCAAATAATATTCTCTTGTATGTTTTCTGTTCATTAATTTTAAAATTTTATTAGATCCTGATTGGATAGGTAGATGTAATTGGGGCATTAATTTTTTTTGATATTTAAATGCTTCAATCAATTCTTGATCCATATCATTAGGATGAGAAGTGGTAAAACGTATCCGATGAATTGAATTAATTTTAGCAATCTCATTTATGAGTTTTGCAAGATTATAGGTTTTATTTCCATCAATAAAATTATAAGCGCTAACATTTTGCCCAAGTAAAACAATTTCTCTAACTCCATTGTCTGATAATTTTTTTGCTTCATTAATAATGCTGTTAAATGATCTAGAATATTCAGGACCTCTTGTGTAAGGAACAACGCAAAAAGCACAAAATTTATCACAACCTTCCTGGATCGTTAAAAATTCAGAAGTTTTAGATTTTCTTGAAGATTTTAAATTATCCAAAGTGTCAAATTTTTCTATTAACTCAAAATTGGTATCAGAAAAATTTTCTTTTCTTTCTGCAAAATTTTTAATCTGTTCTGGTAATCGATGGTAAGATTGCGGTCCAACAACAATATCAACATAATTGGTTCTTTTAAAAATCTCTTTTCCTTGTGCCTGAGCTATGCATCCTGCTAATACAAAAATGGGTTTCTTTTTTGATCGATTTAGTTTTTTAATTTTACCAATATCAGAATAAACTTTTTCTGTTGCTTTTTCTCTAATGTGACAAGTATTAAATATAATGCAATCTACATCTGCTAGAGTTTCTGATCTTATAAAATTAACAGACTGCATTAGGTCAGATATTTTATCAGAATCATACTCATTCATCTGACAACCAAAAGTCTTTATATAAAATGTTTTTAACAATTATTTTAATTTCAAAATATTAGAAGGTCTGAAGGTATAAAAAAAAACAAATAAATGAAATATATTTGTTACATATTTTCATAAATAGGGAACAAATTACTATCAATAAAAAGTTTATTATCTAAAATATATTGAAGATTCTTAGATGTGTATTTAGGTAATTTTGAAAATTTAACTATTTTACCGCTTTTTTTTTCTAAAGTATTTTGTGAATTAAATTTTGAATAATAGTCATCGCAATTTTTTAAATCTTTTATATAAAATCTATTATTCACTTCTAAAGCGACTTTTTCATAATCTTGATTAACAATTGTAGTTTTTAGAATCTGAAAATTATTAAATCCAAGTACTTTAATTTTCTTAACTAAAGCAATACTTTTAATTGAAGATAAAATATTTCTAAGACCAACAAATCCACCAGGTCCTAAATTAATCATAAAAAAATCTAAGTTTTCTATTTTTAAATTATTCTCTTTAAAGAAATCTAGAAGAATATTTATAAAATTTTCACTATTTGAGAATTTATCTTTAACAAAAGTAAAGTCAGAATTGTTTTCCTTTGCAATTAGTATTAAACATCCAAGAGTAAAATCGATTGAACAAAAACGAGAATTCATGGTTCCATTCATAAAAAGAATTGTTTTAATTACTTTTTTAATAATTGTTAATCTTTATCCAGTTCACTCTCAAGAATATCAAAATGAAAAAGGAATTATTGGATTAATGTATCATCGTTTTGAAGAAAATAAATATCCAACAACCAATGTGAGGCTTAAAGAGTTTAATTTACAACTTGAAATTATTAATCAAAATAAGATTGAATTTATTTCTATTGATGAGTTAAGAAAGATTCTTATTGAAAATAAAAGTTATGATTCTAAGAAAGTTTTAATTACTGTTGATGATGCTTTTAGATCTTTTTACGATAATGGCTGGAAAATATTAAAAGAAAAAAAAATCCCATTCATTCTATTTTTTAACACCCGAGAAGTGAACGCCAATAACCCAAATTATATGACTTGGGATCAGATACGAGAAATTCATAATTCAAAAATTGGGACTATCGGTGGTCATAGTTTTTCCCATGAATATTTAATTAATAAATCTGAAACTGAAATCAGAGAAGATTTAGAAAAATCTCATAAAGATTTTTTAAGAGAACTATCTTTTAAACCTAAATATTTTTCATATCCATTTGGTGAGTATAGTTCTACTTTTAAAAAAATTGTAAAAGAATTTAATTACGAATTAGCCTTTGGACAACATTCAGGAGTAATTGATAAATCAAAAGATTTATTTGAACTACCACGCTATCCAGTAAATGAAAATTATGGAAAACCCGAAAGATTTTTAACATTGTTAAATACTAAACCTTTTCCTTTTAAATCTTTTAAACCAGAAAATAAATTTATTACAAAATCAGAAAATCCTCCAAAAATTGAAATAGAGTTTTTTAAAGAGATTAATAACTTAGAAAAGATTAATTGCTTTGCTAATGATGGTGGCGAGTGGAATAAAAAGAAAATCTCTTATATTGAAAAAAATTGGATAAAAATAAATTTGGATAAAAAATTTACAACAAGAACAGGAAGAATTAATTGTTCTTTATTAGATAAAGATAATCAATGGCGTTGGTTGGGTTTCCAATTTGTAATAGACGGAAATTAGATCGATCCTGATCTCTTAACTAATAAGTTTGCTTTATCGAAATCTTGCAAAGAATTTTGCTCAATAATTTTCTTTAAACCAAGAACATAATCATCACCTTTAATTGAATATTTATGAACATATTTAATTAATTTTATTCCTGATATTGATCCGCTTAATCTACCTGATCTTTGTTTAGCTCTTTCTGTTCGAAATTCCTCATAAAATGGATGTGTATTTAGGTTATTCTTATAAGCGCTCACAGCATATCTAATTTGATTAAACTTTGAAACTTCATGCTTTTCATCTTCGCCTCGATTTTCTGGTACCATTCCTTTATTTTCTTTCCATCCCCACTGACCAAATAAAGCATTGCCCTCTATTGCAAAACGAGAAGTTCCCCAGCCACTTTCATAAGCTGCTTGGGCTATAGCTAACGAAGGAGGAATAATGTCCATTTTAACTAATAATTCTTTAACACTATTATTTTTAACTTTGTATTGTTGAAATTTTTCGTTTAACC
>OGWM01000193.1_pt1 | contig 9880 bp, 24 predicted proteins | sample 1576041 | NCBI WGS metagenome assembly OGWM01 (sample SAMN07581538, study PRJEB24739) | freshwater metagenome | place: Singapore | collected 2015-01
CCTACAGAAAAGAGTTGAATCATGTCTAGAACTTCCACCCTTCCCACTCACGAAGAAGCACGAATCGCTTTTGATTCGGTTCTCTCTTCGTTCTCTGATTCTCTTCCATTGAGTGAGTCAGAACTTCAGACCGCCTTCGCTGGAATCACGAACTCATTAACTATTCGTGATTACGCTTTGGGGGCTATTGGCGAAAGTATCGCCACTCACTCAGACCGCTTCGCTTTTCTTAATCTCTTCGCTATCTGTGGCGAATCGGCAGACATTGAAGCGATTAAGTCTGCTTACTTCTATGAAGCAGAAGAACTTCAGAAGGCGAAAGATTCACTTCAGAAGGCTTTTGAGTTAAACCCTTCTCACTCTCTTTCGATTCTTTTGAGTCGGGTCTTTTCTGCTGGCTGGCCTTCTGAATCTTTTGTGGCTATGCGGTCAGAACTTCACCCGAAAGTCATTGAGCAGATTCAATCTGATTCTGCTCTTCGTGTCGGGGGTGAAGAGTAATGAAGGCGAAAGAGTTCATCACGCTTCTAGATTCTGAAAGTGGGGAAGTGCTGGTTTATGCCCCATTAAGTAAGACCCGACTTAATGCCTTAGTGAAGGCTTACTCAAGGGCTGGAATCGAAGCGGTTCTCGCTTAGTTGCCTAGTGGGGGGCAGGGCTTCGGTTCTGCCCCCTGCTAAGTGATTAAGATTTAATCACTTCTCAACCTACAGAAAAGAGAAAAGACATGAACGAAACCGAAACTCTGAAGGCTTCGGGTTCTCTCGCTTGGGCTTCAGAATCTGCCCCGAACTATGCGGAAGAAGTCGCTAGCCTTTATTCATGGTCTAGTAACTACGAAGGCTTCACGCCTTTTCGTAAGTTCTTAGACCTTATCGGATACTCACTAGACCATTACGGCTCACCCCTTGCCGATTGGTCAAACCCTGCCGACTCTTTCGGCTTCATGGAGATTGGATACCTTGCCGAAGCTTTGAGTCAATACGCTAACCGCCCCCATGATGTTGAGAACTTCATCACCGAACTTCTAGAAGTCGAGAGTGAGTTCGGGCTATGAGATCCAAAAGATACTTTCAGATTCGGTTCGTAGTTCGGGTTCTCTTTTGGGGTTCTCTACTTCTAGGGCTTCTTCATGTAATGGGTAATCTCTGGTGGGTGGGTGATGGCTACTGCTGGGGGTCAATGACAGAGTGCTACTTTCCCGAAGAAGGGGGGAAGTAATGCCCCTAATGTGTGAAGAGTGTAAATGCTCAAACTGGTTCTGCCCTGAGTGTGGCGAATCAAGTCATCACGATTGCGATTGCTCATGCTGTGGCTGTAAGTGCCAAACTGATGACAGCGATAACAGCGAGAACAGCGACACCGAAGCCCTTCAAGGCTTCTATTTATTAGTTGATAAGGAATCAGCGAAACTTCTTATTGACTCTCTTCGTATCGCCATAAATAACTACGATTTTGATGGCGATTATGAAACTTCAGAAAAAGTCGAAACTATTTTAAGAAAGATTGAAGGTGAATAAACATGGGTCTAGACATGTATTTATTGGCAAATAGGCACTATCAGAAAATAAACTGGAAGGCACTTGGAGATAACAGAGAGTTGAACTACGAATCTCCTGAAGTGATTCAACCCGATTGGAAGAAGGTTATTGAAGCTTCAGATTTAGGTAGCGTGGCAACTGACATTTATGGCGTAACTGTTCAAGTTACCTGTGCCTACTGGAGAAAAGCGAATCAGATCCATAACTGGTTCGTTGATAATGTTCAAGGCGGAGATGACGATTGTCGTGAGTATGGCGTAAGCATTGAACACTTGAAGGAACTTCTTTCAACTTGTAAGGAAGCACTAGAAAAGAAAGACCCTTCGCTTCTACCCCCTGCCGAAGGATTCTTCTTCGGTTCAACAGAGATTGACGAATACTATTGGGGAGATTTATCTCAAACTATTGAGAAGTTAGAAAGAATACTTTCGCTTCCCGAAGTAGAAGAACTCTCCTTTTCTTATCAGAGTTCATGGTGAAAGGAAGATAAATGAAGATTAAGACGAAGGCGAAATGCCCTGAGTGTTCTAGGGTCTTTGATTTACTCAATGAAACCGAAGCCGAAGAGTGGGCTTACGGACACGATTGCGAAGGGTGGTAACAGCGTGACTACTATCCACTTAGGCGATTGCGAAACTGATTGCCCGACTTGTCGGGCTAACTGCTCATGCGAAAAGTGTGGAGAGGGGGTGACTCAATGACAGTTCATAAGACTTGGGTAGTTATCTACTCAAGCGACCCCATGCCAAACCATGACCTAGCGAGAAGGCTTGATGGCTTGGAGTGGTGGATAACAGACCGAGATAACTATGACGAAGCGAAGACAGCGACTCGTGTTCTCGACCTGACGAAACTGAAAGATTAGCGACCTATGGGGCAGGGGGTTCTCTCCCTGCCCTGTGGGGTGTTCATCTTGAATACCAGCAAACCTACAGAAAGAAAGATAAATGAAACTGAAAGAAGGAACTATGGAAGTTATCGAAGCAGATAACTTTTCCATTGAAGAGAAGTACCGCATGACCATTGAGCATGAAGGTGAAACCTTTTACTGGATTGGATTCATTGGTGAGTATGGAAGCGTTGAAGATTGGTATAACGCTAACGAAGAAAGAATCATCTCCCCTGATTGGGCAGAAGATTTAGAAGACCTCTTCGAACTTTGCCTTAACAAGGTAAATGAAGATAAGAAGCGAAGCGGAAGAACTGACTGTGGCTACGAAGTAGAACAGGCTATTGTGAAAGAGCTTCTTTTACAGGGCTTCCCTATGGATCTGATTAAGGAAGTTATTAGGTCTTATCCGATTGACCAAATAATCTTCGAACAGATTATGAAGACCGCTTCAATAAAGATTGACGAACTTCAGAAGGCGAGAGTGAAGTAATGCCTAAATACAGTATCTCAATGAAGTTCCACTACATAGTGGATACTGATGACATAGAAAGAACTCTCAATGAGTTTGAGTTCCCTGTCTTCCCTTATCCAAGTGATGAAGAGAAAGTAATCTTTGATGGCAACATTAACGATTACTACCTGATGAGCGAAGAAGAGGTGAATCTCAATGCCTAGATTCGTATTCGGAGTTCATAAAGAGTGGCACTCGAAGATTGGCTTTGATGCCGCTTCACTCGAAGAAGCACAAGAGTTATACCGACAAGTTGAGGAAGGCGAGATTTCTGATGAAGAACTGCCTAACTTCTATGAGAAGTGCTACGGAACTGATACGACCATGTTCGAACTAGAAGAGGTGGTGCTGTCATGAGTTACAAGCATGGAGAGAATCACGAGAACTGCTGGCGTGACTGCGATAGACATGAAGCCCTTGAGTGCTTCGTGTTCGATTGCCCTGATAAATCTGAAGCCGAATACGATTGTGAGGTGGCTGTCTGATGTTGGGATACAGCGTTGAAGACATTGAGAACATGATTAAGGTTCTGAACTATTCGATTCATCATCACATTAAAGACACGAAGTTCGCTGACGAAGATAAAGAGATTCTTCGGAAGTTAGAAGACTTCTTAGAAGGTCTATTGGTAGAGGGGAGAATCTAATGTCGAAGCACTCTTTTATCCTGACCTATGACACGAATACCAGAGAGTGGGAGTGGGATACAGACCAAGAAGGTAATCGCCTTGATGGTAAGACCTACGCCCCTGATTGGTCTGCGATTGACTATGACCAAGTGGGTTATTCAAGAGAGCCGATTCACTTCTCTTTGGAAGATGAACTGGCTGAAAAGATTACCTTCGTAAGAAGAACTCTCAATGACCTTGAGAAGCACGAAGATTCGCTGGAGAAGGCTGTGAAAAGTTCTCCTAGATTCTTCAACTGTAAGATTCGATTCGCTGGGCAGGAAGTAACTGAGGTTCGAAGACTCGGTATCCTGCCTTTGGGATTCGAAGGTGACACCGAAGCTTTGTCTAATGATGACGAAGTGTTCTACTGGTTGGATCCATTGAGCCTTTATGAAGGCTTTGTGAATCCGACTGACGGCTGGACTATTGAAGAGATTGAGGTGGAATAGTGGGTTACGCCCTGTTCTTCCTAACCTTTTTTACAGTTCCGCTAGGACTGGCAGAGGACTCTCCTTTGCTAGTGGCTTTTCCGATTGCGGTTTGGGTCGGGGCTATTCTGTTCAGAAATGAGGTTCAATGATTGCTCGATTACTGATTGCGGTAATCTCTTTCGGGGCTGGCGTAATGCTGGCCCCGAAGGGGTTCCCTGTTAAGGAAGTTATCATCACCGGAAGAGTGGAAGTTCCTGTTGTTCGTGAAATGACACTTGATGATCTTCCATTGGCTTGGCAAAAACTTGCCAAGTGTGAAAGTTCCGGTCGTCTTGATGCTGTCAGCGGCACTCGCAAACAGTTTCAAGGCGTATTCCAGATTGAATACCCAAGAACTTGGGTTGCTCATGGTGGCCACAGCGGCACTCCGCCAAAGAAAGCTACCTTGAAAGAACAGTTCCATGTAGCTCTTCACATCTACGCAGATCGTGGAGCCAAGCCATGGCCTTACTGTGGCAAGTTTCTGAAAGCCGAATACGGCAGGTGATTTGTCAATGCCGACAGCGGCATATATGATGAGCTTAGTTGGACTAGACACCAACTAAACGAAAAGCCCTTGGACTGTAGGCCAGGGGCTTTTCACTTTCTAAAGTTATCTGTCGAGTAAAAACCTTGAGCTTTGAAGATCGTAGCGTTAGCAGAGAAGACTCTTCTCAGCTTGGCACCGCAAGTGGTACAGAAATACTCACCCTCTGGCTCAGACATAGGTCTTTCAATAGTGATGATCTCTCCATCACCCGGGCATTCATAATCATAACTAGCCATAGTAACCTCTAAACTTTCGAAGCTTCTCTTCAGGTACGCAATAGATCTCAGGTCTTCGCCAATCAGGTTTATCTAACCACTCAGGATTCTTAGCTTCTGATCCCATGATCCAACCTATAAGTTCATAGTTCGGCATACCACCACGAACCAGAACAAACTTGATGTCATCTTTTGCATCGGGCCTAACAAGTAACCGGCCCTGCTCATGCTTGGTGTACTTCACATCTATGTTGGGATCTATATCTACACCGCCTTGACCAAAGGCACCACTCCAATAAACACCAAGATACTTAGCTGTCGCTATCTCTGCACCGCAACCATCAACATCAAGAAGGATCCGTTGCCAAGGATCCATATCTTGTAAGCCACGCATCTGTTGATTCTTCATTGTCGATACATATCTTTCGACTGCTGTATTCACCGCCATCACTACCTCATATCTTTCGAGGGTGATTCTTACGCCCATGGCGTTGGGCCTCCAAGAGTATCGATTATCTTTCGAAGTACTCTTTGTATTCGTCTATCAACTGTTGAGTCAGATAGACCCAACTCTTTTGCTATATCAGATAAGGTCATTGGGGAAGCTCCATATCTAAGTTCGATTATGTATTGTTCATCTTTATCAAGAAGTTCTACAGCAGACTTAAGATCAATAGCCATGGCAAGAAGATTGCCACCCTCATTAGGTGCTGGTGATTTGCGTGGTTGTCCATCATCTACCTTGTCAATCAGCGTTGCTCCTTGTGTTTCAAACTGCAACGCAATCGGCAATATAGATGCAATCGTTACTGTGTCATAGAAGAACTCATCGCCGGTCGAGTAACCAACACGAACTGCTTTCTCTTTACGAGAATACTTTTCAATGTGTCGGCGGAACCGGGCCATGATCTTTCTAGCCACCCATTTAGTTTCATCTTTGGATACTTGGTATGACTCATCAAGATCTTCTTCAAGTTTGGGTCGCTGCAATACATATAGATTTAGTTCTTGAACTAGATCTTTGTATTCAACATAACCAATAAACTTTCGGTAGATGGTTGTAGAAGATATGTTGATGAGGTCATTAAGATGTTCTTTGGCTCGTTCAGTCACCGAGTCCTTCAACCCCTTCTTCATCTAGTTCGATGATTGCATCGATAGTAAATCGAGTTACGAAATAGATGAGTAGGATGATGAGAATAGGAAACAGAAACCATAGTTTTTTCATAACTTATTCTTTGGCCACTTCCCACGCTGCACCATCATTGCGATGATTGCATAGTTGGCTAGATCTTTGAATGAATCTTCGATTGGTTCATGCTGTGGCTTGCCATCACCGAAGATGAATAGGTTCTTGAGTCGTTCAAACTTGTCACCCATACGGACAAGTAACCCATTCATTGGGCCACCGAATGCATTGTTGATATTGCCGGGGCCGTAATCCCTCTGTTTACTTATCAGTAAGTTTCCAAGCTCATCGATGATATCCCAAACATCGGTAACAAACTGGTTCATCTCTGGATCGGAGGAGCTTGAACTAACATCTCTAGGCCCGAAGGTAGATTTCTTACCTCTAATACCTTTAGGCCATGACTTTCTAACAATATCCTTAAACTCTGAATCGTCTGATCGTCTTCCAATGTTGTCCTCGTATCTGCTGTTGTCACTCATCGAGACCTAACCTCTTTCTTAAACCTTCTAATCCTTCATCTATAACAACTGAGTTGACATCAGAGCCTTGTGGTAATGGTATCAGTTCAGCGTGTTCTACTTCTTGTAAGACTTTCTCGGCGAGTTCCATACCCGGATTGCTACCATCCTTCTTTCCTTCGTCATTATCTGCAAGGATAAGAACTCGTTTGTATCCTTGGAAGAGTCGGTTGAAGTGTGGTCTCCAAGCTTTGACACCCGGTACTCCAACTGAAGGCAACAGTTGGCTGGCAATAACTGCATCGAGTTCTCCTTCGCAGATTGCAACAACATCTGAAGGTTTCTGAAGATCGACTGCATTGAAGAGTCGGGCTGGCTGATGCATTGGAGCCATGTACTTAGGCCCCGGAGATCCATCGACCCTACGGAACTTGAATCCTGCCACCCCATTGACAACTCTGTATGGGATAGATAGCCACCCGATGAACTGGACATGGCTCGGGTCACAGTCGACTGGTACGGTTCCCAGCAGATGAGTTTCTGCCAGCTCTTTGGCGAACCCTCGCCCCTGTAAGTAGTCCACCGTTTCTTCGCTTATCTTTTTGTGATAAGTCGATGCCAGATCGTTTAGCAATGTCAACCGCTCTATCGAAAGCAACACGAAAATCTATCCCTTCTCTCCACATCAATAACGAATATGCATCTCCACCAATACCACAGGTATGGCAGAAGTACAGTCCGGCCTTCTCTCCGTCTGTTGACATAACAGCGGATCTACGAGTGTCGTCATGGAAGCAACACCGAACTGCTCTTGAGTAGCCGTCTCTTGTCTCTCCACCGTAATGCTTGATTACGGCTTTAAGTAGTTCCGAATCGGCTGCCATGACTATCTCTTCTTAGTTGTAGTCTTCTTTGCAGGAGCCTTAACTGCTTTTTCTAGGCTCTTAATATAAGCATCGAACTTCTCAAGTTCCTCTTTATGCTTCCACTCATAGAACTTATCTTCAATTTTGTAGTAACCCCACTCAAGGAAGTGATAGAGGGCAACACCTGCTGTGACTATAAGTACTGCTGCTAATGTTTCATTCATTTACTAACTCCATAAACTCATCTAGTTGGATAATGACAAATGCCTTACTGACATTGCTTTGCCTACGCTTGGCAATGACAAGTGGGATAGCTCGACCTGACTTCTTTCTTCGCTTCATCCAGTTATCCCTTTCAAGCACCGCTTCTTGCATCCAAGGCCCGGGCTTGAAACCTTTTTCGTTCTTTGCTTCGACTATGAAGTACTTCCTATTGGCGAAGAACCATAGGTCGCCTTCATCATATGAGCCAGAGAGGCGTAACCTCTCGGCAAGTAGATCTAACGATCTAAAGTATTCAACAAGGTCGGTCTCCCATTGGGATCCCTTGCGTTTGTTTGCCCTAGATTGCTTCGTGTCCACGCCAATAAATCAATCCCGGTCTTACATCTGCTCGACCTTGTGCATCTCCGTCTGCAATCTGTACTCTCGATGGATCGATGAGAAGAGTTGCATACTTAGTGCCATCGGCAGAATGTTCTCCGAATCGGTTCTTTACTGCTGCCACTTTTAGTTCTCCATATTCTGGATTCATTGCAATCGATAGAATCATCGAAGGCAACTGTGATGCCTTGCCAAGTATGGCTCGGCGTGGTGCTGGTTTGTCTGCTTCGTAATCTCTTTGCTCTGACATATGTGTAAGAGCAAGGACACAGGCACCTGTCTTTCTAGCAACATGATGAAGTTCGGACATGATTGCCCGAATGCCTGACCATTCTTCCCCTGTAACGGACACGCAGTTCATTAGGTTATCTATAACGACAAGTGCCGGTGCCATGCCATACACCTCACCATAGGCGAGGACTTCGAGTTCGATGGTGTCTATATCTGGTGACGGATCAAAGACCCACTTGATATGTGAGCCTTTCTCAGACAACATCGGATCGAAATAGTGTGAGTCCTGATCGAGATAGGTCTCCACTTGTTGTTGTGGAATCCCACTCAAAGCTGCAACAGTACGAAACATCTGTGTGATTGGATCCGTATCGGCAGAGAAGTACAGAGTTGGTACACCACTCTTGAGTGCATATACCAAAGCCATAAGACTCTTACCGGAGTTTGGTTGCCCAGCGATTAGGCATAGTTGTGATTGACGGAACCTCATCCCATAGCTCTTCAATGATTCCCACACATCGGGCAATGGTTTCGCTGATGAGTTTGTACTATGTACTGCTTGAAGTAGGTTCAACATTATGCAGCCACGCTTCGCTTTCTCTCGATCCGATACAACCTTCGTATCTCTTTTCTGTCATGGGCTGATGAAGCTCCCCAATAATGGAAGTCTTCGTTATGTAATGCCCAGTTGAAACATTCCTTGAGAAGAGGACATTGCATACAGATTCCTCGCAGAACCTCGTAGTGGCTAAAGTCTTTCTCATCGGTACAGAACATCTCTGATCCAACTGAGGCACAGGCTTCCTTGCCGGTGAAAGCCGGGTACTTAGGTGTACCCGACTCCACCAACTGTGCTAAGAAGCGTTCGCTCTGAAGTCGCATTGCTGGCCTTGTGGTCGTTGGCAAGCATAGAAAGCACGATAAGGCTTTCCTGATGCTTTAGATACACCAGCAGGAACTAACTTTGCTGGCTCTCCATGCTTACAGACCTGACCAGCAGGGGCTGCGGCCGCTTGGCCTCCACCCCATTTATCAGATTGAATGACAGTTCCGCCCAGAGCATTCGCAATCTGAGCTGTAGTCATTGGTGATCCAGCGAATGAGGACTTCATCTGCTGGAGTACTGCCTCTGCACCTGTCTGATCGAGGGCTGCCATTAGTTTGTTGGCGAAGCCTTCGTAGGTTGCATCGGCAATGACGAAAATGGTTCCACCTTGTGTCTTAGTTGACACTTGAAAACCGAGTTCGGCCATCTTAGTTAACCTCCGTGTGTTTGATTGAAAGCCGGACTGATTCCTTGCCGGCTGTTTTCTTTGGTACGAATCCGAGTTTGGCTAGAACTTCTGCCTCATCAATCGTTTGGCGTGGAGCCACCGTTGTCCAGTTGATTTCAACACCAGACATGGTACGACCGAAGATACCTTCGAGAGAAGTCTTGAGACCATCTGCTTTCGCTTCAAGTTTCTTTAACTCGTTCGTGATTTGTAAGTACTCCAAGGCATTGGAGTCGATGGAGGGATCATCAATCAAAACTTCTGACGGAGTGATCCCACCTTTTTTTAGTCCAGTACATCCAAGTTCCCCACTTGCATCAAAGTACTTGCAGTAGAACTGGCAGTAACTGGCATCTTTGCCCGGGGCTGGTGCTTCGGAAGAGTTCTTGATTGCTTGCAACCACTCA
>OGWM01000194.1_pt1 | contig 9876 bp, 11 predicted proteins | sample 1576041 | NCBI WGS metagenome assembly OGWM01 (sample SAMN07581538, study PRJEB24739) | freshwater metagenome | place: Singapore | collected 2015-01
TGTGCTCTTCCGATCTCATCCAGATAGTAGCACTATATACTGTAGGAGTAGGTGTTGGTGTAGGTGTTAATGTTGGTGTTGGTGTAGGCGTTAAGGTTGGTGGACGTATAGGGTGTGACGCCTGCCGGTGCGGTAAAAAGTGCCGTAACGGGTGGTGATGTTGGTGAAGGTGCGGTTACTGGTGCGGTTAGTTCTGGTATCAAGCAGGGCATTGACTATGTAGGAGATCAGTTTGCAGAGCCATTAGGAACGGGTATCACGCCCGGGACGTGGAAGGGGCCGGCAGTGGTGCGGGGCGTGTTTCCGTAGGAATTCTTGGCGGAAAGCCGATCGCGCAGGACGGGGTCCGTCCGGTTTCGCAGATGCGTGCGGCGATCGCCCGTCGTTTGGTCGAGAGCAAGACCACGGCTCCTCATTTTTATGTCGAACGTGAAGTGGATGCGGCTCCGCTAGCCAAATTGCGGGCTTCGGCGAATGCCGCGCTCGAAATGGCGGGCGAAAAACTGAAGCTGAGCGTGAATGATTTTGTTTTGAAGGCGGCGGTGGAGGCACTTCGGAGAGTTCCGGGGGTCAACTGCTCGTGGGAAGGGTCTTCGATCCGGCAACATGGCGCGGTGCATCTGGCTTTTGCGGTGGCGCTGCCTGATGGCTTGATCACTCCGGTGATCCGTAATGCCCATGCGAAAGATTTCAGGACGATCGCCCGCGAAGCCAAGGATCTTGGGGCGAAGGCGAAGGCCGGAAAGTTGCAGCCTGAAGAGTATATGGGTGGGACCTTTACCGTGAGCAACCTCGGAATGGTCGGAGTAGAGAGATTTTCGGCGATTTTGAATCCTCCCCAGGCGGCGATTTTGGCTGTGGGGGCAACTATCAAAAAGCCGGTGGTGGCGTCGAACGGGGCGATTGTTCCGGGCGAAAGAATGAGCCTGACCGTTTCGGCCGATCACCGGGTGGTGGATGGCCTGATGGCGGGTGAGTTTCTGAAAGCGCTGGTGGAAGTGTTAGAAAGTCCTGGCGTACTTTTGATGTAAGGGGAATTTATGGCGACATATGATCTCGCAGTTTTAGGTGGAGGCCCGGCCGGGTACGTCGGGGCGATCCGGGCGGCTCAACTGGGCAAGAAGGTTATCGTCATCGAGAAAGAACGTGCTGGGGGAACCTGTCTGAATTGGGGATGTATTCCCTCCAAGTCGCTTCTTAAGAACGCCGAGATTTATCAGCACATCCTGCATGCCGAGGAGTATGGAATCACCACGGGGAGGGTTTCCTTTGATTTCGCAAAAGTGATCGGGCGAAGCCGGAACGTTTCCGACCGGATTGCGAAGGGAGTTGAGTTCCTCCTCAAGGCCAAGAAGGTGGATTATCTGGTTGGGGAAGGAAAGTTGGGGGCAGACCGCAAGATCAAGGTGAAGACGGCCGACGGGAAGAGTCAGGTGATTGAAGCGACGAATGTCATGTTGGCGACCGGATGTTTGCCGCGGGTTTTGCCCGGGATGAAGGTAGACGGCAAGGTGGTGATGACCAGCCGTGAAGCCTTGGAGATGAAGAAGCAACCCAAGAGCATCATCATTCTCGGAGCGGGGGCGATCGGAGTGGAGTTCGCGTATTTCCTGAATTCGTTTGGAACCAAGGTGACCCTCGTCGAGATGAAGCCGCGGGTTTTGCCGATCGAAGATGAAGAGATTTCCGACATGTTGGGCAAGAACTTGGCTAAGCAGGGGATTGAGATTTTGACCGAAACTTCCATGGAAAGCGTGACCGCTTCGGCCTCCGGGGTGAAGGTGAAGTTGTCGGGGAAAAATGCCAAGACGATCGAAGCGGATGCGTTGCTCTGTGCGGTCGGGGTGCAGGCGAATCTGGACGGGGCGTTGGACGCGGGAGTGAAGCTGGATTTGGACAAGGGCTATGTGAAGGTGGATGTAAGATATAAGAGTTCAATGGCAGGAGTGTTTGCGGCAGGGGATATCATTGGACCTCCTTGGCTGGCCCACGTCGCGTCATTTGAGGCAATCGAGGCGGTGAATGGAATTTTTGATGCGAAGTATCAACCCAAGAAGGTCGGGGTTTTCCCTGGTTGCACATACTGCCAACCGCAGGTGGCGAGCATTGGACTGACTGAAGCCGCGGCGAAGGAGAAGAAGCTGAAGTTTAAGGTCGGCCGCTTCCCGTATCGGGCGAGTGGTCGGGCGGTGGCCAGTGGAGATTCGGAAGGGATGGTGAAGATTCTCATCGGAGAACCGCACGGAGAGATTCTGGGGGCGCATATCATCGGAGCTGAAGCAACTGAACTGATCGGGGAAGTCGGCCTTGGAATGACCTTGGAAGCCACGGCGGACGAGATTGCCGGCACGATTCACGCTCATCCGACTTTGACCGAGATGATTAAGGAAGCGACCGAAGCGGCGGTCGGACACGCAATCCATATCTAAAACGGCCCGCCGGATGTCGGGCCTTACCCGTGATGATTCGCAAAGTTCCGGTTGCGCTGACCATTGCCGGATCGGACAACTCCGGCGGAGCGGGAATTCAGGCGGATCTTAAAACTTTTACGCGATTGGGGGTGTATGGAACCTCGGCTTTGACCTGTGTGGTGGCCGAGCATCCGGGAAGAGTTTCAAGAATTGCGGCGGTTGAGCCCAGGATGGTGGCGGAGCAGATTAAGTTGGTCTTTGAAGCATTCCCGGTCGGAGCGGTGAAAACGGGGATGTTGTTTTCCTCTGGAATCATCCGGCAGGTGGCGAAACAGTTGGGAAAGAGAAGGGGACTCAAGCTGGTGGTGGATCCTGTGATGGTGGCGACAAGCGGGTCGGCATTGCTTAAGCCGGACGCCGAGCGATCGATGGCCAAGTTTCTGTTCCCCAAAGCGGCCTTGGTGACTCCGAATCTGGATGAGGCGGCCCGATTGGTGGGGAGGAAGTTGAGGAATCCTGAGCAAGCGAAGGAGGCGGCTCGGGAGTTGGCAAAAAAATGGAAAGTGCCGTTTCTTGTTAAGGGCGGGCACCTGATGTTGGCGAAGGCGGAGGATTATCTGGCTTGGCCGGATGGAAAGTTGAAAACCTTTTCAGCGATACGGTGCAAGGGGGTGGAAACCCATGGGACGGGGTGCACCTACTCGGCGGCCATTTGTTCTGGATTGGCTCAAGGTCTTTCTCTGGAAAAAGCTGTAGGGAAGGGAAAGAAGTTTATCACGCGGGCAATACGGGAACATCTTAAACTGGGTCGGTATACTCCTTTAAATCATTTGAAGGCATGAAGACGAATTGGCCGATGCGTCGGCCTTTGTTCCCATTGGCGATGGCGGGATTGGTGGGGACGGTAATGGGTTTGGGTTGGGGTCAGAATCCATGGGTTTGGCTGGGAGTGGCCAGCATTGGGTCGGTCTTCTCCTGGTGGGGACCAAAAAATTATAGGACACCTGCGATCTGGCTCTTTGTTCTTGGGGTGTTTGCGCTTTATGCGGGGGCTCGGGCCTATGCTCCACCTCGGGAATCGTTAAGGTCACGGGCAGGGGACGAGGGCGGGACGGTACGGATTGAGGGTTGGATTGCAGAGTTACCGAAGGAAAGAATTTGGGAAAACGGTGGGAAAGCGATGGAGACTGAACTGGAGGCGACTTCTCTTTTTTGGGGAACAGGTTGGGAGAGGACGAGCGGAAGGGTTTTGTTGCGGGTCGACCCGTCTCCGGGAAAAATGCCCAAGGTGGGGGAAGTCGTTCGTGTGGCGGGATATCTGACTTTGCCGGAGCGACCGAGGAATCCGGGGGAGTTTGACCGGGTCCGGCACCTGGAATCGAGGGGATTGGATTACATCCTTAAGGTTCGCCCGGAGGGCTTGGAAAGCGGCGGAGAGAAGAAGGGGGTTTGGCTGGCAAAAATGGCGGCGGGACTACGGTCGCATATGCTCGAGTCGACCTCATTGGGCCTGCAGGATGATCCGGAAGCCTCGGGTTTGATCGCGGCGATGCTCTTCGGTTACCGGGACGGGGTGGGGGAGGAGTTGAGGGAATCCTTTCGTGCGACCGGGACACTGCATCTGTTTGCGGTTAGCGGACAAAATCTGGCGGTGGTGGCGGGTTTGTTATTATGGATTCTGGCTCTGACGGGAGCGGTGAAGTGGAGATGGGCATGGATGACTTTACCGGCGGTGTTTCTTTTTTGTTTGGCGACGGGCATGGAAGCGAGTGCGTCGCGGGCGTTTGTCATGACGGGAGTGCTTTATCTGGGTTGGATATTAGGAAGACCGATGGATCCGGCCAACTGGTTGGGGTCGGCCTTGCTGGCGTTGCTGATCTGGGATCCTCGTCAGGTGGGGGATACGGGGTTTCAACTTTCGTTTCTCGTCGTGGCGGGGCTGATGGTTTTGGCGGGCCCGATTCAAGCAAAGTTAGTGGGGTGGGGGCGACCGGACCGCTGGATTCCGATTCGATTGATTAGTCCGTGGAGAAGGGCGGGGCAGGGGGTATGGACGGCCGCAGCGACATTGGTGGCGGCCTCGATCGCGGCTTGGATAGGGTCGTTGTTGCCTGGGATTTTTCTGTTTCATCAGATCACTCCGGTGGCTTTGGCGGCGAATGTTGTGGCGGCTCCGATTGCGGGAGCGGTGACAGTTCTTGCGGCGGTTTCCTCGACGATGGCGCCTTTCTTTTCCGTGGGGGCCATCGGGATGAATCTTTTAAATGCTCGGTTGGTTCATTTATTTGCGGGGGTGTTGGGTTGGATGGCGACTTGGCCGGGAGGCCATTTTGCTGTGTCGGATCCGAGAGTCTGGTTCCAGCGGGGACCGGCAATAGAGATTGTGGCGGTGGAGGGGGCTTCGCCTACCTTGGTGAAAGGAGAAGGAGGGAAGTGGTTGATCGAACCGGGATCAAAGATCGCTTGGGGAAATGCCGTACGACCGTTTTTAAACTATTATGGAGTAAATCGGTTGGATGGGGTGATGTTGGCGGTGGGTTTGGCGAAACGATCGGGTTCAGCACAGGAGTTGTTGGGGGCGATGCCGATCGGGTGGTGGGGAGAATCCGGGTTGGGAGGAAGATCAGGGGCGTTAAAGCAGTGGAGATCGGAAATGGTCGAAAGAAAAGAAGGGAAGAGATTTTTTGCGGCGGGAGATCTAGTAGAGTTAGGGCAGGAATGGAGAGTGGAGGTGCTTTGGCCGGCAGAAGGAAGTGCATCAGGAAGGGCAGAAGAGGATGGACTGGTGCTGCGTTTAGAGTGTGGAGAGGCTCGATTGCTTTGGGCGGGGTCAATTCCAGGCGAGGTAGAAAGGAAGTTGATCCAAAGGTACGGGGAGAAATTGAGGGCAGGTGTTCTCGTCCAAGGACCGTCCCGGGAAATAAATCTGACGCAGGACTGGTTGAGGACTGTTCGGCCGAACTATCTGATCCGTTCGTGGAAAGCTCTAGAGGATGATCCTTCCCTCTCGATCGACTTGGATCAAATTTCAAAAGAAATCGGGATGACCTTGATAAAGTTAAAAGAGAGCGGGGCGATGCAGTTGAAGCCCGAGCCTCAAAATGGAGGTTGGGCAGTCAGGAAGTGGCGGCCGGAGTAGGTGAAGGTCAAGGTTGCAGAGGGCAACCGGCGGTGGGGGCTTGGGGAATTCCCGAAAGGCCGGGCATGTCAGGAGAAAGAGGGGGGAGTTGGAGTCGGAAAAAGAGATCGTTCAGACCGGCAAGGGAGGTTCCGGGCCAGATGGCGGAAACCAAGCCATCCGGTTGGACGAGAATGAAGCATCCGGATTTGGTAATTCCCAAGCGGTGACCCAGTTGGGAATTCGGATCCCGTAGAGCCGGAAGTACTTTTCCGGTTTTTGTCATGAACTCATGAATCTGGTCCTGTGTTCCCGCAAAAAGAAAAAACCAAGAGGCTTTTGTTTTAGTCATTTCCATCGCAACGGAGAAATATTTTGCAAACTCGAGGCTGCAGTCGCAATCGTGGGAAAAGAAAACAAATACAACGGGCTTTTCTTTAGGGAGTGAGGACCAGGGGGCGACTTGGCCATCCATTCGAAACAGAACGCTCTGGGCGATATTTCGGCCTGTCGATTGGTTGAGGGTTTGTAGGTCGGAAGGGGGTGAGGGATGACGACGTGAGATCTTTTCGTTGGGAGCGGCGGGGGCTTTGGAATCGGGTCGGGTGAGACCGTAGATCAGGGCAGCCAGAGTGAGGAGTAATAGGGTGATGGGCCAGGGAGATTTCATGGGAATCAATGGGAGGGCATGGCGATCCATGGGGGAACAACACTTCCCGGTTTCCAGCCATTGCTGCGACGGACTTCGTCACCCGTGAGGCGAGGATCTTTCAGATAGATGTAGTAGTCGTCCTGACGTTCGAAAAGGTCGCCTTTGGCTTCCTTAGTTTCACTAACCACCATGGTGCTGGTGATCCGAATATGGAAATAGCCACGGATCAGTTCATCATATTTCGACGGAAGAAGTTTAAATTGAAAGGGGATGAGGGTTTTAGTTGGAACAACTTCCCGGATCTTTGCGTCGGACCCTTCGGGAGTCTCCTGAGGAACGGAATCCCAACGCCCGTTCGCCTGATAGAAAATACGGATGGAAGGGCCAAGGATAAAGAAACGGCGGGATGAGTCATAGTTCTGGAGGAACAGATTCGCCCGGACATTGCCTTCGGCCATGGCGTCGAAGGAGTCCACATCGGCCCGGAGTTGGCGAAAGGCGATTTCCTCAGTGATGCGTTTCTTTTCCTGTTTCGCCCAAAGTTGGCGACCTTGAGACCAGGCGATGATCCGATCGGTCGAGTAGAGTGGGGACGCCCCAAAAGTAGGGTGGCCAGAAAGAAGGAGGCTGGACCCCGCCAATCCCCTACGGGAGCGGGTTTGGGTGTTTCTTCGGTAGCCAAGCCTTGGGGGGCTTTTTCGAAAACCGGCCCCTGTCTTTCGATCAGGGAAGAGCGAACAGCTGCGGCGGAGGGTTTTTTCGTGAGGGCCAGTTGTCCTGCGGACATTTGGAATACGCGGTCGGCGAGGGAGGCGAGTTGGTCACCGTGGGTGACGGCGAAGATGGCAAGTTTCCGTTCGTCACGAAGTTCTTGAAGGACTTTGAGAATTTCTTCTTCGGACAAGTATCGTGACTGGGAAACAGATGATGAATAAATGGAGCAACACACGGGTGGGCTGGCTGGCCCACGAACAAGGAACAGAGACCAAAGAAAACGAAGTCCTTACCTACCTGCAGAAGGATAGGACTGATTTGGATAAAAATACGATTGATAACCTAAGAATTGGATTCAAAAAGTTCTTCAATTTCTGTGTTCAGAAAGGATATATCCGCCAAAGTGAAAATCCACTTTCTGGAGTTGGCAGAGATCGAGATCCCACTTATCCGAAAGTAATTTCTGCTACTGATGCCGAAAAGATTCTACGGGCAGCAGAGGAACATGATCCAAAGATAGTGGCCATCTTTGCTTTATTGATCTTTGCAGGGCTGCGCCCAGGAGAAGCGGAAAAATTTGAACCGAGCCAAATAAAGTTTGAGGATAAAAAACTGGTGGTAGCTGGACAGACCAGCAAGAAAGGCAAAACAAGAGAAGTCACTTTGGAAGAACCACTACTAAGCTGGTTGAAGGCTTACCCTGAATTTGATACAGGCAAGAGAAGAAAAAGAATGGAGAAGATTCGAAATCTTGCTGGTTTTGCTGCTGGGAAGAAACAAAAGGATCTTAAACCCTGGCAGAACGATATTTTAAGGCATACGAGTATCGGAATGATGCTGAAAAAGACCAATTTTGCTTATGGGCGGGTTGCGGAAGAGCATGGAAATACGGAAACGGTTATTCGGAATCACTACAAAGGAATTTTACCTTCTGAAGCGGAAATGAAGCATTTTTACAGCATTTTTCCTAATCCCCAAGGTCCTACCAAAGGTAAATAAGCCTCTTTTTAATATACAAAGCCGCTTGTTTATATGCTTTTTCATATAGGATTTTTGAATTAGGCCATTTTTGAAAAAACAGAGTAAAAGCTAGGAATCAAAAATAGGTACAGCCGCCCCAAAATATATTTCCCCGCTAAAACGAACCAAAACCCAAGAAAACCCGATAAACAGCCAAAGCTGCGGGTTTTCTGGGTGAAGGTGAGAGATACTTAACTATTTTGGACAAACTGATGTTTTGAGTCACGGTGCCGAGTTGAAAACCCGCGGAAATGCGATACCCGAAACTTGGACTAACCGATTGCCGAGTTGAAAACCCGCGGAAATGTGAAACCCGAAAGTTGGACTAACCGATTGCCGAGTTGAAAACCCGCGGAAATGCGATACCCGAAAGTTGGACTAACCGATTGCCGAGTTGAAAACCCGCGGAAATGCGATACCCGAAACTTGGACTAACCGATTGCCGAGTTGAAAACCCGCGGAAATGTGAAACCCGTAATTATGATGATTGAAAGAGTGATGCGGGAAGTGGCCCTGGAATCTGCGTTGCCAGCTGTGCTGGCACAGCAGATGAAGGGCTACGATCCGCAGCTGTGAATGAATCGCGGCGGTGAGTGGGTGGAACCCAAAACAACCAAAGGGAAGAAGCAGCTGCCCCCACCCCGAACCGCCAGCGAATCCGCGGAGTACGAATGAGTGAGCGAAAGCGAATGAATGAGCTACCGCGGTCAATGGCGGATGAGGAGCGCGGCGCCAGCGCGACGAATCCTAGCCAAGATAACAAGCTGGCGATGCGAAAGCATGGCCAGCAAATACACCTGTGACGCAACCACGCACCGAAACAGCGGAAGCTGTGAGGTGGGTGGGTAGGAAACGAGTACGGGATGGTTTCCTGCGCTAGCAGGAAACGGGGTTGTGTGAGGGGATGATGATGAAGTTATAAAAAGAGATGAGGAGAGACTTGAGCGACTGCTGCGCGAGACGATAGGCGAGCAAGGACCAGCAAGGACTGATTACTAAAGGCTGAATGACTGGTGACTGAACTGGTCCGTGACCGCAGGGAACAGCAGCAGGAGCGGGTTATGCAGTTTGTGGGTAGTTAGTGGTGTAACTCCGAGTATGGCGGAAGTGAAAATAGTGCAGAGAGGTCTGAAACATGGGGAATATTACAAATTTCCACTTAAAGCCCTTAAATTACTTGAATTTAATAAGATTAATATTCATTCCTTGTATATTTACTTACTAGTTCAAGATTACATATATGAATCAAGTAATAGTATAATTTATTTAAATGATATTGAATTAGCTTATAAAATACATCCAACACGATTTATGGAGTCTTTGGAGCTTCTTCGGGTTCAAAAATTGTTAATTTATAAAAGGATAACGGAAAACAGAGTAGCAGTTGGCTTTATTGGATTTAATACTGATCCAGAAGTTGAAATTGAGCTACCGAACCATGGATAATTGCATCATATGCACCGCGTCGTAATCACTTGATAGATATACAATCGTATCAACTAGCTCATTTTGGACATAATGGTTTTCTTTTCCCCATACCTTAAATTTTGTTTCAGGCTCAAGATGATGAGCCACAAAAAAACCATCTCGCAAAAACGATACATCATCTAATGTCCTTAATTGCTTACGTTGGAACTCCTTATAGTTCCTGGTCGACATTAAAGCGTCAAAGGTATTGGGGAGCAAAATGCCACGATTATCAAATACAATGTACTTATTGCCGAACTGCCTCAGTAACTCGGCTTTACCTTTACGAAATAATTCCGCATTGCTTGGGTTCACGGAAGGAATTACACTTTTTGATAATACGAGTTGCCTCATGGCTTAAAAAGGCTGGTGAATCAGTCTTTATAATCTTTTCGGCTACATAATTTACTTTATTCTTATAGGATTCGGCGGTGATAATGCTGACTTTAAGAGGATTAATTCCCTTTGCATAGGATTGGGAAATACCTAAAGCT